>Ga0126336_10002432_pt1 | contig 10567 bp, 3 predicted proteins | sample SidCmetagenome_FD_92530 | JGI IMG/M metagenome (GOLD analysis project Ga0126336, IMG submission 92530) | Coral microbial communities from El Islote,Puerto Morelos, Mexico - Siderastrea C C metagenome | ecosystem: Host-associated > Invertebrates > Cnidaria > Coral | place: El Islote,Puerto...
AAAAGTAACCTGCTGTCGGGCACTTATTCCTGTTTTAATGCAATTAACGTTTGACAGATTTTGTTACCTCCTCAAGTAAAAAGGAAAGCATCAACAAAAACGTATTAAGCAAAAAATTCAAAGGGACTACGTTTCTCTGCTTTTTGTGACATAAAACAACAAGACAATTGTTTCCGGCCAGACTTGAACTGGCGACCTTCCGCGTGTAAGGCAGAAGTGATATCCACTACACTACGGAAACGACCGCGCACGTAGGGCTTAAAATACAGAAAAGATTTATGCGACCTGATACTTATGGGACAATAGCGGGATCAGTCATTATTTATTGCCTCTTGGGGGTTGAAGGATTTTTTCTTTTTGGGGGGGCGGGGGTAATCCTGCTGTAATCCTGTAAGAGTTATTTTGTTTTTGTCAGTTAGCAGTTTAATATGCAATTTTTATCCAAAACAAAAATAATAATGCCATAAAGCATATGAGCTAACATGCGGACCATAGGAGAAACAACTATATTGTGTGTTTAACTCATAATGTATAGTGTGCGAATTATTGTAATGTAATGATACGAACAGCGCTCTGCACTAGTGGGAAGTTGGGAGGAGCCGCCGAAGATTTGATTGACGGTAGCGAAAAACGCATTTGTCGGTTGAGCTTTGAATTTTAGAGTCTGCATGGTATTGAAAGGCGCAGTAAGACCTCGTGCACCTGGTGGCTCGGACAACTACAGATCATAATCCACAGGACAGGAAGTCCTTGAGGATATTTAGCTAATTTCAACGCACGCTGGAGAAACCTCCCACGCTTTATGGAATTTAGCTTACTCCAGTATACATATTACTGATTAAAAATATTTCCACTGATTAAGTAGCTCCATGTTAAACTAGAGGGGTAATTATTTTTTAACTCTGCAAAAATAACTGTGTGGTCGACAACGAGAAGTCTACTGAGTAGAATTCGGGTCAACTCTTTTCTAGAATAATTGAGGATTTCTTCCGAAAAAGTTCATATCGTTTACAAATACTTTGTCAATCACATTTCTGTAACAAGGAAGACATAAGTCTTATAAAACTTAAATGAGTATTATTGGACTCCTTCGTTCTGCTCTCAGTAATTACTGAAGCTAACATCTTTAAAATGCAAATTAAGCTCACGTACAAGTAGTTTAGTTTTGCTTGGGAGTTGCCCATAACTTTTAAAAGTATCAAAGAAAATATGAGTCTAAAGAAACTCAGTGGAGTATTATTGAACCTCGGTTCTACTGACTGAAGCTGACATCTTAAATTTTTACATTGAGATCACGCACAAATATTTAAGTTGTGCTCGAGAGTTGTCAATCAACCTTTTTGTAACAAGGAAGTAAAAAACAGCGGAAACAGGTTCTATTTATAGTTCATGCGTTATACATGCGGTGAAGCAAATACGGAGAAGTATAAAATATTTCAGGCAACGGCTATTACAAGATTATTCAAAACTGTGTATTGACCGCTGAGGTGAGTTTCAGTCTGTTTTATCTCTGTTACTTTGCTAGTAGCAGTTATCTATCAAAAGCTGGATAGTTTGTTTTCATTGTGGGTTGGGAGTCCATGCAAAATATTTGTTTTTAAGCCACGGTGAAAGCCGCACCGTTGAGCTGATACGTAATCGTACACAACCTTTCAATTTACGACTTAAGGTGAAAATATTGTAGCTGGCTGAACATAAGATTTATGCTTCCCCTAGTGGATTGGCTTATTGCCGCTAATTTTTGCGATATGTGCGAAGTAGAAATAAAGGCAAAAATTAAGACTATTGCCTCTAAACTCTAGTTTTCCATGAAATCGTAAAAATAAATGCGGCGCCTTCGATTTTTGGAAATAAAGTACCGGAGAAAATCATTAATAGCAAGTTACTTATTGACCGTGCTGGCAAATTGCGTTTCAGTTTCTTCAATTCGCTTCAAGCAGATCTTTATCTAACCTTCCAACATTATTAAGTGGAAGGTGGAGAAGAAATAAGGTAATATTTATTGCTCTATCATTTCTACTCTGAAAAATCCAGTATTTTTATTTGCGGAAAGTGTTAGGCTTAGTTTCGTAACCAGTTGTTATTCTTTCTCGTTCCAAATTCAAATTAAAATGTCTAAGCGTCCTTATATGTCTTTTTCCCTTCAATCAAGGATATTATTCAATTTCGCTCGGACGTGTTATCCATCATATACTCTCGAATATAAAACTGAAAGAAAATTTTTTTTTCAGCTTCTTGTTAAAGCCAACCGTCCTAGCTCAAGGCCAACCCGTCCAAGACAAAAATATTTAACAATTATACCGGCACGAAATAGAGTCGTACATAAGCTCTTATCAGTACAACCCTAAATTTTCGCTGAATGGCGTGCTCCCATTGGTCGAAATCGATCACGTGACGCGATAGTGTCTGTCCTCAGCGGGCGCCTATCAGCGCATAGTGCCCGTTTCTGGCAATTTTCGGAGAAAAGATTGCTAGCTTTTTAACCTTTTCCAGTGTAAATTATAAGAAATGAACAACGTGCATTAAATGTTCAAATGGTTTCCGTGTACACGTCAGTCACCTTGGGGGCTTTCCCGCTCCATTTTTCGTGACATAATAATCGCATTGCAATTGTCAGCAATTTTTCGCTCAAAATTTAGCGTTGTACAATAAAAGCAATAGGCCCTATGTGTGATAGGTTCCCTCGGAAATTTGATGTTCAAACATCAAATATTCTCGAGCAGTCTATCACACGATAGTGCCTTCGACAGAAGAACTTTATTGTTTAGATAGTCAATGAGGCGAGCAGCGCTGAGTTGGATATCAATTCATGAATGACATCATTGAGTGGAATAATTGTTTTATTACATAGACAACCCATGGTTATGAGGAATGTTTTTCACTAATCAAAACAAATTAAACATTTTAGCCAAAAAAACATTTTTGGCTACCTGTTTCGCGCGACTTCTGTTCTCATAGGATATAAGGCTCACACTCTATTATATTAGTAGGGAGTCAATAAGAGAGCGCCCTTGCTCTGCATCCAGTGGTTGACCATGTAACAAAACGTACTGCCCCTTCCACCATTGTATCCGACATTTTAATTTTCGCAACAGGTTTATAAATTATTTTTTAAATTTGCTTTAAACTTACGGCTTGAAAAAGATACAGCGGGCTTACAGTATCTACGCATTCAAGGACAAATGCATGTCATGTTAGAGCCGGAAAAACAGAATTCGAGAAACCCCTAAATAAAGTACTGAATAACGACAGCATTCAAGTGAAAATGATTACTGTACGACAGCGGTTTTGAGGAATTCAACTCCATGGCTGAGCTGAAGCGTCTTTGTAAACCAAGTGGGATAAAGCAACTTGGTGTTTTTATTGTTCACGACATCTTCACTTGTTCGGTTACGGGTACAACTCAAAAGCTATTACTTATGGATGACTGTCTACAGGAGTGGCATTAAGTGGTATCTCGTCAACGCAGTGTCACTAAGGAATTATAGGAATATAAAGAAATTTGATTCTGCACCGTAAACTCCAGCTTATTTCATATTCGAATGGGGTTTTGTTCTAACGGTATACGTGATACCTGCATGACTTGCAGTTCGGTTTATTAAGATTGTAGTATTTTTCCACGTGCATTAAAATCTCTTTTTATCGTAACATGTCTCACAAGCAAAATTTGAGAGAGTGAGAGTCTAGCGCTTGATCAATTTTTTTAGTCAATCACACGCACCACAATTTTACATTGCTCAATCGCAAAACAGGTTGTGTTAGCATTTCCGGAACACAAGATTACGTGCTGAAACGCGAAACAGAAACTTTACCGCAAATTAATTACTCAGTCTTTTCCTGAGTGTGCCCTAAAGCAAAATATTTCAGTTTGAGTGTTCTTTATACATATTCAAACGTGAAGCAGTTAGGACAATTAAAGTTGATGTGCCCGACCAGTTGTCATAGAAACTAGATAAACTAGCAGAATATAACAGTTCACTGAGATGGAATACGTTTACTTAAACGATGGTCAGAGTTCTTGGATTCATGCAAGAGAACGTGAAACGATTATTATTTTTAAGTACGTGTAGTTACATAACGTTCAGCAATTCTCCTCTCCTTCACACGGTTTATGTTCTTGACTTGAGTGCTTCAGTGTGTGTGACTCTAGCTCTTGTGCTTGCTTACTAAGCTTACGTCACCTTAAAAAATCGTTCCAAAGGACAGAAAGCAGGAAGTTTTGCTTGTTTTGCTTAATCGTCAATTTTATAACTGTCACTGAACAAATTTAGTTTATAACTGTATATGAAGGAAAGGATTTCAGAACTGATGCTCAATTCCACAGCTAGAGGCAGGGCCAGAGGCAATTGTTTTGACTCAGAAATCAAATGATTTCCTGTTTAGTTTAACAAGTGAGAAAACTATTCAAGATTTTGTTCCTGTGCGGTATAAACGTAGTGTGACAAAACAACATCGGGTAAAATCCTTGTTAGCGGCACACCTTTCAACCTTTTCTCATATGGAGCAAAAGACTTGTCTCTGGGTCAGTAAAGCCCCAAAACTGATGTGACATTCAAATAAACTGACGTGGAGCAGGATTGTCGTTTATGGGGAGTCGAGGTCAGGTTCTAACTTTACAGTCTATAAAAGTGTAGCACTCAACTAAAAGCTTTCTGGAACTTCTTTTTCGTGATACTGTTTATTATGCTGAACCAGGTGGTTCTAACTTGTGTGACAAATTAGAGTTAATGAGCATAGGGGACAGGGGTGCAGTGAAATTTTTAAAATGCTTTCCGAAGAAAAATTCAAATTTGTACTCTTGCACTTATGATGTAATGGATCCTTCATTCTCGCCTTAAGGGAAACGAAATTAAAAAAGCCCCTTAACAGCTTCTTAAAAACCTAGTCAAGCATATTAAACGACTTCCTCTCAGTGTTAAACTGAAGTTAAACAGTACAGTTACTGTGTAAGTCGGTTCTATGAACTTTGTCTCTGACACGGATCCAAAATCTATTATTGCTGCTAGTGCAGTCAAGTATTTCCCAGTTTTAACGTGGGCAGTTATAAACAAACAAACTGAAGAGAATATGCGATCCTTAGGCAGGGTTGTAGCGTGTCGTATCTCATGCATAAACGGAAAAACCACGTCAAAGTTTGTTCGAAGGTCAATATCGTTCCGTATCAGCACGTTAGATGGATCACGCACTAAATTTTTGGCAAAATCAATATCGTTTTCCGGGTATGCATCCAAATGTTGCTGACAAGAAAACGTATATATTTTTCACTAGTATTTAATGAAACATAAAGAGATAGTTAAGGGGAAAGAAGTTTGTTTGCCAAAGTTATCACTACGAGTTTCAACCACCCGTTACGCTCACTTAAACCTGCCTAAAATATTGCGGTTGTTTTTCTTCTGCTTCGTAGAAACTAAGGGTTTACGTCATTGGCCTACCTGGGAAAATACGATCTGGTTGGAAAACAAGATTATTTCACACATCCTTCCGCAGGAACGTAGCAAGCTGTAAACTTCGCAGTGGACCTATATTCAGGTACGTTTGGAAAATAAATAATCTTACGCGAACTTTTTTTGCAAAGAGGAGTGCGTAGCACGTAATATATGTGTAATTTATGATAGTTATTCCATTAACTCTGCAAACAAACAAGTGAGCTAACAAATCTTCTCCATTTTTATCCAGGTAGCGCAAGATGATGCCATGTCGCGTTCATAACAGAATGCCTCCACCTTTTCAACCTGGTTGCAGCTGTGGCGCGTGTTATCCACGGTTTTGTGCTATCCCGCAGAAGCCCTCGTGCTGTAGCCTCGGTTTTCGTGATGAAGACAGCCACCACGTGCTCTCTGCGCAGAGAGGAAGTCGTTATTGTGAGTAAATTAGAGTGTTTGTCTTGCTCTTTTCTCCTACACCAGGCTATCGGAAACACTTACTTAAGCACAACCCTTTTCTCCCTTTCAATCAAGACTAGTCAAGTTAACAAAGACTGAACACAATTTCTCAAATTTACTTTACATTTTATTGACAAACAAACAACACTAGACGACAGTACTGCTCAATAGCTTTCACTTGAATGGCTACTCTATGTCTCAAGAATTCCATCCATATACTCAAAAGTCAAGACCGCACTTCACGAACCAAAGGTAGAACCTGCTAAGCCCAGTCGTCGACAAAAAGTATAAACAAAATGTCTGACTCTACCTTTGTTAGAATAAAAGGTTAACGCTTGAAGGCTCATCGGTTTTGTAAGGCGGTCAATTTACCGTAATGGTAATTAGGCTACGTGAGTGTAACTGTACTGAAAAATGGCGCGAAATATTAGCGGACTCTGACGCTGACTGAAGCAAACGTGCACCATTTATCGACGCCAGTCAACGTCCCTACTAAGCCAAGTTTATACTGACCCAGTCTATACTGACGCTACATAACAAGCTTATTATCACATATCGTATTACTAAGTAATAAACGACTAAAACTAGATCTGCATTGATAGCCCTCATGCACACTTCCCCATCGAATTACAGAAGCTTTGAATGATTGAGAGGTTTAAGCCAAGCTTAAGCGATTAAATAAACGATTAAACAATTCGTTCTTCCAGCAAAAGCAAACGCAGCATTTACCAATTTGCGATATGGTTACTGAGTAAGCCGACAGAGCAATGCTAATGAACACATTACATCCTGTAATAAACATGACGTCATAAAAAATTAACGACTTCCTGACGCCATTTTGAAACAATGAGCCTTTCGAAGCCTATAATCGTAGACCTGTCAATCAGGGAAATAGGTCAAGTAGATTACTTGGTACTTAATAAATGTGAGAAACATGTTACAGCAGTAAAAATGTTTAGCCTTGTTCTCGAAAACTTGAGAACCAGTGTAATAGGCTTTTTGAAATGCAGAGTTTCGTCGCCGTTACGACGTTCAGTTTCTGAGAAATTTAATTTAAATTGATATGTTTACAACTGTAAGTAACAAAACCCCTCTTACATTATTTTAATTAACAAACAGACGTCAGTCTTTGATGCTGACGTCAATTTGCTAAGAGGTTGGTCCTCTCAGCAACAACGTTATGACAAAATGTACAACAAAACAGAGGAGAGACGTCAATTGGCGTCAATTTGTTTGTCAACAAAAGGCTAATACATCGCCAACAGTCTTCACAAAAGAATTAGAAAAGCAGTGGAAAAGACGCGACGCAGCCAGAAATCCATTTCACTTTCAAGGGCGCAGTTCGCAAAATCACTGGCCTATTTTAGACTGTGTAAATTACTACAGCGAATCACAACTCTGAAACTAGCCTAATTCTTAAGCTTAATTTTCATTTTACTTTTGTTTTTTTGGTTTGTTTGTTTGTTCGCTTTCAGTGTTTGCTCCCTTGTCTACGATGAAAATAACGAGCCGCAATACTACTTCAGATGCGTGTTTCCTCCGACCTTACTTGACAAGAGAAGAATACTTATATTGGAGCAGCCACTATAGTTATATGCCACCATCGTGCGCTTGCCCAAACTGTACCAATGTAAGAGATACCACAACCACTATGATTCACCAGCACAAGGAACCTCCTGTCTCTGCCAGAAATGTCACAGGCATGCCAACTCGTGGCCGACCGAGGTCTGCTATCCCTGCTTCCCACAGAAATGGCTTGGGCGAATGCTTCTACGGTCAAACAGAGTGTGCTCCCACGCGATTCCTACCCGAGAAGCCTGCATTTACGAACGTCCAAAGAAAGTTGACCGCCAGCTCTCTTGATTGTCGCCCTCCAATAAATCCAGTCTATAAAAGAAGCGCCGGAGAATACACTTTCAGGAACAAAGAAGTCGTTAAGAATCCCCTCTCTTCCGAATGCAACGTTCCGCTTGCCAGTCGAATGGGAAACGACAACACCAAAAAATCTCTAAAGTGTAATTCAACTGGAAGAAAAAGGATCAATCAAGAAATAACATCCAAAATATCAAGGCTGAGTAAAATCAGCAAACATTACCTCTGTGGTGATAAAAGCTTTGACGAAATGCCTCAAACTATGCCCTCGACTACTCGTGGCGGAATAACTCGTAAACCTAGATCTCCTGTTCTCTGCGATTCAACCAGTGCTTATGTCCCACAACCAGAAATCGACTCAACTGATTCTTTTCCAGTTAAAAGAAAATCCACGAGTGATTCAGAACTTGACCATTATCCGCCAAAGAAATTTCAAAGAAACATTCTTGATAATGGCGTAAATGGAATCCACGAACCGCAGACATCGGTAGAAACCATCGACTTAAATGACTCTTGGAGAAAATACCTTGAAGGGTCTCTTACAACTAGCGGGTACGGAAGTAAAACCTTGGCAGAAGATCAACCAATGGAGAAGAAGCAAGCTGATGGTACCACTGACTCCACGGCGATGTCACGTGTTATCCAAAAAGGGGATCAGACTCCAAACTATAGGAACAAATCTCTCGAACGTATTGATGGGGTTTTCAGGACATCGAAGCCAGTCCAGCGAAAGTTGCCAAAGGATAGTGGAAACATCGTCAGTGGTGGCTATGCCTTAGATTATGATTCTTTGCCCAAAATTGGCGGTGTGCTTCCCTCAAAAGTGGCTACTGTTATTTCAGGATCAGCTAACAGGGCGATTAGTTTAAAACTGAAGCCTTGAACATTGTAACAATGTTTGGCATCCTTTGGTTACACGAGTTATTTATCGAGTTATTTATTATTCTAAGTGACTGAAAGAAAATGCAGATTTTTATCTTACTGATACCTTGATTTTACGTCATAATGACAGCGACAGCTCAATATTATAATAATTTTAGGATATTCTCAGAAACAACACAGCTGTTTTTAACTATTTCCAGACATGTGACATCCGTCAACATCAGTGTATTAAAATCACCGTTGAATTTATCGCGCGCGACTACAATCAATTCGTTACATTGCGTTTACAATATTGCGTACAGAAAAGTCTAAATATATGACGTGGAGGGACTTATAAGGAAAGTGTCAGGTTTATGTGTTTTACTTGCTGATTAAGGTCGGGATTCTCCCATTTTATATACATCGATTCTTTAAGTTTAACCTGAAACTTAGTAGCCGCAGAGTCCAGGATCTTGCCGTGAACAACCCGGTGAACTTGATGTTCGACAAGACTCTGGACTCTGTAGATGCCTAAAGACAGGAAAGACGTGAGAAGATATGTCCGAAAATAAGAGCTCGCGCACATGTGTGCGGCTGGTTTCACCAACATAACAAGCATTACAACTGCACACGAAAATTTAAATACCACACGCTTGCGAAGTGTGGATCAATTTTAGGATAGCTTTCTAAAACAATCAAGATATTTAGCTAGGTTAGAGATTGGTTATTCGCCGATCACCTGCGTCACCTATATGGAGTAGATGTACATTATGCTTTTTTCAAGGCAAGAAAAACTTTGCCTTTTTCACGAAAAGATGGTTTACAGTGACTAAAAGCTGAACCTGACTTTTTTTGCTTGTCTTTTTTATTTAAACTGAGTTAGTATACTATAGAAATTAGAGGAAAATTTAAGATATACACACTCTGGACATCATTGAATATATCACTAAATTTTATTTCTGAGCTAATTTAAAATTGTAGTAAGAGATCTTGATCGGCTTATTTCCGTGAAGAACTTCCATACAGAAAAATCAGTTGCAACTGATATCATCAATCCACCATTAAATTATATTGTGCTAATCATCTGATTTTGTCAGCGTACTTTTCTGTGATACGTCACTGAATACCGTTGTGACTTTCATAAGACGACGACGACTTCATCCCGTTTCCTTCTTTTTAGCTCTGTTGTTTAATTTTAATTTACATGTTGCCAGTATCAGTCATACTGATGGGAGCCAAAAGAGGATGGAGGAAGAGAGCGAATCCTCCATACATGGGCCTCTTCCGAGGAAAATTATTTGAAATCTATTTTTAGTTCTGTGTCATACTGTGTGTTTATTTTAAGGACGACACCTCATTGGTCAGTTAGATTGACGTCATGTAAGTTAAGTTTGTTGACCTAGAAACAACAGACAAAAATAACATTCGCAGCACGGGTGCAAACTAATAACAAAGTTCAAATAATTATCATGGGGAAGGGGGATTCACTCTCTTAGTTCATCCTCTCTTGTGCAAGTTCATCGCTGCAGTTGCTTTGGATGGGGATTCCCCTTCCCTTTGTGTCATACCCCTTTTAATTACAAAACTGTTTCTTAATCTGTTAAATGAAACCCATGCCGCAATGAAAAGGTTTCAGACTCCATTCTCTCAGCCATTTTGAACTGTTTTTCTTATCCAGTTCCGCTCGGTTACTCAGATACTAGCAAAAATCAGGGACTGGCATTTTTCCACGCGTATGTGCGTGGTTAGGACTGTAAGGGTTTTAAACTAAGTGTAATTGCAACGTCGTTTCACATGCCCCTTACATTGATCTCGCTCGAACATTCATTGTATTAAGAGCGGCTATCCGTAACTTTCACCTAGGACCATGCAAGATAGAAAAATCGAAAATTGCCAAACTTTGTCACAATAAAGGTCTTCCCAAACCATTTATAAAAATATAAGTTTCAGTT
>Ga0126336_10002433_pt1 | contig 10563 bp, 7 predicted proteins | sample SidCmetagenome_FD_92530 | JGI IMG/M metagenome (GOLD analysis project Ga0126336, IMG submission 92530) | Coral microbial communities from El Islote,Puerto Morelos, Mexico - Siderastrea C C metagenome | ecosystem: Host-associated > Invertebrates > Cnidaria > Coral | place: El Islote,Puerto...
CCATAGCAACCGTTGCCATGGTAACCCGTTGCAAGAGTAAAAAGCGTAATAATTTTAATTCTCACTATGAGATGTATATCTTCTGAAAGTTTGAATTGAAATGGATAAATAAATTGAGAGATATGCTTCATTTTGTATGTTTTATGATTTAAGGGGCAAAATTCTCCCCACCCACCCCTCCTCAAAAACACCCAATTTTCTCGCTTATGCTCAGGTTTTGTGTCCGGAAACAGATTAGTTACAATTCAGCACACCCTAAGCTTTACATTGATACCAAAGAAACTATGTCCCGGGGGGGGTGCTACGAAAATGTATTTTTGGGGTCTTAAAAGCAATTTTCAGGAGCACTGTTAACTTGTATGACTACATGAAGAACTATCTGGTAATTATCATTGTTATACCGCCAGCGAGCAATTTTTCCCGGCCTGTCCAATCGATGAAATCCGATAATCAATAAAGTCGATCGTAATCGATATTAATCAATAGCAATTAATCGATTGATATCGGAAATCGATGAAAATCGAAGATCGTAAACGTTGTGAGTATCGATTTTCATCGAATTTTTTCAACTTTCATCGATTATATCGATTGTCATCGGTCGTCGTCTTAATTTTCCCGCCCGCCTTTTTAACACATTTTTACCGTTAAAGCGGTGTTTTACGTGCTCTGTTGCCAAATGCCACTAAACTTTGCTACAAAATCGCTTTCTTACACTTTAGCTAGATTTGAGTCAGGTTCTGTTGTAAATGTACAATACTTTGCTTTCACGCATGCACATAAGCCAAAATTGGCGTTTCCAATTTCCAATTTTTTTCTCGCTTCTTTCGCTTTCCTTTTTCTCTCCTTTCTTTTCTCTTTATCTTCTACTTTTTATCCCCTTTCTATCCACTGGAAAAGTTTTGGCCTCAGCCCTTCTAAAAACCTGGAAATCGAGCATTGATCAACTAGGTGACTTGGCCTATTTTACCACCATCTTTGCACCCAAAATTGGACACGTTTTTTCTGGTATAGATCTGCCAGAATTTGGTCGATATTCAAAATGGACACACGTATGGATGGATCTGTCCTTACTGTGTTAGCTGCTTATCAAAACAATCTGGTGACGTCAAAAATGATGACGTCACAACCTCGGGTCGAAAACGTCCAAAAAATAAGACTCTTGGCGGGAAAGAGTTAAATTAACCAAACAATCTAAAATCGTTTATCATGACAAGTCTTACTCTTTTGAGACAGATTTTGGTTGATTACCGTATTTACTTGAGTAAGCGCCGCGGCGCTTGTTGAATCTTTCGTGCCTCAAATGCGGTGCTTATTCGAGGGCGGCGCTTATTTAAAAATTGGGCGCGCCAAAGAAATCTTTTCTTTTAATGTAACGTTATATTTTCTATCTGTACGAAAATTTTACAGTAACTAACAGAAGCGTCTTTTTGTCACCATTCGCCTCTTGCGGCACTTTAACAAAATGTCACTAAAATTGTAAGCAAGGAACAGAATGAAGTGCTCGGTCTTCTAGGTTAAAACGCTTTTTAAGTCAGACTAAGAAGAGAAGCATCAGATCTTTCTAGGTTTGAACTGAAGAATATCGCTTTTGATGAAAAAGAAATTTCTAATGCTGTTTTAGAGTCGCTTTGTAGCGGATTTTAGATATACGGAATTCCTCGAATAAGCGCCGCATCGGGACCGCGGCGCTTATTAACTTATTTTGTCCCAAATGCGGCGCTAATTCGATGGCGGCGTTTATTCGGGGGCGGCGCTTATTCGAGTAAATACGGTAATCAGGTTAAATGGAAAAAAAGAAACATTTGAAACAAAATATCCTTTTCGATAATAATGATTTCAGATACTTTTGCGCTGCGCTCAAGTACTTGTACCTAAATTCTTCCCTTCGTAAAAAGAGATCCATAGTTTAATTCCTGCTTTTCCTCTAAACTTTTTAAAAAATAGGAGGAACTTGATTGAAAGCGTGTCATGAAAACCTTTTCTTGTCGAAAAGTTTCGTTAGTTGAAAGCCGTGATACGGGACAATGTTCTCTCAATAACCCTATCTAATCTCTATGAACAGACAAGGTTTCATTGAACGACGTTTCTTTAAAGTAGCGATTACTATATAAAATAACAAGAGATCCTCCGCGCACAGACTAAATTATAGCGCAGAGAAAAATTCAACTCTTCGCAGGTTCCACATCAAATGGTATCCAACGCTCTAAAAAACAAAACACGACGAAACGAGTGTTTGGTATATTACGTAACAGAAACAGTTTTCGAGTCCTCTTCTCATTATATATAATGCAGCTACAGCAGCCCTACCAGAACTTGACCAAATGTATTGGCTGAAACATTTACTTGAGCCGCTGCAAAGCAAACCAGTAGCAAAGTAATTTCAAGGAAGGAATGCCTTTCATCTGTGGCCAATTTTTTTCTCGAGGACAAAAGATTCTCCCGTCCTTACTGTAAATGGGCACTCGTGGTAGCCCTTCACTACGCCTTCTATTAATATAACATTCATTTTACCCGTGATTTTAAGACTGTGTTATGTCCACGCGTCCCATGCGAATAACGGATACGTTATTTATTTTTTTATTTATTTATTTATTTACCATGTAAGTCCGAATTCAATACTGAATATAAAGGACTGCGCTAAATATTAAAAAAATAAAAAATAATAAATAGGAAAAAATAATAAACATACAAAATGTGAAGGGGATCTATCTCCTATTACCAACAGGCAAAAGCCCAGAAGGATATCGCTGTTTAATAAAGCAGACTGGGATGGATTCAGGGCATAGTCATGCAAGATTTCCACTTCCAGTACCCAGAAGGGGAGGAAGATGTTGAACGTGCTTGGCAATCCTGGAAAAAGGAATAGGCAAATTTATTCCAATCAAGACCGCAAGGAATAGAAATAATTTGCTCTGGATAAATGCCGATCTCAAATGTTTGATCCGAAAGAGAGATAAGTACTTTAAAATTAAGAACACAACGTACAACCCCAGAGATATTTTAAAAACATCATAAATCCTTGAAAAGAGAAGTTCAAAAAAGAACTCGACAAGCTTATTGGGATTATGTGAACAGCATGTTTGAGGAATCAGATGGTGAGAGTAATCTGCAGCAACAGCAAAATCCTACTTGCAGTAAGCGCTTCTGGTCCTTTATTAAACATGCACATACTGACAAAACTGGTATTGTCTCTCTGAAATCAGGAGGTTTAGTGCTGACTGACCCGTCCGCTAAAGCAGATTTGTTAAATAAACAGTCCAAGAGTGTTTTCTCCCAAACTGGTCCAATGAAGCTCACACACATTTCTGAGGCAGCATTAAATCAACAAATGTCTGGCCGGTTATGGCCCAAATTGACATCACAGTGGAGGGGCTCAGGAAACTACTGTCCAGTCTAAATCCTTATAAGGCCGTTGGCCCAGACGGTCTTCATCCACGTTTGCTTAAAGAGCTAAGCTGAGTGATTGCTCCAGCTTTGGTGGCATCTTCAGAGCTTCTCTACAGTTTGGTGTAGTGCCGTTGGATTGGTAGTGCTCAGGCTTACATGATACCTATCTACAAGAAGGGATCTAAGCAATTGCCTGAAAACTACAGGCCAGTCTCCCTCACATGCATCTGTAGCAAGATCATGGAACATATCTTAGTCTCAAATATTGCTCGCCACCTTGAGAGACATCATATACTAAACGATTTTCAGCATGGTTTCCGACAATTCCATTCTTGTGAGACTCAGCTGATTGGTTTCATAAATGATGTTGCAAAGGATATGCAGAATGGTGGGCAGACTGATGTTATGGTCATGGATTTGTCAAAAGACATCGACAAGGTTCCACATAAAGAACTTTTGTTTAAACTGTCAAAGTACGGTATTGACAACTTCCACCTGGGATGGATACAAGATTCCCGCAACAGCAGCAGCAGTGTGTCGTCTTGGTGGGAGAGAAATCTGGTTTTATGAACGTCACATCAAGGGTCCCACAGGGACCGTTGTAAGAAATCATGGATTAAAACCGATAGTAATCAATAAAATCGATAAAAATCGATACAATCAGGAGGAGGAGAATTGTGAGTATCGATTTTCATCGATTAATGGAACCAATCAATAATATTCGATTAATTTTTATCGATTATATTGATTATATTGATTGCTTTCCGATGATCAATTTTCATCGATTGGACAGGCCGGGAATTTTTGAACATTCGGTAGAGGAAAACCAACCTCGTCCGCAGGGCGTTCTCCTCGTTCAAAATGGCGGTCGGAGAGACCCCTGGCCAAGGCTGCCAAAGTGGCTCCTAAACTTTGTTAGAATTTCGTCACGCAAACACAATGAAATGTCTTCGTTTTGTTTGAATAACGGTTTCCGATTGCAGAAAACAAACAGGGCCACCAGACGCTGGAAACAACCTCCGAAAAAGCCAATTCATCATGTGTCACGTGACAAAATACTCCACGATTCGTGGAGTAGTTCAGCAGCCTTGGCCAGGGGTTTCTCCGACCGCCAGTTTGAACGAGGAGAAGGCCCTGGGGACGAGGTTGGAGGAAAGTTTGCGTGACCCCATCATTGACGTCACGTATAAGCTGAAGCTTCCACGAAAACCTTGATATCGTGCTCGCTAAGTAGTTCCATCGACCGATCCTCAGTCATGGAGCTGCTCACAGCAACAACTGGCCAAAAGAACGCGGAGTTTAATCGTTTTTTACTCAAAATAGCCGACGAAATAACAAAGGACGAGTTAGACGGGATGAAATTTCTGTGCGAAGACGACTTGCCGAAAGGAAGACTTGACTCCATCGAGAACCCGAGAGAGTTGTTAAACTTCCTAAAAGTAAGAGGTAAAATCGGGCTGGACGACGTATCGTACTTGGTATCACTACTGGAAGACATAGGGAATATCCAGCTTGCCAACACTGTCATGGAACTAGGTGAGATGTTCTTCTTTAATTCAGCTGTCGGTCGGTGCCAGCTCAATCCGCTCATGATGATTGATCTTTATCAGGCAGAAGTCAGTGGCAGACATGTCTGAAGTGTAAATGTTAAGTTTTTACAAGCGAAGATCGAAGTAACATAAGAGTTTTACTTTAATATTTTTGACCCACGATACGGAATACTGAACAAATTTTATACATGTGCCTGATTCCTAGAATTCACATCTAGAACACAAATATTCCACGAAGTGTTTGTATTAAATAAATCTGTTTATAATACCTGTCAGCTGCTTTTAACTGATTGCGGATATTTGTGAGTTTTGTTTTTTCTTCCCTTTCTATGGCCAAGGTTAAGAAAGGATAAATCTCTATCTTTTTGGGATACAAATTAAATAGCTAAATACAGTAATATAAAACCAGTCGAAAAGAAAAGCAACTATTGGAGCCCGTTGGCGCGTGGCGTCAACTGAATGCTCTGATTGTTTCGTCTTCCGCATGTTGGTTACTGCATATATTATCGGTAGTATTAACTAAAGGACTACGGACTCACGTGTTCATTTTTTACTCTACAAGTTCGCTGTACTATTCAAACAAATAAATTCAATCGGAAACCAAAAACGTTTTGTGCAAGATATGGCGGCTAAATTTCCTTCGTCAAAACAGTGTCGCGTTCGAATCCTCGAACTGGGATCGAATAACATTGAACTGTTCAGTTGGATGTGAACGTACGGTAAGCTATCGATCTACTCCGAATTTACAAGCTTACAGATGAAATGAATCCTGTAAACTGTGTTTCACCGACTTTCTTTTTTATGGGAGTTCTCGGTGCAAATTTTACAGACCAACAGAAGCTGACTCAGATTATTTCTTCTGTCCTATTTACTTGTGGATAAACTATAAAGAGTCGAAGTTTACAGTTTGAAAAAAAACAGCAATTTAAGCCAAGAAGTCATGATACGTATCAAAGGAGCAAATGCTCTTGAATAGCGAAACGCTGGCTTGAAATGCATCATATTTACACACCAGAAATGTCAGAAATATCTTACAGTGGCTTGCGATCGATTTGCAAGTCGATACGAAAATTCACGATGAGAATATGTTCTGCAAGTTCACAATCGGACCGGACAACTGACAAATTTCAAAACGTGAAATTTTTGTGGAGTCCGTAGTTTTACGTGTAATTTTTGGGCGTTCTGAACAAAGTGAAGTGCTCTTTTGGCATATATAAGTACAAATTAGTTTGAGGTGGGCCACTTTTTATACTTTGACCTAGACCTCACTCCGTAGGCCGTGTTTTATACCTACAACTAGTCCGTGCCTTATGCCCAGTCCGTAGTCCGTAGTCCGCAGTCCATGTTTTATACTCACCGCATATATTATCAAGGAGTCACGCTCGTTTGTAAAACAGGCTAAGTCAAAACTTTTACTGTGACTGCAAGCAGGTTTCGAAACGAGACGTCTTTTCTTTAACCATAAGCATAAAATTACACTCACAAACAATCCACCCATCCTCGATTTAGGCTAGCCCTAAACCTACTCTGTCTTCCTCTTCCCGGCAGTACTCGACGCTCAAACGTGCAAACATGCGGTTAATTAAACCTCATTTCGGGCTTTTTTTCCTTTAATGTTTTTATCCGGAAGACAAAAACTGCTTATATAAAAGTATGCATTTATTCTATAATTATACTAGCCTGAATTTCAGCCGTCTTCGTTTCCGAAAGCGACCGGAGGAAACACGTATAATTATGCCTCTCCTCCTAACAGGTGTCTCCATTTATTTTTACCCTAGGACCGTCAGATTTACCAGGCTCCAGTTACGCTGGGAATCTTCCCTGCCTAGCAACACGCTTTACTGGACGGCAAGAAGTCGTAGAAAAAATAATTCAAAAACTCACGCGGGTCGCAAATCCTTCACGCATGATCATTATAATTTCTCTCCCTGGAATGGGAAAGACTGAAGTTGCAATTCGCGTCAGTCACGAGCTTTTGCTGCGTGATAAAAAGTCAGTTATTTTCATTGAAAAGAAAAACAAGCTCACGGATGCCTGCAACCAGATCCTTGGACACTTAAGCGGTCGGCACTTATCGGAAAGACACGATCTTATATCGATAGCCAAGCGCAGACTGAAAGAGCTCAAGGAAGACACGGTTATTGTATTGGACAACACGGAAGAAATACAGGGAAAAGAATTTGATGACTTTGCAGAATATGTGGTGAAATATGCACCAAAAGTTCAGTTAATTCTCACTAGTCGAGAAGATGTGGGCTTCACATCACCGGAAATACATAAGGAAACTCTGAAACCTTTGGACCCTGACTCGTCTGCCAGATTACTGCTACGGTTACTTCAGGAGTCAGCTGGGAACTCTGAAGAACATGTTAAGAAACTCGGGGAGCTCTGTAGTGGGATACCACTAATTCTTGTCCACTGTGCATGGTTACTCAAGGACGGCTTCAGCCTCGCAGTTTTAATTCAAGAACTGAGAGACAATCCCATACACCTCCTGAAGACTAGTGCAGAAGGTGTCTATAATGCATTGGGTCGGTTCCTTGACAAGTTTCCTGACGATGTAGTAGAAAATCTTGTCCGAGTTTCGGTATTCCCATCGGCATTTTCTAGCAAGGACCTAGGGTTTCTTTTTGATGACCAGTTTGAACTAGAGTCAATTAAAACAAAACTGGTGAAGAGCTCTCTACTTCAGAAGATGAACAATGAAATGGTCGCCTTGCATCCTTTGGTTCGAGACTACTGCAGGGCAGAGAGAAAGCTCTTGAAGATGGAGCATGTAGGTACAGAAGCGCAGCACAAGTTTAATCACCATTACCTCGAACGGCTTCGACGCTTAAGCAAAGACTTCATCAGCAAAGATTCAGCTTTGGATGCCATCTCTGCGTTTAGAAACGAGAAAGTAAACATCATGGAAGCATTAAACAATTGTCTGCAGGACAAAAGCAGTGCGGATGAGAAAGAATTTGGCATAGATGTGGCCAACAGTACTGAGGTCCTGGACTTCCTGGCTAAAGTTTTGTCTCCACCCGCAGATTGTACTAAACTGTACGAAAGGTGCTACTACATTGCAAAGGATTCTGGCGATCAGAAACGACTGGCAGACAGCCTAAATTCGCTCGGTTTTCGTCGTCTCTGTGATGTGGCCCATCGCAGGGGGGATCGAGGAACTCTGGAGATCTTCCAGCAGGCGCATGACATCCGTATGACACTGTCAGAGGAACAGCAGAAGTGTGAGACGCATGCTCACATAATCTGCAAGCTCGGGTTGTGTTATTCACTTCAGGTAACTCGTCACTCTCATTCAAAAGGCAGCAACAGGTAGTCAGTGAACTGGGCTTTGCAGCGAAATGAATTTATACGAGTGCAGTAAGATTTTGAACAATAAGCAAGTAGTGTCTGTCCCAGTCTTGTAGATCGGGGAGAATTAGCAGCTTATTATAACAGACCTGAATTTCTCGGGTTCTTTTCCTTAAAATAACTATTCGTGTTCACTGTTTTCCCCGGTTGGGATGCTTTGGTCCATCGCATATTAACAGTCGGGTACCCTTCCAGTGGCATATTTTCAGCTTCCTCAACGATTTCATGACCAGTCCCAACTAACACATGGAAGGCTAAGGGTAGATAATGTGAAGTGTCTTTATTGGGAAGAGGTCTCAAACCAAGCAACCACCCACTAACCCACCACACCACAATTCTGAGATGCTGATTTCCTTCTGGCTTCTTGGCTTGTAGGGTGAAGAACAAAAAGGTCGCAAGCTAATCCAAGAAGGAATTGATATGAGGAAGAGCCTTGGTGTTCGTCTTTATGTGGCTGCTGGATACTGTGATCTCGGAAGTGGGTATTTGAACTTAACTGTGATTATACAGGGTGGTAAAGAGGGGTTCTTAATCACGAATCACGAGTCTATTTTTCTTAAAATCAAGAATCACGCATTTATTTTGGGATATTCCACGTATTTCCTATGTTGTGCAGAAAACCAGCATCACTGCTTATTTGATTTGCGTGAAATTTAGTTTTCAATAGCATACCTGGAAAATTTTAGGTCGGACCAGGAAGACATGCTAAAGGCGAAAGGTCGGTCTCAGGTAGCACAATTAGTGTCGCTTGAAAGAGAGAACTCTGACGAGCGTCTTAAGTAGCCCGAAACAACTCAAATCATGTTCATTTTACATGCAAAATATCAAACTTCTGACCTCACTGATGTTTATGTTCTAGCTAGAAGTTTGGCCAGACTATATCGTTAATCAAAACCAAAACCAAAACCGTTTTTGTCTTGTTTTGCTTTGTTTGTTTCTTCACCTCTTTATTGCATAGCATTTACCAGGAGCCTGGCTCCTGCACTTGCTGAATTGTATATGAGTTTTTAATACACGAACAGAGTTAACGATTAGCTATATGCAGAGATATCTATAACGCGGTTGACCTATAGCTAACAGAATCCTATCATCTGTAAACGAGCATCGGTGTGTTTAAAGACTAAATTAATGTGTAAACCGCTGGTTGATTCGCTGTTTTCACGTACATTTTCAGTGAATTCACGAATCACAGCCTCCCATAAAAGGCAGATCACGCATCAAGCTGAGCCATTTATTCACGGATCACGCCTGAGTTTGAGCTGTTTTCACGCATCACGAACTTAATTTTGCTGACATCCCCCGTCATACATAACCCCTTTACCACCCTTATTACAAGGCAGCTGATATCAGGAAAGGGGTATTCCACTAGTTTCCTTTTCACTGATATTGTACAATTCTCTCTGAAAGTTAAACCTCGGTCTGGGATCTGTCTGCAGAGATGTGGACCTTAGACAGATGTCTGCCGCAGAATGTTATCAGTTTGAAAGAGAGAAGTGTGTGTCTTAGAGAGGTGTGCGCCTTTGTGAGGTATCCATCTTAGAGAGGTGTCCATCTCTAGAAAGGTAAAAATGGCGTTTATGTTAAAGATACGTCTGTCCAAGAGAAGTGGTCATCTTAGAGAGATGTCCATCTTGGAAAGGTGTTCATTAACTAAAGATGGAATTAAACGATATCTGCTTCACGTAGATGCAATTTGACGGATCTAGCGTTCAAATCAAACAAGGTATCACGGTACCGGTTGTTTGATAGGCGTCCATGCTATATGATAAAGAACCAGTGCTGGCATGACGTGCCTTAGTTTTGCGCAGGGCAGATCAGAGAATGTATTCATGTTTAAACAGCTATTTGCTTAGTTGGTGGAAACATACTATCGCGGCAAACACCGTAATAATCAATTGCCAAAACCTAAAAGCCAAACGTCTTTACTTTTATCTCTTTTTCTCTTTAGACACCTATCGAGAGTGCTGTGACCACAAAAAAGCCATCGACATCTGGAAAAAAGAAACTTTCCCAATCTACAAAGGTGAGCTTGGTGACCACCCCTGGACCGCTTCAATCCTGCGATACATAGCTGGCTCGTACAAGGCTCTTGCGATTGGAACATCAGACCCCGGGAACGTTGAGCTGGCTGTAATGTACAGCAGACAAGCACTAGAGTTGCGAATTAAGCTTCTGGGGGTTCATCAGGACACTGCTCGCTCGCATGTTGATCTCAGTGATCTTCTGGTGACTCAGAAAGACTTCAAAGAGGCTTTGGACGAGCTTGAAA
>Ga0126336_10002434_pt1 | contig 10563 bp, 4 predicted proteins | sample SidCmetagenome_FD_92530 | JGI IMG/M metagenome (GOLD analysis project Ga0126336, IMG submission 92530) | Coral microbial communities from El Islote,Puerto Morelos, Mexico - Siderastrea C C metagenome | ecosystem: Host-associated > Invertebrates > Cnidaria > Coral | place: El Islote,Puerto...
ACGATGATGAAATTAAGCCCTCTCTTATTGTTATCAAGGGAGTTATATTGTGGGTGTTTGCATGGACTGAACGAATCAATACGTACTAACTGGTCCTTAGTGAACTCTACGAGTACTGGTCACTATAGCTAAGTGTGTAAGGCCACTTGAACTCCGAGGATGTCTGTCTTTGTTTAAGTGGTGACAAGCAGTTCAAGTTGTAGCATATTTATGGTCTTTCCTGAACTTGGAGTCTTGAGATAAAATAAAAGTGACTGATCTGCATAAGAACCCAGCCACGAACTAAGAGACTGAATTACTGACCGACCGACTGACCGACTGGCTGACTGACTAACTGACTGACTGACTGACGCGTAGCGCATTGAAGCGTAGAGTGTCCGTCGTGGACCTCAGCATTACTCTTTTTGAGCGATTCTCGTGATGTCACTCCAGGGCAGAACTAAGTAGAAGTGAAATGTTTAGCCGATTCTCTTAAAATTGCAACCCCGTTTTACAGAACCGCAACAGCAGAAAGACAAAATCCCGGTTGCAGAGCTGATACCGTTACTGTGTGTACGCCAGGAGCTAGGGTTCGCGTCAAAACATCATTTTGAGTCCTCCTTTGTCCACCCTGCTCCTTTATTATCTTCGCTGATTGTTGGTCCTCATCAATCCATATTGTTCCCATCCCACCAAAAGAGTTATGCGTTGTAATAGCCAATTCCCTCTCTGAACGATGACTTACGTCTGCCGAGTCTTCTTGCGATGGAACGATGAACTTCATTTTCAACAATGCTCCAGTCTGGATGGCCTTTAAACATCTTAAGCGATCGCGACGGATTGGCCAGTGACTGATGTTTGCGAACTGGAAGCCCGTTGCTTCCGTGAACTCTAGATCCGGGAGAGTGTTGCGAAGCTTTTTGCCATAGTCTGGTGTGAGAAGTGTCCAGCAGTATGGTCTAGGATTTTCAGGGTCATCAAAAATTGGTTTGGGTAAAGTTTTTTCCGTCTCGTCCTGTTGCCAACTTTGCAGAGTTTGGTTTCGTGATAAAATCATCTCTTGTGAAATCGTTTGTTCAAAGACACCTTTCAAATACGAAATCAACAGCGCAGACATCTGTGCGTGCCCGAGAATACTCGGATGATATCCGTCAGAACTAAATAGCTTTTTCAGATCTAACTCTTGATCGGCCAATGACGAACATATTACGTTTCTCCAACTCAACGACGTTAGCTTGTAATACTGCGCAATGGTCATTCCACCCTCGTCCTCAGAATCAGGGCAGTCTTGACCCACAGCAGTCCTGTAATAATTACCACGAAAGAAATTGGCCAAAATCAGTGCCGGACGCGATGGCAGGCTCAGTATGATTCTGGTCAATTGCTCCAATGGCTTTGCTGGGGCAAAATTTCTTCCATTGTATCGTTGATAATCATTGGCTGCCAGCTCCCATATGACAATATCCGGAAGCGATCTCATGTAGTTCTTTATGCAATAGGAAAAATACTCCGAATCTGTTCCCCCTATAGCAACGGTGTTGATCTTGAGCTCGGATGTTGTGATGGGTGTCACAGTGTTATTCCACCAGTGACTAAAAGCTTTATGGTAGACACCTTCAACATTGCCACGATCCTTTTCGAGACCACCTCCTGCCGAAATTGACCCACCAACCACAAGTACGTTAACGTCAGTGCCAGTAAGAGCCTTTCTAAAAACTCTCATTAGTCGCTGGGGCGACCCAAGATTTGCTATTCCAGAACGTAACAGCCCGGGATTGATCCCTATTTCGTCGAAAGATTTTTGGTAGTAAATCCAGGTACTCATGAAGTCTCGAGACAATGATATCTCTAATGACTTCAGCTCTTCTCTGTAGAACCAAGTCAAATCGGTATCTGTACCTTCTGATGCAACTGTTTTGTTTTTAGGTGTATCCTTTGCAACGTTAAGAAGTGTTTGCTGTTTAGATACCGGTGTTTCGCTGGTCGTTTTGCTGGGTAAACTCTCAGTGTTTCCTTGAAAGTTGGTCATGTTATTTGTATTTGATTCCATCCCTTCTAATGAACTTTTCGCCTTATCAGCAGCAATCGTATGGTCTTTGTTGGACGCCAGGAGAGACGAATTATGAGTACGATTTACTTGGAAGTTGTTCTCTATCTTAGTTGTGTTAGATTCCGTCATTTCTGTTGAATTTTCCGCCTTATCAGCAACCATCGGATGGTCTTTGTTGGCCGCTAGCAGAGAGGAATTGTGAGTACGATTTCTCATAAGGTCTTTTAAAGACTTTGGCGACACCACTATTATTACTCGGTTGCTCGTGTCAGTAACATTCTCCTTTTTGGAAGCGTCTGATGGAAAGACAGCGTCCATATATGTTTTAGATATACTTGAGTTGGATGACCCCCCTGCGGTTTCGTTCAGGCTGTTAAACTGCATCGTCTTGTTAGGACCTAACATAGCAATAAAGTCCTCTATGTATTTAGCCAAGGATCCTTCTTCCTCTTCTTTAGAAACATTTCTTACTTGTGATGGCCATGGAAGGACAGAATCGTTTGCAAGATTCTTAGTTGCATCTTCACTACCAGCTGATAGTTTTTCTTGCATTGCAGTAGTCTCTGTAGTCGTACCGTTTGTAATTTCATTAAACTGACCTTCCTTCCCTTTGATTTCAGCGGCTTCGCCAACTGTAGAATCATTCACTCGAAAGTCGGTTTTGTTATGAAGCTGCTTGCGAAGAACAGTTTCGTTCCTGAAGTACGTCATTAGCACTTCATGGGATGACTGACCACCGTCATTAGGAACTGGTGTCTCTGAAGCGTTACTGGTGTTTACATAATCAGTGTTTGGCTGCCTGGTGGCCAGTTGTTCGCTTGCTTTGCTTTCCAGATTTTCAGTGTTGTTATGGACAGCACCCTTCGTGGTTGTGACATGATCAAACAAATTGCTAGAGTTTGAGGAAGTTGGGAAACTTCTTACCAGGCCTGGTACATCTTTATTAATGTGAGAAATTGTCAAGAAATTCTTTTGAATGGCTGCATTCCTTCTATCACCACCAAATTTTCCAGTTTTCTTCCGTTTGTCCTTTTCGCCAGCAAACATAGCGTGAAATCTAGAAACTTCTTTCATCATCTGCTCAGCGTCATTAATACTTGTACTATCTGGGGAAGTGTCTCCATGGGCTCGCCCATATAGTTCTCTTAGCTTATCGATCAGTTTGTGATATTCTGCAGACCAGCTTTCCAAAGGATGACTACCTTTGTGCACTGTTTCAGACAGGTCCTTACTTTGTTGATGTAAGCCATAAGGGGAGGTTTTCTGATGACCAGCAATAATCGTGGCCTGTCCATCACCAGGTTTTTTATTTTTGTATTGCGTTTGAATGTCCGCATTGTGTGTATAAGCTAAGCGACCGAGTTCCTGATTTAAAGGAGTGTCTACGCGATTCTCTTGTACCCACGGAAACGTCGAGTTAGAGTGCTGAAGACCATTATTATTATTTGCATTGTATTGATAAAGTTGACTTTGAAAGGCCTGAGAAGCGTATGGCCTCCTGTAGTAGCCATCACTTTGGAATGAGCTCGTTCTATCTGCTTGTTGATTTTTGTTTTGAGATGCTTGATGTACTGGCTTTACATAGATGATTCTAACACCATTCGGATTGATGCGAATTGGCACCTTAAACAGAGAATTGCCTTTAGAAACACCGTTAAGTAGAAACAACGTTTGAGGTGGATGTGGCCTGTTGGACTGGACAGCTTTTTCATCCTGCTGGCCCTCATTAGTATTATGCGCATTCTGATTCAAACGGCCGTTATTCTCTGTTACTCTGCTAATGTCCGTGACGCTCCCATGCCCTTTTGATGAGCCATTGGATGTAAGATGGAATGACATTTCATTGCCTGGTCTCTGGAAGTTCTCAGTTTTCTGACCTGCTCTGCCCACCTGTTCGTCAGAAGCTACAAGGCCAGAATGTTCAATATGTGGGCCAAATGACAATGGCTGGATGTGTGCTTTATTTCCACCAGCTTTTCCCTTTTGAAAAAGTGCCTTGCCAGGGCTGTCAAAGACAATGAAGTTGTCCCCCGCTGATCGATTACTCAGCCTACCATTTTGATCGTACCAATACGATCTATTTTTGGACGCGTTTTCCTTTCCAGATTGGTGCAAATACGGTGAAGAAGGATTCAATTGTGAATTAAGGGGCATACTTTCAGGACCCTCTTCAGCTTCGCCCTTAACGAACAGTTTATTTTTATCAGCAGTGTGAACATCCTCAGGTTTACTCTTCATATCATTATCCACCGGTTGCGTCTTTGGACCAGCAAACATGTTGAGCTTACTCTCAAGATCAGTGAGTGGGTGATTAACGTGATAGCTTTCTGGTACGTTTTTCGGCGGTGGCAAGTACGCCGGCCACTGAGTTCTGTTCTCAGCTTTTCCACTTTGAGATTCTTGGAACGTTTGCAAATTATGTTGGTTTTGATCTTGATTACTAAAATTTTTGTCAACTTTTTTGATGGCATCCCACACAGTCTTACTGAGTTCCGGACGCGTATTCTCGCTTGTATTAACTTCGTCCTGATCCTCAATAACGGTTATATCTCCAGGAGGAGCTGTTAGACCACTTTGGGTGTTATTATTTTCTTCTTTGCCATTTTCCAAGATAGTAACTTCATCGTTATCGGTTACTCCAGTTTGTTTCAAGGAAAATACATCATTTTGTACCTGAGGTTCTTTGTCACCCGTGACAAGTTGGTCGATTTTGGAATCCGACTTTGTCAACGCACCCATTACGTCATTCACTTCTTTGCCTAACATTTGAGTTTCTTCGTTTGCGCCTTCATTTATGCTACTTTCCACGTTGGTGTATTCACTTTTGGCTACGTCTGAACTAAGGGTACTGTATGAATCTGTATCGGCCTTCCCGTCATCGTTGTCAATGATGGTGATATAGCTATTGCTCAAGCCGTTATCATCACCTTTTTGGGCGTTTCCAGTAATGTCCTCATAATGCGGACTATCGTAATCCACTTGTTTTGCTTCGGAATCCTGACTGTCCTCGAGGAATTCAATTTCTTGACGTGGTTTTTTGAGGCGTTTCTGAAGCACTTTGCTAAAACCGTCTATGTACTTCTTGTGAAGCAAATTGCGGAGTCCTGTCTTTTGATCAATGGTTCCAAGATTAGGAGTTTTGATCAATGGGTTTTCTCCAATATGGTCTCTATTTTTCTCCTGATGAATACTGTCTTGAACTTCTCTCGTCCTATCGTTTGATCCAAAGGCGACCCAGTCAGCAATACTTTGTGTTTCTCTACTCTGATAGTCTCGTTTGTTTCTCCATTCTTTCCGCACTGAATCTCGTTCCAAAGACCGACGAATTTCACCATTTTCCCAGGGCTGTTTTTTAGTGTCAGTTTTAATTCTGTCGTGGTAGTTGCTTCCATACGAGAATTGCGACGAAGCGTTTATCGCTATAAGAAACGCAAAACACGTAACAAGTGGTTCTTTCATGGCTTTCCGTTGCTAAATATGGGGCAATCTAGGTGGAGCTAAAACATAGTGGTGGAATTGATCAAGACTGTAACGTTTGACGAGGTTTCTTGCTGCCAGCTGTGGAAATATAGATTGAAACGTAGATTTAAAATTTCCAGTTTGTGAACAAGCAATATAATCAGAACATAAGAAAGTCAGTCATTCAAAATTACAAGATAGTAAGTATAGATTTCATTTTTGTTTCGTATGTGTGCGCTGTCTACCTTGTCCATTTCCCCTAATTTCGATCACTTAAGTGTTGAAGACCTTCATAATGTACGCACAGCTGAAAATGCGAGTGTCCTAGTTCGGGTCCCGCGTTCTCGCATTTTCAATACGTAGTGGTAATACCCCATGAATTGCTACTGGTATTTATTCATTCACCTGGCGCGTGTTCTCAAGTAATAGGCGCGGCAAGTATTCTTTTTGTATGCTTCAAAAGAAAGGATTATTCAAGGAAAGCGATTGAGGTAGTGGGGGGGACGGGTGGGTGTCAGAGAGGGATGATTACATATCCGAAAAACAGTTACTGTGAAAAGACATGCGATGTTTAGATTTATAGAATTTAACTTCTACGGAAACTATATATAACCTAAATAGCCATGCGAACGCTATTCTCCACCAAAACCCCTCCTTCTTTAATTTTTCAAGTCGTAGGATTTACTCACGGAAATTTATGAATCAACTGTTATGCCAAAGTGATTGACCTTGTTGGCTGAATGACCCTTCGGTTCATGAGCTGCCAAGCAATTGTCAAGCTATTAACACCGCTTGGGCCAAAATATACGCAATTTGACCCAGGTAACGTATTCAAACACTGAAACTTAACAACCGTGTCATGTACAGGTATTGCAACAGGTAGTTGGAGTGTTTCAGTGAACGAGGGTAGACATCACAAATGGCTGAAGCAAATTATCGTTTTGATTTTTTTTATTCAGGTGCGTTGCTCCGTGCTGGCCCGGCAGAGATTCTAAATTGTGAAAAATTGAAATTTGCGACTGGGATATTTTATCATATAAAGTAGGACAAGAGACAAGCACAACTATACATAGTTTCATTGAGAGGACAAATCTTGCTCATGTTTTATAATCAACTGTTATTTAATTCTTTCTAACTCTATGTAGCCTATCTCGTTCAAACCACCATACTATCGGAAATTTTGTAGCAGTTTCTATTTATTAGTTATTTCATTTTTTACTGAAGCATCGCATTCTCGAGCGAAAAGTAGAGACATAATAATGATAAATTTAGACACAACATACCTCACTGTGTTTTTAATCGGCCACTGAACCTTGATCATGTCAACACTGGCGCCTCTCTTGTGACCGGTCTAATCGATTTAGTAGAAGTCACACCAGTTTGGTTTGCTCGTCGGAGCATTCATCTTCAATTATTTCTGTTTTTCCTCGATGTCTTGTTAGAGCGCGAGTTCCATAGAAAAGGAACAAATATTGCGTTTGATCAGGATCACGTCAGCTGTATACATAGTAAGAAATCTCGCGCGAAATGCAAAGGAAGTCACGTGAACGAGAACAGGGGTAATGATTGGTCTAAACCTCAGTGTCACTAACTTTCAAAAGTCCCTGTAACCTCAACTCTCGCGGCGATGTAGATAAAATAAGGACAAAAGCAAAGACGTAGTCCTGCAATGTGTAAAGCCTTTAAGTACCTATTTTTTGTGAAATCGCGAAAAATAAAGCCTCAGGAAATGCAGCTCCTTTAATTTCGGGAAATTGTTAAGTACTGCGTGAAAATTAATGCGAATAAGCTCACTTTAGTGCGCATTAGGAAATGTACATGTTACGTTGGTTCATCATATTTTGTGGTGGAGAACTGAATTGTATTCCTTATCACAGTAACCTTCGGCGACACCTGAATTTCGTGATATTGTTTCAACAAAATGTAGTAGCCAGATTCTACGCATCGCTCATCGATTTTTGCTGCGAAAATTACTGATTCCTTATGACAGAAAATTTTTCGACATCTGAATTTCACGATTTTGGGGTGACGCTCATTTCGCACCAATAAATTTTTGTAAACAAGTTTCTTAGTGAGGAATAGGGTGCAATAATAATAATAATAATAATAATAATAATAATAATAATAATAATAATAATAATAATAATAATAATAATAATAATAATAAAAGACAACTGGAGCGATCCGCCCCCCTCACTCTGTTTGCCGATTTTCTCGCCCTCAGAGCAGGGGCGGCCCTGCCCTCAGAGCGAAGCCTTTTCACAGACGCGCGCGAAAGACTGGTGCGAGCGTTTCTGAGAGAGTCCGCTGAGCTTGGAAATGAACTGTCGGCTCCCTCCTTCTTCTCTTCCTTTAGCTTTGAACCCACTGTGGCGATTCCACGTAGTCGTCCTTTACAATCCTCTTCCATCTGAGGATGAATCGTCTTTCCCTCCATGTTGCGGCCATTGCTGCTTTACTCCTTGCATCATTCACCCTAGGGAAAGATGATGTCAACTCTAAACTAGTTATAAGCGAGGTTTCTCGAAAGATAGACCTTTCGACCCAGCTAACCAAAGTCAGCACTTCTCTTACAATCGAGAATGGAGGCGATTCAGCGACTGGGTATTTCCATCTTGCGATCGAACCTTCACTTGTGGATAAACTCGCATTTGTTGGAGCTACGGTAAGCTTTTTCTTTAGACGGCCGCTCTTCGTTTCGAAAGCGAATGTTGCATGTGTGATTGTGTTTCAAGAATCTTTTGTCTGTAGACAAGGTTGTTTGCCACGTACGAATGAAAAGAAATTCTACCTAACAATTTCCGCTTTATTCCCTGTGGATGTTTAGGCTAAGACTCCTGAAGATGAGGACTCAAGTTTAACTTTAAAGGAAGTAGATATCAATTCACACAGGTAAACGTTTATGTTTATAACATCGCGACTAAACAATGTTATACAGTATAGTAATTTTAGCATGAATGAAAAGTATATCGTAGCAACGTGCGTGACTTTCGAGTCGAATGCACTTAATTATTTTTCGCCTCTCTGGGTTCCAGGGTTGTATAGTTGCATGTGTGTCAGCTAAGGCTCTATTCACAGTCAGTGTAACCTAAAATGCCAAACAATCTTCTTTCTTGACCATCTCTCCCCTCATGGACATATAAAGTGCATGTTATGGTTTTGCTGAAGTACACTGCTTAGTACATTACCTTCAAAAAATTTCGGACGATTTTAATTTCGGACAAAAATAGCGTCCGAAATTTTTAAGTGTCCGAAATTTTTACAGTACAGTACAAAACTTTAAAGTACTTACTTGGGGAACGCCATCACATACTCAAGGCCAATATACATGATATAGCTAAAATTCGGATTAGACTTTGCTCAGATGTCGTGATTTTATGAAAGACAAAAACATAGATAAATTCCATTTTGCAGTTGCTATTTCAATCTTCGATCCAAGCTCAGTTGTATGATAATTGCATTGCCAGAATCAGGGGTGCTAGTCCTCTTCTGCTTCGTCATAAATCAACACAATCGAAAGGTCCTCTTCATTGTCACTAGCGTGTGGTTCTTCTTCATCTCAGTAGCTGTTGGTGACTGAGTTGATTGATCAAGAAGCTCATAGTGTTTTTGAATAAGCTCTTTGAGACGATGAAGAAGAAACCGCCTGCTGTCGTCAATTTTAAACATGGCTGGCTGACTATCTGAAGCCCTCCCGTTGCAATTGGAGAAGGTCTATGCTTTTCATCCTCAACTATTGCATCGTTTCTGCCGAACGCTACCGAACTCCAGTTGAATGAGACACTGCTTGAGAGTGACATAATCTTGATTGAATTTGTGTCTTTTCCCTCAGTGTATCTGTAAAACCTTGAGGGTGCAGCAAAACTGTCATTTTCACAGGTTTTACTTCAGTCTAAGTAATGTTTTGTAGGCATAAATTTACTTTAGGCATGTTTCAGCAAACTGTCCGAAATTATTGTCTGAAATTTGTCCAAAATGAGAGAAAAAGTGTCCGAAAATTAAATGTCCGAAATAAAACGTCCAAATTTTTAACGTCCGAAATTTTTTGCAAGTTATGTACTGTATGCAAGTACCACCCTGATAAAGTGATTTTGGTTTGGACGTGCTATGATTAAATGTCTAAACAAGATCAAATCAGTAAGCAAACTGGAAAAGGAGCAATTTCATTGGGTTAGTGAACTGAGATAATGCACTCATACGCATCTTAGTTTTCAGCATTCTATTATGCCAGATAACAATGCCCTCAGGTGTAATTTGATTAGCGGTGCCATTCTTGTCATTTCTCTTAAATTTTCCCAGATGGATTCCTGCGTTAGCTTACTGCACTTTTGAACAACATGCAAACTCTGTCAAAAATGCATAGTTTAACGATCACCTTTGTCACCGCCGTCAGTCATCATAGCAGGTCTTAAGGAGTTCAGCTCAGTAGGGTCAAGAGGCCAAGTTCCAGCATTGTAACTGGTTGATTGTGATCGACTTTGTTGGTTTCTGTTTTTCATGGTTCACTGATGGTGTTAAAAAACCAAGTCATTGGTTGGGTTTTGACGTGCAGAGTTAGTGTATCATCAAAAGTATACTGTGAAGATATCCTTAGAGACCTATACGACCTGTTTTACATGAGAGTGTTAATCCTGGGATGACCTGGAATGAGTTCAACTTAGTATCTGGTTGATTGCTTGTTGCTGCTGACATTGCCTTACGTGGTTTCACTCATTCTGGGAAGATTTGCTTCCTTTCCTAAGCCCTGGGATGAAATTTCAATTTTCTTCCTGGATGAAATAGCCTGCAATATCTTTTTGTCATCCCAGATTAAAACGTACACTTCTGAGCAGTGGTTTCACCCTGTGACAAAACTTAATTAGTCATCCAGGGAAGAAACCACGCATGTAAATTAAACCAAAAATCTGAACTGAGAGCAAAGTTATCCCCGGGTGAACTTGTCTCGGCTTATTACAGCTTTAACTCATATAATTAATGTTGTTTACAGTGAGACAAAGTTCTTCAAAGTAGAACTAGGATTTCGTCTGAAGCCAGGAGACACAGTGGATGTTACAGTTGAAGAGTCGTTTGTTCAT
>Ga0126336_10002435_pt1 | contig 10561 bp, 4 predicted proteins | sample SidCmetagenome_FD_92530 | JGI IMG/M metagenome (GOLD analysis project Ga0126336, IMG submission 92530) | Coral microbial communities from El Islote,Puerto Morelos, Mexico - Siderastrea C C metagenome | ecosystem: Host-associated > Invertebrates > Cnidaria > Coral | place: El Islote,Puerto...
AAAAATAAAAATAGATAAAAAGTTACAAAAAAAAAAAAATAATTTAAAAACAATAAAAAAAATTGCTAAAAAAATAAAAAAAAGGTTTTTTAAAAAGGAAAGTTTTAAGTTTATGTTTAAAAAGGGACACTGAGGAGCTGTTCTTGATGTCAGAAGGCAGAGTATTCCAGAGTGTAGGAGCTGCCACGGAGAAAGAGCTTGCGCCAAGTCTTTGATGATTATAAAAAAGGCTGGATTATCTCCAATTCGCGATTATCTCCAATTCGCGGAAAAAAGGAACGCTACCTCCTTTCATATGAGTTTTAGTGATTTTTCTTTCTAATGTGTGGTTGGGGACTGACACTAGCTACACACGCACAATGTCGATTTTTATAATTCTGATGTTCATCAGATGTTCAATCTAGCGGCACAAAATGCTGCAAAACAGCGTATGACAAATACCACCCACAAAAATCCCTTAGCAACAATGCTAGATCTGTAGTTAGGGTTCTTCCCCCTTACACCACCCTACAAGTTAAACGCATTAAAGGTACTGAGCACATCTTTCATACTTGAACTACACTTAAAAGTCACTCTAACAAAGATAACACAAAACAAGGCACTGTTTACTATAAAGAGGACTGAAATATATTACATGCTTAGTACATGCCATGCATAGGCATTTCAATATTGCATTACAGTATGAATTTACTTACAACAACAACAACAACAACAACAACAACAATAGCAACTCTGGGCAAAAACATCCTAGAAAGCTTTCCAGGCCAAAAAAGCATATTTTGGATACAGTATTGTTCTGGGAAAGCTAATTGGATTGCCTTACAGTCACATCAGCCTAAACTAAACAAGTTTTTCTCATTTTTTTAATTTATTTCTAGAATGCAAAAAGGCAAGATTTTTAGTCGGGAAATCAAAAAGTCACAAATGTGTGAACAGGTCCAAGTGTTGGCATTGCTCTTATGCATTGCTATGCAAGTCACTTGTTTTGCATTTCCTGCACAAATAGCCTGCTAGCAAGCCCTCTCTTTTGTCTGGAACCCTTCAACTATGGCCTGAGCATGCACCTAACTAAAAACTTGTTTTGGGTAAAGTAAGAAACGATGTGACACAATGGAGTTCTGGGAAGTAGGAAGTGGCAAGCTAACTCCTTGCCATTTATTGATACTTGAGATTGTAGAAGATTTTATTAGGAATGCTGTTTTATGATCATGTGCACAGTGTCTGAGAATAAAAAAGCAATTTCTCCTGTTTCCCAGAATACCATTGGGTTGCATTGTGAATGGTTTAGATTTTTGTGTGACTACATTTTTCCAGTTAGGTGTACTATGTAGTCTCATTGCACTTTCCTGGGAGAGAATGTCTGAGAAACATTCAAACAAATTTCCATTCCGTTCAGGTAATGACATCCAGATCTGCACAATGGTTGTGATTGGTTGAATCTAAATATCCAAGTGTCGTGAGGACATTAACCCTTAATCATTTTTATCATTTATTTTCATTTCAAAATGAAAACAATTCATATAATTGACTTCAAATAATCAGAAACAACACCTACAGGTATCTGGAGACCACAAATGTGTGTCTGTTGATCAAGACTGAATTTTTTGATAAGACATTCGTCACTGGGAACACAACTTTGGGCTGTGAAGGAACGTATTCTCTTAGACTACACATAATGTCTATTACTAACTTTCATTCTACTATTTGTTGCCTATCTATGTGTTGCTTTCCTGCTCTAGGATTACAAAATTTTCTGAACTCAGAGTGTAAACAATAAAAAGCTGAAGAAAAATGATATAAGCCTAAACTTTTCTAGATTTTTCTTGTTTACACTCAGGAATTCAGGAACTTTTTAAACTGTACATTAGTGATTCTATATTGTTCCATACTGTTAACTTAATTTAGCATTTATTTAATATTATTAAGTCTAATAAGATTTTTTTAACAAAAACAAAATGGTAGATATAAAAACAAAGCAACAGAGAAGGTCAGGAGCCCTGCCATTGAGGCAGATGGTATTTGTAATGAGACAACATGCTGCCCTATTTGGAAATAACTTAATGAGTACAATTCAAGACTGCCAAATTTGCCCAGGCCAAAGGCTTAGTTCAATTTGTCAGCCAGAGGATTTTTTGAATCCAATATAATTTATATACATTTTTTCAAATGGAACAAGCATGTAGTCCTTATACCTTTTAATTATAATGTGCACTGACCATGTTCTACCCAATTTGGTAAAAAAATTGGAAATTTGCTTGAATGGGATTTTCAAGAAACAATATAGTTAAATATCGAAAACTTAGTAATGTGTATTTACAGTTGCTTTTGGTGACACAGCCCTATCCTGTATGAGGATTCTCCATATTATAAGAGCAGTCACTATTCTTATAAACTTTTTCCTTTGTATGAAAAAGCACTACAGGCCTGAATTATTCTGGTAAAAGAACAACACAGTCATGCTCTGATGGAGGCCTAGGCTAAGTTAACACTGTTATGTAATTACTGACATTTCTTTCTTCAATTTACAAATAAAAGAAATAGAAAACTGGTGTTTAGCTTTGAAATGTCTTCATTCAAAGAACTGTGTGAGTTTGAGAACTTGAAAGTGTTTGTAAACACAAACTTTAAGTCCTCGCATATCCACTACCATGTTTGCACCAGAATATGTACATTTGCAATATGTACACGTTTTCAATTTCTTGAAATGTACTGGTAACATACTCCTGCCTTAAAACCTCCCGGTAAGTAATATGACGACCTTGTTATTTTGCCTTAACAAATCTGCTCATTCGCAAACAAAACCTTACGCAGCCATTCCTTAACTACAAACCTTGTTAACAGCCCTGTCAAAATGTCCTGGCAGGCAGCAATTTTGCGGTCTACAGCGAATAATTTGCCGCTTTCTTCACACTGGACTTCCCTGTGAACCTCCTAGTAGGCAGGGAAAGCCAGTCCTTGTTGCGTGCTGCTTTTATTATGCTGCCTGTTACTGCAAATCATTTTGACAGAGCTGCGTTCATCCAAACTCATACTAAGACCAGAATTTCATGGCCTGCCAGAAGTTGCATTATTCAACAGGCTCCATCCGTCAAAGGAGGTCTAAAGGCATCTTTACTTCTGACAAATTTTCCAAAGAATAACTTACGATAAAATTTGCAGTAATCATGTCCTTAAATACATGAGTTCTGTACAATAACATGGAGCACAGGTTAAGAGAAATTTGCCATATCAATTCAAAACTTATCCTTCAGAAAACTGGGCAGTTCAGTGCAAAATTAATTTTAAAGTTCAAATCAATTTTTTTGTCTGAATAGTACCATTTTTACAAATAAATAATATCCAGAAACAAAAACATACAATGTTCTTTCAAGATGCTAATAATCTCGTCCTACTACATAATATTGATTTCATGATATTGTTAACTAAATTATCATGAATTTGCTCCTTCTGCAGTGACTCCATTGTTAACAGCTCGCCAGAGTCCGTAAGTCTTACCAACAGTGTTCTGCCAAAGGCGAAGTGTCCCATCTTCAGATCCAGATGCATACAGTTCACCATCAGGAGAATACCTCACACAGTGCACAGGACCAAAATGTCCTTTATATGATTCTAAAAAATCATTGCAAAAGAGTGTAAGAGCTAATACAAGTAAATTGGGAAGGCTAGGGGTTCAGTAGTTACTGTGTCAGAATGAACCTGAAGGTTGGTGGCAGGGTTTTCAATAAGGGCCGGAAGCCGGCGAATCTCGCCGGCTATTCTTCATTAACTCGCCACCTATCTGGTTGAGAAATTACCCCATAATTTACGACTAACATGAGAAACATTTGCCACAAAAAACAAGCCCTGGATCGGCCAAGATTTATTCATGAAAAACAGAGAATCTTGCCAGAATTCTGAGTAATTTCAGCGGCGATTTGTGTTTCCTGTTCTGTTCAAATACCCTAATTCTTGCTCTAGAATGCAGGAAATGCATGCTAAGAGGACCAAATTTTCGAAATTTTTCAGGGGAGAATACCCCCAGATCCCCCTAGAATATTATGACTTCAGCGCAAGTACTTCATTCTCCGCCTACTCATAAAATTTTGCCACCTACTCAGATTCTTATTGAAAACCCTGGGTGGTATAGTTACTACTGACGATTATTCAAAAATAATTTGGTGTGCCATGTTCAACAAGTGGGAGTGCAATAATTGTATGCCACTTTTTTAGACAAAACTTTTGCTTTGCAGCAAAAACTTTTCAACAATGCAACACTTGCCACTTTTTGTGGCATCCAGTTTCCATTGGAGGTGTGTTACACAATACAAGGAGGCAGCATGGATGAATGGTTTCGGCCCTAGATTTCAACTTGGCCGCTCCAGGTTTAAATCCCGCTCCAGTCACTAGCTGGAGTTGTCTTTTGGTATACCCAAGTTCAACTCCTATGCCGTGCTTGTGGAGAGCCAGCTGGTCTGCCAGACCAGTTGGCATATTAAGCGCTGTGTGTAGACCTGTATGGCCCAAGTCAACTACTCTGCATGTAACTGCTAACCTTGTCTCTAGCTACAGTGTACTGACATTCACTAATAGAGCATTGTAGCCTAATTCAACAGCTACAATATTAACAGATTCCCCTTCCTCAATATCTTGAAGGTCTATCACTGGGCCTTCATTGTGGGCACTGCAAATGTGATCTTATTGCCCATTCCCACATTTCCAGACTAAAAACTGCCTATAAAGGGTGCTAATCCATGGGAAGTCAGTTGACATCCTCAACGTTTACTCTTACAGGATGGCCACTAATCAGTCCATGATTCTACAATGCAGCTAGGTCTTGTAGCTATAAACTGGTGTCTCACCTAGTTCCTTTCCATTTTCATAGTCAAACTTGTAAAGCTTGAAATCATCCCCTCCAGCTACAAAACAAGACTTGCTAGGGTGGAGTGAGGCTGAAAATATTGGTGTTGGAGCCTCAAATGACTTGATCAGTTCCAATCTAAACAAAACAAAATGAAAAGTTTTTTTTTTATTAGAAGCATTTATCAAAAGGTGTACATTTTATTTAACTTTAATTTCTGACTGTATACGTCTAGGGAGTGTCGACATGTTTTGGACAATGAAAAAAAATACAATACATGTACATTAATAAATAATATAAGGCCACTGGGAAATAAGAAGAAAAGATAACCTAAATAAGACAATAAATAAATGGGCAAGTTATAGCAGTAGTACAGGAATTTAAAACAGGGTTGTTTCAGTAATTATTATAATTACGAAACAAATCAGTTGGTTAAGACTCCTCTACTTAATACAAAAATGGTTGACAATGTTTTAAGATGGACTGTATGATTGCATTTATTTTATGAAAAGTCACCACAATGCACCACAAATAACATTCAAATCAAACTAGTCATGTGATTTCTTTGACAGTATAATTACCTTTCTGTATCCCAAAATGAGATTGTTTTAGCATAAGTGACAACAAGTACACTGCCATCTTTTGATAAAACCATACTGGATACACTGTTCGGCACATCAACTTTCTTTACTTCACTCATACTTCTTGTGTCCCAAAGCCTACCAAGAAAATTAACAAAAACAAGATTACCAACATTATTGACTTGTCAGTGATTATTTTACTTCATATTCAATTCCATAACTGACAGTTTCAGGGAGTAGAGTTAGGTGCTATATTCATTTGACTTGGTAAATGTTTCTAGAAAAATGCACAGGGAATGCAGGTTAGAGTGAGTAAACCAGTCTGACTTAGATTACCCAAACAGAGCTTCTTATAGATTCATAATCCATTTTTGGAATCCAGTGAAAAAAAGGAGCTAAACCAAATGTTTCCCAATTGAATGAAACTTGTCTGAATTCGCCGCACACTAGCTGTGGAACACTTGTCTACTGGACAAACACCGGCTAGTGTGAAGCAGGCTGTAGTCTATTAATTATTTAGATGTATACGGACACTGTTTACTAACTTCATTGCTTTGTCTTCTCCACCACTGAAAATAAACTTGCCATCTTTACTCCACAGAGCGGCTCTGATGTTCACTGTGTACCCTTTTAGCAAGTCTGGTTCTAAACAAGATTAATGCATAATCAGTGAAACCTGGTATTGTTAAGTGTCTACACGACCAAGCCAAACACCTTACATCAAAACCATCAGCTATCTCTGAAGAAAAGAAACATTTATCATTGGTACTTGTTTCAAATGGATAACCTTTATTTGTACGAAAGCTCACAAAGACAACAAGACCAACAGCCAACAAAGAACCAATGTAGGAATTTAAATCTACTGCGGTTCTACCCTACATAAAAGGTGTATCAGAGGTTCTTCGCCGCTGCCTTCGACAACAAGGTGTACGCACCGTCTTCAAATCAGACACAACTCTTAGGTCTTACTTAGTGCAACCGAAAGACGCCCTTGAACCAGTGAAACAAGACGGTGTCGTCTGTAAGATTCCATGTGAGTGCGGCAAAGTATACATCAGGGAAACAGGGAGAGCGATGCAAGACAGGATAAAAGAACACGTCAGAGATATACGGCTTGCTCGTACGCAAACCCCTGCAGTTTCGGAGCATGCTAACGAAACGGAGCATCTTCCTATTTGGAAAAAAGTTAAGTTTATTGATCTTGACCCTCACTGGTACACACGTAGGGTCAAAGAGGCTATCCATATAAGACTTCATCCTGTTAACATCAACAGAGATAGTGGAATCAAAATTCCTGAAGCTTGGATACCTACGGTCAAAAAGCACAGCAGCCGATCAACCACAAAGCGGACCTGTGCGGGAACAACATCTAATAGTCGGAATAATAATGAGGATTGAAATGCACCAATAGCAGTGAACCAACATGCTAGAAATAGCGACACCTAAACAATCGACCTCATCGCCTGATGAAGACTAGTAGTATTGCAGTCGAAACGTCGCGATCAACAACTCAAAGCGATTCCATCATGAGACAAACAAATAAACATTCATCATGCCTATCTTACACCACGACAATGTGTTAACAACTTAACGCATTTAGTTACTAAAAAACACTAGCCACAGTGGAATGGGAAAAAGTCAAATGAGGAGAAACTGAATAAAATTAGCTTATAATTATTTACATCAGCAAACAAAATTTTTACCTGCATTTTCATCTTGAAGATCAAATATTCTAATCAGCTTTTCATTACTGGCTGTGAGGAGCCGCTGCCCATCCTGAAAAAAAAAAAAATAATAATAACAATAATAATAATAACAACAATATAATAATAATAATAATTATAATAACAATATAACATAATAATAATACACCAATGATTCATCACGGTTATTCAAACGTTGGACACACTAACCATGGGTTAAAAGTTAAACAATTAGGCTCCTGTTTCTCTTTTTTAAGTGGCAGTTTAAACTTAAGCCAAAGGCAAAACGATAGGTGAAAAATAAAATGTACAACCACGTCACTTAGCTAAAGGACTGGATTTAAATTGAGGCTAATCCTTGGTTAGCTTAAACCATTGAACAACCAAGCCTGGGGTAATAAAACTAATAATTCTACTGTACTAAAAAAACAAGAAAGTAATAAGCACCATTAGGAACATTTACTGCAGAGTTAGCAATTATACATAAAATACGACCAGCAAAGGGCCTTGAAAATTTTTGCCATATTAAAAATATAGTTTTGAATTTTTCTTTGTCAATTCAATACCACACATTTCAAGCTTTCGTTATAGCAGTTTAGGATTTCAAAAGGCAGTTACTGACTGGGTTATATTTGGTTCACAATCATTACAATAATCATAAGGTGGGTAAAATCATGTAAATTTAAACTATTAAGAAAATATGGCACTCTTGAACTCAAGAGCAATACACAGATATGTAAATTTTGTTACCAATGATTAGTATTTATCAAAGAACTTCTTCAATCACTGTCAAGATTGTATCTAAAGGATGCACACTTCCAGGTTTGAATAATTGTTGGTCAATAAAAACAACTGTGTAACAACATAGTTTATTATAATAGTAATCATTTATGCTTACTGGAGAGAAGTCCACGATCTTGACAATGTGTTTGTGTGGTAAACTTCTGACTTCATCCCCAGAAAGGGCATCCCAAACTTTGCTAAATGACGTAGTGAATTAGAAAATTTTAAAATTGACTCACTGATCATGACTCACTGACTGACAAACTAGCTGACCGACTGGCTGCCCTGCTCACTGACTGGCTACCTGGCTGCCGTACTGACTGACTGACTAACTGATTTGCTGGTTGATTGATTTAATCACTTTTGACTGAAATGCTGATCAAGTGCTATGAAATGCTTCATTAACCACTCAATAAACAAACAGACAGACAGACATACAGATAGTTGACTGACTGATTGATTGATTGATTGATTGATTGACTGATTGATTGATTGTAAGATTGATTGATTGATTGTAAGGTTGGTTCCTTGATTGTTTTCCAAGACTGCCTGAAAGATCTAATCATCCACCAATGACAAAAAAAAACATACAGATAACAGGGTCTACCCTTCATCCTTCTATTACTTCTACTATTCTGGCCATTGATAATTATGATATACATACGCGGTAAAGTCAGCAGCACCAGTAGCAGCCTTTGTAGCATCTTCATTTAAGGTGGCACTCCACACTGCTCCTTTGTGTCCTTCAAAAGTACCAATCCAGTCACCTGTGTCACCCTGACGTAACATAGGCTTTCCATCTAAGATGACGTAAGTGATCAAGTTATTCAAGTAAAATTCTTAAGTCTTCACTTTTGCATCAGCATTTTCAATCATCTTAGCGTGTGGACAATAGGCAAAAACACATCAAAATGTATCCATTTTCAAACAAAAATGCATTGATGTGGACAGGCATTTCAGCGGGCAGAAATTGGACAAGAGACGGTGAGAGTGAACAATAATAAGACCCAAGAGCAAATAATATTTTCAAGGTAAACAAAAGCACGAGTTTAAACTTTTGTCAACTTTTTTTGAAGACTCCCAAGAGTGATCAATATTTGTAAATAATGTTAACTATTATTAACAAGAAAATACTCTAATTGGGGGATATCATTTTGAAACCTCATATTTATCAGAAATATTCAATGACATGTACAACAGTTTAAGCTATAAAGCGTAAGCTTAGTATATCGTGAGACTGGGTTGCTTAATCAAGGCCTGGGCACTGGGCTCCTTTTTAATTTTGAGAAAACACGGTTTACAATTTGTGCGTCACCTACAAGTTTCTGCAACTATTTTTCTTGAATAATTAATAAATTGGTTAAAAATTTAACCAGGGATAAGAAGAGTTTTTTTGACAACATCACTGTGTTCCTAATTTCTTTCGTAATCGAACATTAAGCTTAATTAATCCGGCGGCAAAAAAACCGAAAGTGTCACACATGTCAGTGAAGCTTTATAAAATTAATTTCTGGTCGCTAGAGTGTTTCAGCTTTCAGATCAGACCTAAATACAACTGTTTTTAACTTGCCTAGCATGTAACTTGTTTTTTCTCCACTACGTAAGAACCCTTAAATCCTCGAATAGTGGCCGATATATTTGTAAAGAGAGGTAAGTATTAGCCGGCAAAATATGACGTCAATTCAACGTCCTTACCTTTACACGCGCTAATAAGAAAGTATCCGTACGGGGTTACATCAGAGAAAGATAGATGTACCACTGGTCTTGTGTGTCCACTACATGTCAGAGGTATTTGCCTTGCCATTTTACCTAGCTTAGAGAAAATTTACAGTGTTCGAAATGCGAAATCACTGTGCGAAAGGGGACCGGAAAATGGAAGGTTTTAGCAGAGGAAGAAGAACGCTGGTCCAAGTTATCGCTGTCGCCTTTTGTACCCAGGACTGCTCGTGAAGTTCTGGCTAAAAGTAAAGCGGAAAAAATCGCCTAATGGAGGTGACTCAACACAAGCTTCAACTCACGCAAGGATTTAAAATTCTAAGCTGATATTATATCATTCTGCTTGAGGTGGGCGCCAACCAATTCATTTTTACGGGTTAAGTTTCAAGGAAAGGTCCAATACCCAGTGTTTCACTTAGGAGTCTTCTCATGACGTTCCGTTGAACTGAAACCACCCATCCCTCTTGAAAAACAAGTGTAATGAAACAACAATTCCACCATTTTTTATTTCTTTTACCTTTATTTCACTACCATAAGGATCAGAATATGTCATCAGTTTGTGAATTGTAGAGCGAATGAATAAAAAGGCGTGTTATGGCTTAGGCAGACAACAGGTGTTACATTTAATGAGGTTTAAGAAGGTGGCGTTGCATATACTTTCTGCATATAATGTACTGTTTTAATTTTGTGACGCATTTTCTTTAATTGAAAGCTGAAACTGGAATGGTATTTTATTTAACGTCTCACATTTTAGGCCGAAGATTTTCACTGATAACGCTCATTTACAAGCCACGAGAACCGGCCACGAGACCAGAACCTGAAAGGTAAGAAAGTTTCACAGTGAAATTATGAATATATGAAATTCATATATTTGAACTGCGGAATGAAGAAATAAATGTAAAGAAGATCCTCGCAGTTATTAACGCAACTTATGCAGTTGC
>Ga0126336_10002436_pt1 | contig 10561 bp, 10 predicted proteins | sample SidCmetagenome_FD_92530 | JGI IMG/M metagenome (GOLD analysis project Ga0126336, IMG submission 92530) | Coral microbial communities from El Islote,Puerto Morelos, Mexico - Siderastrea C C metagenome | ecosystem: Host-associated > Invertebrates > Cnidaria > Coral | place: El Islote,Puerto...
AAACACGCGTGCTTGACAATGTGAACAATTTTATTATTGAGTCTTATTAACACTGATTCACTGGAACACTTTTAGATTTAACATTAAAGAGGACGTATGAACCGACGGAAAGGCTTGCGCTACAAATTCACAGTTGTCAAGTAAATGCTAATATATTCAAAGTAATACGAAATTCATTGCTTCGTGATTTTTTATTTTGTTTCTTTGTTCTTTATTGCACTGTAGAATAGACCGAAAAGGAAAAATCACGGGGGAATGCATTGCACATTACTTTGAATATATAAACATTTACTTGCCAACTGTGAATTTGTAACGCGAGCTTTTCTGTCGGTTCATACGTCCTCTTTAACGTTAAATCTAAAAGTGTTCCAGTGAATCAATGTTACTAAGACTCAATAATAAAATTGTTCACATCGTCAAGCACGCGTGTTTAATGTTTTTAAAAAATCTATCTAGCCGTTTTTAAGATTTTCGTAAAAAGCGCTCATTTCAAAAATTACCAAAACATTATTACGCGAATGATCTTAGAAAAACAATTCGTTCTCGAGATCGCGAACACCAGTTTCAACAAAACTTTCTAGGGGTAAAAAAGTAAGTAAAAGACACACTTTAACAGTATTTTCGAGCCATTTCGTCAAAGCATTGATTATTTTTCGGTGCATTTACTATTACTATGCAAAAACTAAAAATGAAAATGTTTTTGCGATTTACTTTAAAACAAACACAATTTTTTTTTGTTCTTGGATATTTTGTTTCCCATACACCACAGTTTAAGACGTTGGTATTTGCTTTTCAAAGTGAAATCCGGATCACCCAAAATTCCAATGCTACTGTTTTCGAGGACTTTTGTTTATCGTTGTCATGGAAATATCGATTTTCACAAAATGTCAACCACGCTAAAGATCAATGCAAAACCAACAAGTAATGCAAATTTCACGTTGATCTGACAAGGAGAAGACTGTCTAAGAGCTGATTTTAAAAGTTAGGTATAGTCCCAAAAAAACTGTATCGAAACACCTTAACTGATTTACCGTTTGAGTTTTTGACCTACCTTCCAACCCTGCGGTATCCTGCAAATTTTTTTGTTCTTTGACAGACCAGCTCCTTAATTCCAATAACTTTTGGTTATCATTGTCAATCTTCAATCAGTCAAGATTATAACATGTCAGTAACGAAAGTTATAAAGAAAGCAATACAGTGGATTGAAAATGGGCTTAATCTGCGGATATTTCATGTTTTTTTTTATTGTCTTCCTCGTTTATTTTCAGTAGTTGTCTAGAGTTCATTTATTTAAAAACTTGCACCCTTTTTCTTGTTAAAATTGACAAAAACATGATTTTTCCATCTAGTTATGTCGTATGCAAACATACAGTTTGCCGTTGTAATTTGCCCGATGTAACCGTCCCTGAAGAATGGCTGAAATGAAAGCTCGGAACGTTGGACAACGTCAGCCTAAAATTCTCTTGGGACCATCGCATCTCCTTAAAGTACCAGGTTTTCCCCTATTGGTTTCTTTCGGTTTACAATCTTAAGCTTTCAAGGAAAGGGTTTGGAGGAAGGAAACAGATGGAGGTCATGTCAAGTTATAATTGACCGATCTCGCTTTAAAATCCTTGTGGCAAATTGGAACGTTAATTTTTTTTTTCAAACACCCAGAAACTATACTGAGAGGAATTACAATTCTTTGTATAATCCTCAAGATCAATAAAAATAAACTTGAGTTAACGAAATACCGTTACTGTTTAACAGAAGTCGGTAAAGTATGATCGTCCGGATGCGGTGTAGTCCTGAGAAGGACTGTTTGAGATGACATTGACTGACATTTCAACAACCTGAGCGGAATTCATCATCAGAGTCAGGTGATGACTTCCACTCAGGTTGTCGAAACGTCCGTCAATGTCATTTCAAACAGTCCTTCTCAGGACTACACTCACCCGGACGATCATACTTTAGCGACTTATGATATGACTCCTGGGTTCAAACCATTTACAGTGTTACTGTTTTTTTTAAGCTTAAAGAAAAAGGTATCAAATATCATTGTGGTAGCCTGTATAGTTAAGGATACTGCTGATCCATTGTCACACAACCTTATTGCTTCCTCAAACTGATTCAACTGAACACAGGCACTTGCCCCTAATGATATGAAACATTGAACAGGCACATGTGAACATACCTTAGTGATATTTAACATTTTAGGCACAGTGGGTTGATTATGAAATAGTGCACCCCAGAACAGAGACGGACAAGTGTGACTGAATGTTAATATTAGCCACTGATGGTACAATATTGTTCCTGACTGATACAATATTGTTCCTGACTCATCCGTATTGACAGCGTGGTCACCTCAGGCTCATTTCGCATCGGTGTCTCCTGGCAGCTAGACTGGAGGGGTTCGTTCCCCACATGCTCTATCACGATCGAGCTCTTTCTTACATTCTGGCTCATGCGCTTTGCGAGCTATTTTTATTCTTCAGCAACTAACAATACACACTTTCATCAACTATCAACTCCATAGTAAACTTTTGTCCGGTTATCAATGTTAAAATCAGAAATTTCGCTAAAACGTTTGACCAATATTTACGTGTTTTATTGTATCCTACGTGAAAGTTCATTATATGAAAGAGAGGTGTATAAGAGAATTCATATTTGTAACTGCGAAATAAAGATTTAACAGACGAAACATCATCGCAGCTATACACACAACGTAACTGTGAAAGATGTGTTATAAAAATCTTTATTCCGGCTGCCACATGTGGTCGTCTTTCAGTGGCTTTATTCTCACAAATACTTACGTTGTATATATAACTGTGATGATCTTTCTTTTGTCACCGTGCGACTAATAAAATCGTAAAAACCAAGAATTACTTTTCGAATGTTCGTTGGGTCACGACCAATCATACCCGAAATCAAACCAAAAGAAAAAACCACAAACCACAACATTAATTACCGCTACAGCTTGCGCTTCATTCATCTCGTATCTGATTGGTTTTCGTCCGCAATACAATAACATTCCAGAAATAATTCTAGTATTCATGGTTTCCTTAGTTTCACTGTAAATCTTTATTCCGCAGCAGGTTCTTTCACGGGTATATTACAAACACAATGACCAGCTCCCAGCGGAACCCGTGCGCGTAGATTGGATTTTTTGCAGGCTTAGTTTTATTTTCACAATGATTCGCGATGATCTTTTTTCCTTTGTTAAAGTTGTTTTTTCATTGATGTTATCTCCGTTTTCCTGTTTCACTTCCATTTACGTAGTATGAAAGCGTGCCCTAGAACACTGAAGAACTACGGGGGCTTGACCATTTTGTATGATTAAAAACTAAATTTCATTTAGATGCAGAATTATTTCCAAAAATAGGATAACGTAACTTCCTAGTTCTAGATTTTTTTCAGTCTTTCTCTACAATGTTGCAGTAAATTCAAAGCTATCTCTTTTGGAACACTTACCTCTTACAATTGCTTTGATGAAACATGGGCACAAATCGACGGCAACTTTTGCATCACTCAATGAATCGTTATAATTCTCTGTAAGCAAAATAAATGATTGTCGATGAATGAATGAATGAATGAATGAATGAATGAATGAATGAATGAAGGAAGGAAGGAAGGAAGGAAGGAATGAATGAATGAATGAATGAATGAAGTAAACGAATGAATAAAATAATAGAGAAAGAAGAAGAAGGAAAGAAAGAAAGAAAGAAAGGAAAAGAAGAGAAAGAAGGAAAGAAATAGCAAGGTATATCGTACTAATTGGATTCAGTTAAAATAATCTTGAAGCTAAATAAGGCTGTGAATAATTGAAATATTCTTACCCAGATAAAAATTCGATGTTGCCCTGTTGGGATTCTAACCCGATGGGATCACTACCTTACCGTGGTGGGATAGTTTTTGTGTCTCTAGGACCCCTGGAGCTATGTCGGCTGGAGTATTATACTCCTGGTAGGGCCACCCATGCCGAACAGGTCGAAGGGTAGAGACCAGACGAAGAGTGATCCCCTGGCCCTTCAGGTTGGGGGTTGGGCGGTGGGCTAATAACCCGCTCCCGTAAAACCTGCGTATTACAGAAACCGAAACTAGCGTTGCCACTGCGCCCTACTGTGGGGAAGCAGAGGTACAAGATGTTAATGCCCGGTTGGATCAACGTGCGAGGCAAAGAATGACGCTTAAACCGCCGATGAAATTGCTGTCGTCAAAAGCGTGTGTGAAGATCGGACAGTGGAAAGTAAGGACAATGCTCGAGTCGGGTAAGTGTGCCCAGGTGACTCAAGAGATGCAGAGGTATGGTATCAGCATTCTGGGTGTGAGTGAAATGAGATGGAACTCCTGTGGGAAGATGATGACGGCCTCTGGAGAAACTGTGTTGTACTCTGGAATGGATGAAGGTGAAAACCGTGAGAGAGGAGTTGGCTTAATCCTGTCCAAAGACGCTGCACAAAGTCTGCTAGAATGGGAACCAGTGTCTGAGAGGATCATCAGAGCCAGGTTCAACTCGAGGTGGCAGCAGGTCACTGTCATACAATGTTATGCCCCGACAAATGAGGCAACAGAGGAGGAGAAGGACGACTTCTATGAGCAGTTGCAGGTGGTGATGGAGCAGGTGCCGCGCAGAGATATGAAGATTGTCATGGGAGACATGAACGCTAAGGTTGGGACAGACGACACTGGCAGAGAGGAGGTGATGGGTAGACACGGAGCTAAGGCTGAGATGAATGAAAATGGTGAGAAGTGGGCTGACGTCTGTCAGGCAAATGAGCTGGTGATCGGCGGAACGCTGTTTCCTCACAAGGAGTGTCATAAACGGACTTGGATGTCTCCCGATGGTGGTACTGAGAATCAGATAGATCATGTGGCATTCAGCAAGAGATGGAGGAGCTCGCTGCAGGACGTTCGCGCCATGCGTGGGGCGGACGTCGAGTCAGATCACCACCTGTTGATAGTAAAAGTCAGGATAAAGATTGCCAAAGTAAAGAAGGGGAAGAGTGGCAGAGTGCGTTTTGAGGTCGGCAAGCTGCGAGACCTTGAGACGAGGAACGTGTTCAAGTTGGCACTGCACAACAGATTCGAGTGTCTGCAGCAGATGGAGGAGGAAGAACCGTCGGTGGATGACGAGTGGAGACAGATCGAGCAGTGTTATATGGAAACCTGTGAGAAGGTGCTGGGACAAGCGAAATCAAACAAAAAGGAGTGGATCAGTAAGGAGACCTGGGAGACAATTGAGCAACGAAAGGAAGCGAAAAATGCGGTGAACATGGCCAGGACGAGAAATCAGAGGAGAGATGCGAGTAGGAGGCACAAGGAGCTGAACAGGGAGGTGAAGAGAAGCTGTAGGAGAGATAAGAGGGTGTACGTGGAGTAAATGGTGGAGAGAGCTGAGGAGGCTGGAAGAGGGGTGATGTGAGGACTTTGTACGAGATTACCAGGAGGCTGAGTGGCAGATTACAGAGTATGTGTAAGCCGGTGAGAAATGAGGCAGGCGTGTTGCTCAGGACAGCGGAGTAGGAGATGCACAGGTGAAGGGAACACTTTGAAAGAGTGCTTAACCATGACGAGCCGCCTAACCCACTGGAGGTGGAGCCAGGGGAGGAGTTGAACATCTGGACAGGTTGCGTCACACGTGTCGAGATCAAGAGCGCTATAAAGAAGTTAAAGAATGGGAAGGCAGCAGGCTGCGACAGTATTCCACCAGAGGCAATCAAGGCTGGAGGTGAGGTGTCAGAGGAGATTCTTTTGGACCTCTGCAACCAGATATGGAGTGAGGAGCAGGTGCTGGAGGAATGGAAGAAAGGTTTGCTAATCAAACTGCCAAAGAAAGGCGACCTGATTCACTGTAAAAAATGGCGTGGCATCATGCTGTTGAACATGGCAAGTAAGGTGATCTTGGAGCGCATCAAGGCGGCACTGGACGAGAAACTGAGAGAGGAACAGGCGGGGTTTCGAGGTGGTCAGAGCTGTACAGACCAGATAGCGACATTGAGGATCATTGTGGAACAAAGTATCGCGTGGCAGTCCTCCTTGTACATCAACTTTATAGATTTCGAAAAGACCTTCGATAGCATCAGTAGAGAGGTGTTGTGGAGGTTGTTGCGGCATTATGGGTTACTCGTGAAGATAGTCACCATCATCAGATCTCTCTATGAGGGTTTTCTGCACAGGTGGTACATAATGGACAGAAGACCGAGCCGTTGAGCATGAGAACTGGGGTCAGACAAGGCTGCCTGCTATCGCCCTTGCTGTTTCTGGTCACCCTGGATTGGGTGACGAAGACGGCTTTTGCCACGAGGCATCGTATCCAGTGGTCTTTCAAGACATCCTTAGAAGATCTTGACTTTGCCGATGATCTGGCCCTACTGTCACACAGAATACAGAACATGAGGGACAAGACACGGGCTTTGGAGGAACACGGTGCAAAGGTGGGCTTGAAGATCAATGCCTCAAAGACAAAGCTGATGCGTATTGGTACCAAACGTCGTGATAGTGTGTTGATTCCAGGGGAGCGGGTAAAGGAGGTGGATGAGTTCACATACCTCGGGAGTGTTGTGAGCAAGAAGGGAGGAACTGATGAAGATATCCAGGCACGCATTGGGAAACCGAGGCAGGCATTCGCGATGCTGAAACCAGTATGGCGGTCTACGGCACTAACAACCCGGACCAAGTTGAGAATCTTTGGGTCAAATGTGAAAGCGGTGCTCTTGTATGGTTTGGAAACCTGGAGGCTGACCAAGGGATTGAAGCAGAAATTGCAGGTGTTCATCAACAAGAGCCTGAGGAGCATCCTGCGGATTTGGTGGCCAAGAAGAATCTGTAATGAGGAGCTTTGGAAACAAACAGGGCAGCGGCCGATAGAGGAGGAGGTAAAACAACGAACGTGGGGTTGGATTGGCCACACGCTAAGGAGGCCAGATGGACACGTGGCCAAGAGGGCCCTTGAGTGGAACCCACAGGGGAAGCGCAAGAGATGGAGACCCCGACACACCTGGAGACGCACGCGAATGTCAGAGTTGGAGGAGAGAGGGCTTACGTGGCGTGAGGCAAAAGATACTGCACAAAATAGGGTCAGATGGCGAGTGCTAGTGCAAGACCTATGTTCTATCAGGAACGAAGAGGAATAAGCAAGTAAATAAATATTAGCAGAACTTAAAGGTTAGATCGAGGTGTCTTCATTGAACATCTTCAGTCAGTTATCAAAGTATAGAACGTATTTAAATTCAACCAAAGTGGATCTCTTGTTAAAGTAAAACAGTAAAACTAATATTTATTGCGATCGAAGAATTGCAAAGAACGAAGTTCAGTTTCTTAAACTTACATCTTGTGAAACCGCTCAAGCATTAATGACGTAGCTTGTCTAAAGAATACGTTTCATTTATGAGTGGACTTAAAATTTGCTCATACATGTTGACAGAATTGAACGTCGGCTGGAATGGGTAAATTGCTTTTTCAAAAAACAACCAAACAAAACAAAACGGTAAGAACGCGACAAGAGTTGACGTCATAACCTTCCTCGCATCTGCTAAGATGTGTCATCTCAAGAGAAGATGAAGGGAGAGAGCGAATCCCCCATTCATGGGCCTATTCTGATGAGAATTATTTGAAATCTATTTTTGGTTCTCGGTGTCATACTGCGTGGTTATTTTAAGGACGACACCTCACTGGTCAGTTAGAATGACGTCATGTAATTTTAGATTGTTGACTTAGAAACAACAGATAAAAATAACCTTCGCAGCATAGGTGCTAACTAATAATAAATTTCAAATAATTTTCATGGGGCACGGGGATTCACTCTCTTACTTCGTCCTCTCTTGGTCATCTTTAGTGCTTCCTGCGTTGATAGTATGGAGAAATGTCGAAATATGTGGCTCGAAATATATAGTAAATTGTCTATGACTGGTTCTATGTAACGAGCTTAACTACCATAAGAATAATTCTAGTATATTGAATAAATGACTGAATAAATGACATCAGGAACTTCCCTGTAGCTCATAGGTTAGACCACCTGACGTGGAACAGTTGATGGGTTTGTCTTCCGTCGTGGACTCGAATATTTTACTGGCAAACTAAATACCGTTTACTTGGAACACCGGGTTCAACATTTAACATACATGCTTTATCAACTCCTTCACGTTTCGCCCAACCTTTTAAAGTGTCGTCATCAAAGTCTAGATTTTCCTTATCAGGTGGTGTGCTGTCACTTTTATTCTCAGCACTGACTGGATCCGTCGCCATGAATGAATTCACGTTGAATTTGGCCAGCTGTAAAGAAAATAATTTCGAAATATTCTCAGTTAACGTTGTTATGTACAGGTAAGAAGTTAGCTTCCCTTATATTGTTATAATGTCTTAATTTCTTGGATCCGCCATCTTGGATTTCGAAATTTTTAGAACCGTTGAAAAGCACCAAAATTGACCAAAAAGTAATCATAAACAACAGAAGAAAACGAAAATGATTTAAAACTATTAAACTTACTTCAAGAAAGTTATAATTTTTCATTAATAAGATGACAATTTAAAATTCTGAAAAACGGCCTGTCAAAAAGTGGTTGCCATGGTAACGTCAAACTTGATAGACAAGGACTTGCCATGCCAACACCCAAAGTCTACGCGGGCAGAAGCAACCCCCTATGGTCAGAATAGGGTTAATTTTCGTCGTCTGCAAAGATTTGGCAACATTTACTTTTGTATTTAAGATTTAAATCACTGTCTCGCCTCGCTGTGAGCATCTCACTACAAATGTTACTTTGAATATAAAATTCTTACCAAGATTTCCCAAGGCTAGTATCCACAGACTTTCTTTCTGTTCCTCAGTGAGGATAACAGAAATGAAACCTGCAACCGGGAAATTGCAGAATGATATTTAATTAACTCACTTATTTACTGTCCATATAAATGCGGCATTTATACTCAATCTACCCATGGTCATTGAGCACAACTGAGGAGCTAGGTCAAAGCAGAATAACTAAAACAAGTCATCCACCCAAAAATAACAACGACAAAAATGGAGAAAATTCAGGTTAAGCTTTGGGAGTAAGTCTAAAATAGATAAAAAATAAGTACCTATAAATTTTCTCTCTTTACTTAACTCACACAAACGCTTGCTCTGAAATGAAGTTAATTTTGGTTAGCGAAGAAAACAGTCGATGTCAGGATCCACAAAAAGACTAAATAAAAGGGCCATGATTATAATTTTGACAGCCATTAGAAGCAATTATACAAAAATTTGCTTTCATATATTAAAAGCAAAATTTCTTTGAGATTTTTTTAAAATAGTAAAGATGCAACTTAACGAGGAATAATCTATAACGCATAAAATACAATGTAAGAGTTATCATGAGTAAAATCTGAGTGATGTTCAAGGTTTAGCTAATTGCAAACAATGGACAACGCCCTACTCTTACCATTAACAAACCATTAATAAAAGCCTTTTTCTGTTTGTCTTGTGTATCAATAAAGATGTTAAAAAAATAACAACCATTAATAAAAGCCATTAATAAACTTTAAAATAAATAGGAAAATCGAATTCTACTTAACTTAATTAATAAGACACTTTTGAAAGCTATGTTGTCGAACAGCAAAACATATCAAATGTTGGAGACGAGGTGTCCCGAGCTAAAAAAAAGATCGTATTTAATGTGAATCTTTTAAGACAACAACCTGTTCACTCAAGCGTTTTCTTTTCCACAAGGAATTCTTTAAATCTAAAAGATATAGAATAACAAAGTACTACGAATAAAATTGAGCGCTGTCTGCACTAATCTTGCGATTTTAAGAGATTATGTTGTTCGATTTAAATCGCAGTACATCTTTAAAACTTTAATTTAGTTAACTTAATTGATTAGGAGGAATCTTTTCTAGTCCAAAAACAATTTATCTTACTTGTAATTGTCTGGCTTAAATAGGTTATATGTCATCCTGTGCCAGATGTAACATTACAAGAAAGAAAATGGAGAGAAGGCGAATTCAAAGCAACCTTTGAGAGGCAAGTCTATGACGTAGCTTGTACATAAGTAACATATGAAGTTCAACAGTTCAAAAACTTGTACGGTGACAACTTTTAGTTGTGCTAAGAGCATTCTCCTGGTTTACAGGAGAGACAAAAGCAAGAGTTAATAATCTGATGAGCATAACACGGAGGTCTTCGTTATTCGTCCTGTCAGGTTTGTTTGTTAAATGCTCGGCCCCACTAGCAATTTGCTATAAACACTTGCCGAGGGTAAATAAAGGATATTTATTTATTTGTTTTATTTTAACATAAGCTTAAACAAACAAAGAAGGGAATCGAATCAGCATGGCGTAGGCGGTGACGTAATACATTTTTAAAGACTAAGGGCCGATTATTTAAACGAAGTCTAACTTAGACCGTGGTTTAAGGCAACAAATAAACGTCTACATCTGTTTAAACGTGGGTTATTTATAAGAAATGAATGTTGTAGTTGTCTGTACTATATGCCTGCTTGATGTTTATTATGGTAAAGAAGGCTTACACATATGGGTATGCTACATTGAAATCGATTTAGACCGTGGTTTTGTTAAAACTCGTCTAAACTTTGTTTAAATAACTGGCCCT
>Ga0126336_10002437_pt1 | contig 10560 bp, 10 predicted proteins | sample SidCmetagenome_FD_92530 | JGI IMG/M metagenome (GOLD analysis project Ga0126336, IMG submission 92530) | Coral microbial communities from El Islote,Puerto Morelos, Mexico - Siderastrea C C metagenome | ecosystem: Host-associated > Invertebrates > Cnidaria > Coral | place: El Islote,Puerto...
CTTAAGCTTATGTGTTGCTAGCTTTTAGCATTTTTATCATAGAGCCGTAGTTTTTCTCGTTCTGAAAATGGTAGGCGATGGGAATTTGTTGAATAATAAAACAATTATCCTGCTCAATCTTGCAGAATATCTCCTGATTTAGCCAACTCGGCCTACGGCGTTGTCGGCTAAGTATCAGGTGATACTCTGCGTGATTTTGCAGGATAATTGTTAAATATTCGCTGAGCCTGACGAGAATAATTCTTTTAGTATAATTGCTCTGGTGATTACCAGTCAGAGCAAATGCATTTTCCTTGTCCTTTCCTCCAGAATCACCAAAAATCGTGCAGTGGTCATTTTGAAATTAGTGCTTCAGTATTATAATCACCTGAGCAATTATACTAAAATGTAATATGTGCCATTTTCCAAAGTTTTTGATTAGCCTGCTTTTTGATATCTTAAAAGCCTTTTTAATGCAGTGTTCTTTGTTGAACCCGTAACTGTTACATCCGCTCATTAAGTGCTGTTAAATAGCTAAATTAGCTCTGTACCAAGACTGCTATGTAATATGTGCCATTTGCCAAAGTTTTTGATTAGACTGCTTTTTGATATCTTAAAAGCCTTTTTAATGCAGTGTTCTTTGTTGAACCCGTAACTGTTACATCCGCTCATTAAGTGCTGTTAAATAGCTAAATTAGCTCTGTACAAAGACTGCTATGCCTGTGTGCAGAATAAAAGTTAACGAAAAATAATTGAGAACCCTGTAATGGTTTCTGTTTCAAGTAACCAATCAAATCTAAGAAACAGGGCTGTCATTAAGGGTCATAACCCATAACACCTGTTACAGCTGAATATGTTGTTACGGGTGAACTTGGCTCTTGCTGGTATTTAAGTTTTCTTGCAAAGAAACAAGTTTGTTATGGGTGTGAAAATCAAGGCAACAGGTGATCTAATAGGTAATGACAGCTCTGAGAACTGCAAATTGTTGTAAATTGACAGTCTCTTTTGAATCTCAATTCCTGACAGTTGTTTCAAGTTACTTGATTCTTACAAGGATTAAGAAATGAGAATTGATTGACAATTGAGTCAAGAATGGATTCTTGTCAGAATGAAAACAATTATTGAGCTTGTCACTTAGTTGATTCTTGATAGACTAATTCAGCAATCAAATTGAAACTCAGAGAATCCACATTAACATGTTCCAGCAAAAAATTCCATTTGGGGGCCAGAAAGGCCCCTCAAACCAATTTCGGGGCCACGTCATATTTGATTTATAAATAATCCTGCCACGGACGATGCCTCATGGTTGTACATGAATACAGTCATGTGTATTGATGGCCAATTTAACAAGAACAAGATATAACAATGTCTGAAAAATTGAACATGCATGGAAATATGACCTGTGTACAAATGTCACCACAAAAGTGAAAACTCTCCTAGAATACAATCCTGTCTACTTCAGCAGTTTTGTGCTGTGCCATGGTGAAATAACCAGACAGCCAAAATTACATCTGTTCTAGCTTTCCTCTATTAAAAACAGGTCTGCTACACCCAAAACTAAGTAATGTAATTTGGACATTCATAATGCTGTTGTGTTTATGTTATTATTTTTTTTAAATTTCATATGCATTCACACTTAGTTACATACAAATACAAGTACAGTTACGATTACAAATACGGTTACGTACGTACTGGACTTTGGACTGGACCCTGGACTGGACTCTGGACTGACTTTTATTCACTTGTAAAAATATGAAATGGACTTAATATTTTACTAATGAGTTAATAATTAAAAATAAAGTGAAATTTTAAATCATGCTAAACACGTTGGGGATGGAACATTATAATTTTGGGGGGGTGGGGTTGGAGAATTTTTTCTGCATGAATTTTTTTCATGACTTAAAGCTTTGCGTGAATTTCATTTCAGTTTACATAGTTAAGCTTTTTTGTTTGTTTTTGTACAATGGTCCGTCCCTCAAATAAAAACAACTCAATTTAATAATGAACCAAGTTTTGAGAGACATTTAAAAAAATTATCAGAAAACTCACTCTCCTCCACGATAGCGTGCACCCATTGCTGAGAGTAATATACAGAGAGCCACCTCTCATCTCCTACAGGAGAGGAGATTTTTGTCAGCGCTCAACTCTAAAGGTCAAAGAGAAGAGAGAGAAGCGTGAGTTTTCTGGTAAATTTTTTAAATGTCTTTAAAAATTGGTTCATTATTAAATTGCAAACTAGTGAAGTGAAAGTCATACAAAGCTTTTAGTTACGAAAAACATTAATGCAGAAAAAATTCCCCAATTTCCCCCCGCCCCGAAAAGTATAATGTTCCATCCCTAACATGTCTAGTATGATTATAAGTGATTTAAAATTTAACTTTTTTTTTAATTGTTACCTGATTAGTAAAATATTAAGTCCATTTCATATTTTTACAAGTCAATAAAAATCAGTCCAGAGTCCAGTCCAAAGTCCAGTCCAGAGTCCATTCCTGCCTTTCCATTTGGCCGCATTTTGGCTAATATACAAGATACAAAAATATTAATATTAATTAGTGTAGAATCATATAGAATACTTTTAAGTAAATTAGTTTCATTGTCCATTGGAGAAATGATTTTGCAACATTTGTTTGAACATTTTGGCCGTAGGGTGGATTAAACCAGATTATATTCCTTGATCTTGGCAAACGTCATTCTCTTGGTCTTCTTTGTATCACCTGAAAACGTGGAAGTTCCGGCCCTCCTCCAGCGGTCAGCTCCACAATCACTAGCTTCAACAAGTGTCTCGATTAGCTCGCTGATATCAGGAAATGTGTTCAGGATGGTTTTAGTAGTTCACATGGTTTTCTTTCGCAGCAATCTGTTTAATGCAATCTCCCTCTTCATTCGTTTCCTATGCCTGTCCTTAATCTGCTGCAACTTGTGCTTGATATTTTGATTAGCTATACCTGCAGGTTCATCCCCCAGATTACTGTTGTCCTCTTCATCACTTGAGCCAATGGGCATTGGTAACCTGTCAATGTCATTGTCTACTTCTCTTTGTCTTAACATCTCGAGGTGTGCAACCCTGGACTGTTCTGTCAGCCTATACTCCTCATCCGTTAGTCCCAGTTCAGATAGTTGTGAGGTAAAATCAAGAAGGAACTGATCAAGCACCACTTCACTGTAGCCCTGATCTCTGAATTGCTGTTGTAGAGATGCTACAAAGGCAAACCAATTGCTGGAAATTTCTCTCAACGTATCCAATACCACAGTGGAATTGATGTCAAGTAGAGGACCTTGTTTGGCTCTTCTGTCAATGCTGGAAATGTTACTATCACTGACATCGAAGTGTTGGGCCCCACTGGCGACTGGAATGTCATTTTCCACGAATAACCTTTCCCTCCTTTGAGCTGAAACTTCACTTTCACCTTCTACATTGTCATCATCATAGTCACTATCACAAGATGAGTCTGAATACTCGGAATTGGTGTCTGATTCAGAACTTATTGATGTAAGTTCGCTTGGAACAAGTCTTCGAGAATGCAAGAAATTAGAATATTTCTTGTGAACTTCCTTTTTCATGGCAGCCTCGTGCGTCTTTCAGATGTCTTCAGCCTTCTTTGAAGCACCTTCTACGTTTTCTGCTCTCTTTTTTAATTCTCTTATTCCATACAGTGTACTTGCCCTCCTTTGCCACAAATTGTAAGCGATGCACAATGTGTGTTTCAGGAGTTGTTGCTCTTGTTCAGTTTCGGCTATACTGAGTAGCTGTAGATGATCATCCTTAGACATCAAGTTCGATCCCTTCTCTAACGAACTGTCTTGACCAATTGCCTTAACAATGCTGATTGCCTTTACGTCATAGTCACTACACTCACTGTCCTTCTCAAGAATGTACACTCTGCCATTCACTTTAACGGCTACCAAAGGCATTTGTAGGAGTCTGCGTTGGGCCTTTGCACAGTCATATGGCGTATCATGAAAACATTTAGTCCACAGGTATGACAAGGGCACTATCTTCTCTCAAGAACAATTTTTGCTGAATTCACCAAACTGAAACATTTTAAGCAATTTGTGTGCTCCTGTAAGCATTTGACCACTTTAGCCATTATGTACTCTGCAAGGTTCGATCCTTCCATGAGACTCTTCCTTGTGCCATTGCATATTTTCGTCACAGATAATCTCCGTGCTTCTTTTCTTGAAAGAACTTCCACAAGCTCACTTACACAACGTTTGATAGGGTATCCTCCCAGAGAAATAGTGTTCTGGGAGACACTTACATTAAAAAAGACTCTTGCAAATTTCAGCCTCACGTTTATTTTCATCATTTTGGCTTCCGTTGTTGTTTCCTTCTCCATTCTCGCCCAATTCACCCTTCTCGTTAGCATCCTTGCTTGCATTTCCCTTTTCTGATATGTTTTTACTTGCTTCACTGATTTCTCCATTAATGCCACTACAAACTGCCACTTGTTCGTCTCCTTCTTTGCTTTTCCTTTCTTGCTAGCTTCACCTTTCTCTCCACGGCTGATGTCCATCGATTCGCTCTTTTCAGCTGCACTCGCACCAGATGTTTCCCTCTTCTGTTTCTTCATCTTCCTTGTTGGTTTGTTATTTGCTTTCGCTAGGCTATTGCATTCTGTTTCACTGTCACTGTCACTGAGTATTTATGTGTCTCCACTCTCATTTCCATCATCGTTTGCCGTTTGTACTTTGCCAGCTGTTTCATTGGTCTGTTTTAGTTTGAAGAAATCTTGGATACTTTTAAAAGGTTTCTTTGCTGCTGTCTCAGATTGGTTACTACCTTCGTCTTTGTTTTTCCTCTTCGCTATATGCATGTACCTCACGTGCCTGGCTTCTTTTATCTGTAGCTCAGCGGGCTTGGTTTCTTTTTTCTTCTTTTCAACTAGAATCTTTCGATATTCTGTTTGCAGGTCTGAACATTTCTCAAAATCCTTCAAAGATACAGCACTGCAATATTTCCTTTGTGCCTCTTTTGCCTGCCCAGTGAAGGCCTGAATTTCTAGAGAACACAAGCCAATTCCTTCAGCTCTAGTGTCACTGCAGAGTTTAGGTCTTGCTGCTGAATTTAGTTCTGTTTCCATAAGACTTCTTGAATATGTACAATTGTAGGACTTCCTGGCTTCCTCTTCTGCATCAAGTTTTAGCTGTGCTCGGTCATGCGGTCTGGCGATTGTTGTTCAATAGAAAAGGCAGCATCGTTCACTGCCTTTTGCCAACTTGTGATGGTTTTCTTTGAGGTCCAATATTTTGGACTCTTCCCTGATAGCATCTAAGGTAAGTCCTCGCTGTTTGGTTCTATCGCTCCTTTCTTTCACAACTTGAATTTCCTGCTCCTTAGAGACTAGGTTATTACTATCGACCTTGTCAGATACTGAACTGCTTGAATGAAGCTGGTTAAACTTGTGCTGGAATTTCAGCAAGACACCTTGTTTATTTATCATGCTCTTCATCGCATCACTTGTCAGTAAGACAAATGCATCGCCATCTATTTCATTAACTAAAATATGAATATAGCCAAACAGAAAATGTTTGCTGTCAAGGCAAACAAATACAAGAATAAATAGATGATCGCTTAGTGCGTGAAACTCGAGTAACAACTTTCCGTCCTTACCTTAGTATATATATGTATCAAAATTTTATTCTCCATCGCTCCAATGTTCAGTTAATCTCGATATTATTCAAACTCAATAAGTCGAGTGCAATGAATGAAATTTTTAGTACAAATAGTAGTCCTTTCAAACTCAACCGTGCCACATAAAGCAAAATAGAGCTCCATTTTGAAACCGAAGCAATGTATGCTGCATGCTGATTAATTTTGTTGACTTGAGCGGCATTTTTAATATATAAATACAAAAAGTCACAAAAACGTTTTTGAAGCCAGCGAGCAAGAAAAGGCCAACCAACACACTGCCCCCCACCACCCCCTTTGATAAAACAACTAGAAACCTTAGTCGCGACGGGAATCGAACCCACGACCTTCCAAAATATTAAATTTTGAATGCAACGCTGCGATCCAGGAACAAAACAACTCAAAGCGAACCAGCGACAATAGTTATTTTAAACGGACTGACAAACCAACTTTAAACTCGGTGGAAAAACTGAACTCCGAAACCTCGTTCAGATTGATCACTGTATTTAATAATACTCCATGCAGAACTGTGATTTCAGAAATGCGAATTGGACAGCGGACACAACGCGCTAGCTCGAATTCATTTAGAATTCTTCGTGCCATATTATAATACAGTCATGAACTGCGTTCTTAAAATCCCTCGAGACGGTATAATAGTCTATAAATACTGATCCTTTTCACTGCATTTAACGTAATATATTCAAATGCATGCAAATGTCGGCATGGTTTAAATATAAAAATATAAAGCAGCTATCAAATGAATACGTGTGAATCTCGGCGATCTACTGATCTACTGATCAGCCATATATTAAAATGGTAAGTAAATAAGTATCAATCACTTACTCGCAAAAGTTTCAATCAACCCTTCCAAGCCTTGATGGCGTGACCAAGAGCTCACGAATTCGATATCTTGTCCCATAAAGCTGTCGAAGCTTCTTTCCCCCATCTTTTCGTTCGCACGTGGACTCTTGCTCTCTTTTTATATATTTATATTGGGGGTAATCAGGAAATTTAAAATGGACAACGTGTTGTGTACGACTTTTAAAATCCGAAATATAACGTTGCTTTGACAATGCCTCATCCCCGGGCTGACCTATTTTAGCAAATGCCCCACCCTTGGGAAGGAAAAGTGAGAAAATGCCCGACAAATGCCCTGGGGTGATGAGCGGGCTTGGAATTGACGGAGCCATTATTTAATCTCGAATTTACAGAGTAGCATTTCTGCTAATTTCTTCGAGCTAGCTAAAGTTACAAAATGAGTAAAATACATATAATAAGAATAAAAGGAAGAAATTTAAACAATGCAGACAAATTTATACAATATTATTGTAGGACAAAATTAGCTGGCGAAATGAGTTGAAATCGGTTGTAGTGCGGTATATGCACTTTAAGTCTGAAATGTGGCACGTTTTCGTGATGTCCATAATTTCATCACCAGCGAACCATATAGTGTTTACAGGTTTCAGTCAAATGTGTTCATTCTTGGAGGATTTCCCCCTCAGTAGTATTAAATATTTTCATGCAAAATCAAGGCGTAATAATTGTAAAGTGATAACTCGTTTGTGTAGTTACATTTCACCATCAGGAAACAATAGTGTGCAGTGGTTTGTTTTAGGCATCGTAGCTTGATAGATCCTCAGGCAAGACTAAAAGGAAATAGCTTTTGCTTAATTTGCATGATTATTTGAGGCTTGCATGTAAAACAGTTTCGATGATGCACCTGGCAGTGAGCTGGATCTAATTTGATGTAAACCTTGTTTTGGACCAGTACAGAGTTTGAAGTATCGGGCATTTTAGTGACTAACCTGTAATCATGCAAGTCATTTTTTTTTCTTGTGAACCAGACCCTAGTTGTTCAAAGAACTGAAAACTTTATCCACTGGATAACCTGTACTCCAGCAGATACAACATGTCGGAAACTCTGTACATAGCCCTGTGATTTATGAAAAGAGTAAGAGTGTATCTGTAATGAAGTGTTTGGCCTTGCAAAAATCTGGCCAAATTTGTAAGCTCAAGGAAAATTGCTCCTTTGGGTAGCAACTTGTCCACTGGGTAAAGTTATCCACTCTTTGAACAACTGGGGACAGAAAGATCGAAGAAAAAAAAACCACTCAGTGTATATATACTGATGGGGCGGACAGGAAACAATTTTTAGTACATTTTCTTCAGATGAAATACCATGAATAGAGATGTCAATTGTGGCCCATTGATTGACTGATTGATTGATTAATTGATTTTTTCCAGTTTTATTGGAATGCTGCAGACAGTCTTCCTCAGCCAATCCATTGATAAAAGCCACAAGGTGCTGGCGTTCTTGACAAATGAGCAGTTGAAAGTCATGCTTGATAGCACATCAGAGCAGTGGGTGACAGGCCCAGCAGGCAGTGGAAAGACATGGTTGCTCATAGAGAAAGTTAAGTTGCTAGCTCAAAAAGCCATTTTGCATAACACCACGGAGAAAATTCTGGTTGTTTGTTACAATTTGCCTCTATTCAAGTTGCTGTCAAAAACGTTTGAAGAACATTTGTCTCGTCTTCTACAAGATGATGAAGATCAAAATTTGAATCCTGTCGTGCATGTTAAGACATTTGGAATGCTTATCAGGGAAATAACTGAGGAACCAGGTGAAGCTAACGAAACAAAAGTTTCCAGAGCTCTGAAGGTTTTGGAGAAACCTACCCCTGGACATATTCAGCAATACAACCATATATTTGTTGATGAATGTCAGGATTTAATTGGCCATTGGCCGGTGATTTTTGACAGGCTCTGGAAGGAGGAGGAGGATAATGAGGACTGTTCGGATTCCAATCATAAATGGTTTTTCTATGATACTAACCAGCACCTGCGATTTTCACAACAACGTCGACAGCAGCACTTGAATAACCTGAAGAGAAGCACAAAATTAACTCGGGTGCTTCGCAACACTGGAAACGTCTTTGATCAATCAGTTAAGTATTTCCAGTCCACACTGCACACAGCCATCCAGTTAGGACATCGGGAATATGGCCTGCCAATCAAGTGGGATAAGTCGCTGCCAAATACACAGGTCACAGCCAGTGAGGGTGCAAACTCTGTTGTCCAGCACATCAGAGATCTTCGCAGAAACAAGGTGCAAGACAAGGACATTTGTGTTCTTGTGGAAACAACAGAAGTAGGAGAAAGGCTCAGTTCTGAGCTGAAACACCTTGGCGTAGAGAATCAGAATGCTGAGGAACTTCATGAAGAAAATGAGAACAAAGTTGTGGTGGAAAGCATAAGGCGGTTCAAAGGTTTGGAGTCCAAAGTTGTCCTGCTTTACAACCCTCGTTTCTTCGTTGACAAGGACTGGACAATGAACAAAGTCAAAGAAGTTCTTTACACTGCTGTTTCAAGATGTTTTTGTTACCTTGTCGTGATAACCACAGAAAACGGTTATAGAGCATTGCAATCCGACGACGGAATACTCGAGGGCACACTCGAGAAAATTCCACCCAGCAGCTCAGCGATGTTACGGACTCCACGTGATTTGGAAACTGAGAAAAGATCACAGTTAAGTGCGCTTTATAAAGAGTGCTTTGGCAAAAAAGGCCTTGACACCCAGTACGACAGTGGTCCTCCAGAGTCTACCTCCAAGCGAGGCATCGAGGAAGATGATGAAAGCGAAGATGAATCCAACCTTCCCGTAAAAGTGTCCCGTATCGAGAAAGCTAAATATACTCAGCACCAGAAGCGGATCCAAAAACTTAATGAGGCAAAGCCTCGTGCCAAGAAGGTTGATGGCTCATCTCTTTTGGAACCTGGTGACACTTTCATAGAAGACAAGATACGGAACAAAGTGTTTAGTCTGCTTAATAAACCAGTACGGCAGAATCTGCAGTACCTCCCCAGCAGCAGCAACCGCAGCAGGGATCATTCAAGCTTAGATGTAGAAGGGGTTATCGCACAGATTGAGTACACAAGATACTGCAGCTTTAGAAATGACACCGACTCGAAACGCTACACTCGGGATCTGAGAAGCCTGAAACAGGAGATTGAGGCTTTCAATAAAAGACAGGAGATCCATGAAAGTGTGAAGACAGCTCATGAAAAGGTACGTTTTCTCGTTGTTAATGTTCTATTAATCCCGCTCCCCTCCCACAAGCACACCATTGTGTATCTTTGTTGTTTCATATCCTTTTTGTATCTTCCTCGTTATAAGGTCCATTAGCTTTTTAATAAAAATATATATTTTTACCTTCTCTCATTTCCACCCAAGTTCAGATTGTGTCGCTTTTAAGTCATTGTACATTTTTGTACTTTAAAGAGCAATTCCTTTTTACCAAAAGATTTCATAAGGGAAACATTTAAGTTAGCTAAAAAGGTCTATTATTACGTGTTAGAGTGAAAATGATCTACATACACATATCTCTTTTGATGTGTGCTAGCTGATGTCTAATTTCAAATACAGCAAAGCCACTCTCTCTTTAGGCCCCCTCTTCTCTGTTGAGTCCCCGCCTCAAAAGGACTTGAAAAAATTCTGTTTACGTTTTTATATGTTAAAGCTGGTGCTCAATGCATATAGTTTTAGCATCTTTGCACAAATTAATTTATCAAAACAGCCATTTAGTTTTGATCATTAATTTTAGTTTTGATATCATTAACGTGAATCTGTATTTTTTCGGGATTGTTTTAAATAAATTAAATTGTGTGGCGACGTGGAAACCCTACATACATGCTCCGTTGTTAAGCTGGAATCATACTCAAAAAGTTGATGTTTAGGCTGAAAAATGCTCAAGAGTGCCATATGGCACAAGATGCCATTACATGCTCAATATTTGGTCAATTTGTGTGAAACTTGCACAACCAGAAGATCTTGGAAGGATCTGCACACTGGAGGCATAAAATTTACCCCCCCCCCCCCCCCCCAAGCCATTATTTTACACCCCCCCCCATCTTCTCAAATATCCCTTTTTTTTTTTTTTGTTTGTGTATTA
>Ga0126336_10002438_pt1 | contig 10558 bp, 6 predicted proteins | sample SidCmetagenome_FD_92530 | JGI IMG/M metagenome (GOLD analysis project Ga0126336, IMG submission 92530) | Coral microbial communities from El Islote,Puerto Morelos, Mexico - Siderastrea C C metagenome | ecosystem: Host-associated > Invertebrates > Cnidaria > Coral | place: El Islote,Puerto...
ACCGAAAAAACTCACGAGCGTTTTACGTCAGAACAAGAGATAAATCCGGTTCAAATTCCCCACCCTTTCAGCGCAACGTTCAAATTCCCTCCTCCCCGGGCACGATGCACAGTCAAATGCCCGGGGTGTGCCCGGGGAGGGGGGGATGTTGAAGTTTCGAATTGATCGGCGCATAAATTATTTGTATTCCATTCTAGTTGAATTCTAGGGCAGGACGAGAGAAATATCGTTTTTAATATATAAATTGCGTGCCTCCAGCCTGTCTTGTCATGACAAAATAATCCTTTTTCGGATTTTGCGTTTCTTTGGTTTTGAAGAATCCATATGATCTGGGATCACAAATCCGTTTTCGGATTCTCCCAAAGAAACGTAACCCTAGATCTACGTAGTGACGCGTCATCAGTACGGAATTTCTGCGGTCGTTACTCAGACGCTGTTTTGCGAGGGCTCAAGTGGCGACCTCTCGAGACGTCGGCTGTTCTCTCAGGCTACATTTCATTTTTTGTTTTCTCGCGCAGCTTTTGTTTAACAAACCGACTCTACTTTTTTTTTCATGGTCTACACTCTTATCGACCACAAACATGACGACATAAAACTGTTCAAAACTAAAATGAAATAACGAGGCGCAGGCGAGTTGTTTGACTGCCCCTGTTATGGTCTACAAGACTGCAGACCATAAGCTACGGGTACAGGTGCAAATAATAAACGCATTGATGTCATATGTGCATTTATTACAATATAACAAGACAGCTATGGCTATTGATATCACTTTTGAAAAATCCCGTTTTTAAACACTTGAAGAGGCAATATAATGATTATGTTTTTTTTAAGGTCTTCAAGACTGCAGACCATAAGCTACGGGTACAAGTGCAAATAATCAACGCATTGATGTCATATGTACATTTATTACAATATAAGAAGACAGCTATGGGTATTGATATCACTTTTCAAAAATCCCGTTTTTAAACACTTGAAGAGGCAATATAATGATTGTGTTTTTTTTAAACAGAAACTTAGCCACAGTTCTGTAGCCAGCACAATTTTTTCACCGTATTTAATTTATTGATGACCTCTGAATTAATAATTCAGAAATCGGACGAGGCTGTAGAATAATGCCTTAGAAACATTGCGCTTGCGATCTCATTGGGTGGAATTTGTTAATATATTCATGATCAATTCATTGCACAGTGTTAATGAATAATTTACTAAAAATGGTTATCGTTAATCGGCTTTTGAACAGAACGTCTAAGGAACACAACGGAAAGAGGTACATTAGAGAAAGTTAAAACTCACAACAACAATAACAACAACAACAACAAATAATAATAATAATAATAATAATAAAAATAATAACAATAATAATGATAATAATAGTAATAATAATAATAATAATAATAATTCAAAAGAGTTGGCATTCACATAAATGTACAAACCATAAAAAGCGAGCGTTAGAGCGACTCAGAGCGACTCAAGGAATTGTGGGTTGCGCCTGGTGTTCGTTTCATTCGCAATGCGAACAAAACATCAGCACCCAAGTGATCTATTAAAATCATTGACCGCTTTACATGCACTTCCGCAAATGTTATCTATTGGATAACATGCGCTTTATGCAAAAAGATATACATTGGCGAAACAGGGAAGAGACTAGGCAAGCGTTTTCGTAAACACCTACGAGACGTCGAAAGAACTGACAAGTCAAGGACGCATCCAAACCAGTCGCCCGACATCTCAATCTCCCTGATCATTGTAGCCAACGCATGACGGTCCGCGGCCTTTCTCTAAAATTAGAGTAACACGGAAAGACATAAAAATCTAGACCAAAAATTCATTTTTGAAACCCGCACACCTAATCCCCATGGTATAAACGAACCTTTCGTGCAACTAATTTATTTTTGTTTTTTACGTTGCCATGTTCCCATTAATAGCGTAGCTCCACCGTTATCCATATAAACTAAGTGCAACCCACAATTCCTTGATTCGCTCTGACGAAAAGCTAACGCTTGAAACGTCATCTTTTAATATTTCTACGGTGGCCAATTCACCTTATTAACTCAGTTGACAAATCTAAATTTCTGTGTTTTACTTCCCCAGCGATGTAGCACCACATTTTCTTCAGAAACTACTCCCTTATTCATAAAAAAAAGGAATCATGACAATGTTAAACCTAATTTTGGAATAATTCTGTTTTCAACAAGAGGGCCCAAGTGTTAAGACCTGTCGTTAGCTGTAGCTTTAACAATAAATGTGACGAGATCTACAACTTGTTGAGCTTTAGCTTACTCTTGGTAGCCTAATGATACATCGATAAAACCGTACAAGTCTCCAAGCCAGACGCAAAGATAGGCAGCCAGATAGCGCAGTGGTTGCGAGGTAACTTGCAGTCTTGCGGCTATCTAGTGCTCCCCTCCTAGAGGACTCTGTTCATCATGGTCTTCACTTTCTTGCTCGTTCTCACTGGCTTGAGATGCGTTCGAGAGTCGCCTGCTGCCACGATTCTGCAAATCAAGCAAATAATAACAGTAAAAAGAAAAAGATAATATGGTACACTGCCATTTGTCTATTCTACGCCTGAACAAATATTTATCTTCTTTTTCTTTTTGGTACCATGTCTCCACTAAAGATGATGATGATGATGATGATGATGATGATGATGATGATGACGATGATGATAATCAGCGATCAGTTTCCCGAGATCAAAGGAAAACTGTGACCTTCGACGAACAGATGTTGTGCATGCAATGACAAATATCCGTGCATATTTTCAAAACCAAACAAGAAAACCTGTGCTTTATCAAAGACAGCCCTTCTAAGTTGAAGTTAATTTGTGAGCTACTGGGATCAGCTCACGTGATTCAAGACGGCACCTTCCGTTTCGCTGAGCACTAGTCGTCCGCCGATATGAGACACTAATATTTAGCGCGTGAAAATAAGCACAAGAAACGTCCCTAGAACCCACGTAAACTGCCAGTACCAGCAAGGGATTTACCAAATCAGGTCACCCCAGCCAATACTATATTCAGATATCATTTCCACTTAAGGAAAGACCAAGAGAACAAGTGATTTACAACACAAATCATTCGTATCCCTAGAGACGTGATCCATTAAGTCAGTAATGATCAGAACTCTCGAGTAGGGTCTTTTGGATGAGAAGAGTCCCGAGAATGTCAGTAAAAGAGAAACAGCAAAGAAAAAATATATGCATCTTGACAACTTCAAATTCAATATTACCTGCCCCGATGCTTCTCCGAAACTGGAATAACTTGCTTGACTTTCCCGCTGATCTGTTACAAGATTCCTGTTTTGGTAGTCGGTAGAAAGACCGCGCACGCGCACTTGTCCATCTAAAAAGTAACCAGTTAATGGCAATTTTGAGATCTTCAAATCGTAAACTGTTTGCAATATGTGACGGAGCCCGGCAAATCAAGATTAAGAATCGAAAAGACTTCAAACTCTCGCTCTTGTTTGGTCTCTATCTCCCATGCACTCTCAGTGGCTCCCATACGCTCTCACTGATTCCAGTGCACATTCACTGACTCTCGTGCGCTCTCACTGACTCCTATACACTTTCACTGACTCCCATGCGCTCTCAATGACCGTCATGCGCTCTCACCAAGAGAGGATAACCCTGCACCTTCACTAACTCTCGTGCGCTCTCAAAGAGATTAATTTACTCTCGTCAACTCTCACTCTCGTTTTGACCCAAGCTTTACGTCAGGTCAGGTCTCTATTTAAAGAGGAATAGCTCTTTGATTTTTTCGCAAAATTTGCGATGATATGAATATACCACCCTCACAGTCTGTATTTATCAAATCTTGACGAAATTTGGAGGGAGAGTAACTGTTTGTACGAAACAAAACACATTTTTTCGTCAGAAACATTTTATTCTCGCAATTATTTAATTATTTTATTTTTCTCAAACAAAGAACTATGATCGTCGAAGAGGGTATCATTTTCATTTACAACTTTGCCGATCTAACTCAAAGTTCTACCAATACCACAAATATATGCTTAAATGTTACATGTTTAATGTTTTTTCCAAGGCCAACAAACTGACTGTAGAAAGGGAGACGAATACAATACCTGATACGTGAACAACAAAGGTGTTTCTTTTGCTCTCTATTGTTCCCTGTTAAGGTGTGATACAATAAACAAGTTCAGTTAATTAATTTTAATCACAGAATATGATTTTGGTCCCTCTAACCGATGCCTTCAGCACTCACAATCTAAGTACTGAATAATGACATTGCATATTAGCCTATACGTATCCAAGATTTTAATTTCTTAATGGCGTTTTTTTTCTTTTGTGGAGGTGAATGCGCTGCAAAGTGAAGCCCTGATCTGATGTGAATGAACAAGCCGCCGTCAAGCTTTATTCTCCTTAGAGGGTTAAAATAACCCTAATCCTAACCCTAATCCGCAATTCACGTTAGTTTTTTACCGTCTCCTCTGAAATAAATCTGCTGCCTTTGAAGAGCAATGGATCCTTCCGTCCTTTTCTCGAAAGATTACATGCATGTTACTAAGAAATTATCTGGTGAGAGAGTATGTCCCCCATACAAGCCTTATTCCACAGGAATTGCCTCTCAGGTTATTTTTAGACCGACTTTCAGATCATGAAGTTCCAAGAGGGTTAGGCAATAGCCAATCATATGACGGGAATGTTTTCTGCGTAGATATTCTTGTGCATAGCCTCGCGTTCTTTGCGTAACTTAATGGCGGACGACGCGGAAAGTCAAGATCTCGCGTTGAGCAAACGTTTTGTGGACGAACGCGAATGTATCAAAGTTTCTGTCCCAAACACACCAGGTAGACGTCACTAGGAGAAGAATCGCCCTTCCTGGTGTCACTTAGTGGACAGATCTGAGGACTATTCGAGCAGTGAAGCTGAAAGTTCTAGTTCCAGTGAGGATGATGAAGCACGGGAGCTAGCGACGACCAAAGGAGTGACATCGATGCCCACGTTGAGATCGAAAGTGATGGTAAAAGTGATGCTCACGGAAGCTCCAGCTCTTGCCCCGACGAAAGTTTGGAAGAGGGAAACACGAGGAAAAATAAAGCTTCTTTACCGAAGCAAACGCCGAAGGCTTCGAGCTCAAACGACACTGCCACAAAACAAAGAAAAGTGTCAAACAAAAGTCTTTCTGAAGAAGAATTAGAAGTTGCATCCTGAAAGAGAAAAGGGAAGAACTCCACGATAAAAGACAATAAAAAGACGATAAAAGACAAGATAAAATCTTCAGGGAATCTGGGATTTTATCCGTCAAGAACAGTCTTAAGAAAAGCCTTGCTGGCTGGCAAATGAAAACAAACGCGTACTTTTTGAGTACTTAGCTAAATGGCGATTTCACTGGCGATTTCATTGAAATACAGAATGTCAACATCTGAGACAAAAAAGTTGCCTTGGCCCGTGCGAGGTCAAAGAAACATCCACGCAACACGTGGAGGACTGGAACATTCTAAAATAACCTGAGAGATATCACTTATGGGATAAGGCTTGTATGGGGAATAAACTCTCTTACCTGATAATCTCTCGTTGTTACAAATTTAAATTAGTGTGCGGCTCTGACCCATTTCGGCATTTATGTACTTCTTGGACGCCGTTTTATTGACAGCTGTCTGTTATAATCTGTTAATGACAGCTGACTGTTCAGTAACAACCCACTAGATCAACCATGGTTATCTTCCTTTCCCTCTGTCTCTGTCTGTCTGTCTGTCTGTCTGTCTGTCTGTCTGTCTGTCTGTCTGTCCGTCTCTCGTTCCAGCATGAGCTACAGAAACATGGATTTCGAGTTCTCACCGAACGTTGATTCAAGGAAACAGTTATGAATTATATTATGAATTATGTCGACACTTTTACGTCACCTTCTTCAAATATCCCTGTTTCTCCTCGATTCTTCGGTGAGTTCGACGGTAGATGCTTATCCGCCCGCCATTTTGAAAACCCACTCAGTCCTAGTTCTACGCAGCTCACCAAAAACCCCTAAGAGACAGGGTAGGCCACCTTTGCCAAGTTATGGCTACGAGCTCGTAAGAAGATTCCATGACGGACTTCCATATATGGAAGGTCGTTGTGCAACGGATTAAAGTTTGCAATTCAAATTAGGTCCTGTCGGGGGACTGGAAAGAGCTTTTAGCTCTTACAAGCTAAAGGCGAATTTGAAAAAGAATAGCTATTGTCTTTTCGGCCCTACGAATACGATTGGTAAGTGGCACAAATCTACTACAAACAATTGCAAAAAATCTTGAGACACTCACTGTATTTCCGGTCAATTCGGACATTGTTATAGTCAGTACACATTTACCCCCCTTCCCCCTTATCAATGTTGTTATGGATTTAGTTATGATCGTCAAAGTAACAAGCAACAACATTGAAAGGGGGAGGGGGGTTCAGAAATGTATTAAAGTTTTCCATTTGTTTTCAAGAGTGCGTTTTCAGTTGGTAATCCAGTTTTTTAGGAGAAGTCTCAACAATTTTGCAATTGCTTGTCTGGACGCTTTACCTCTATATAGCGCTCGTTCTAAATGAACTTTATGAACCAAAGGTGGTGTGCATTATCAGCGAGGTGAATCATTTTAAAAATACCAATATTTCACGTCACTACCGTTGCGTGTTTAACAATGGCAAACGGAAATCGGGTATTTTTGGCTTTCTCTGATTGGCGTAATTGGCTGTAATTTCCTGTGAAAAGGGGGTTTGTTCAAGAACGATGGCCAGCAGATCAATAGCGCAATGCCTTATGCCAACAAAAACGGCTAGCTATATGTATTTTCGAGAATTACTCTACTGATAATGCCAGTTAATGTGAAAAGGCTCATTTCTGCTCGTAGTTAACGCTTTAGGCGCGCCTAGATAAATGCTTGTTTGCACAGATGTTACGTCACAGAATTCACGTAATAGATTTTTCGCTCACAGTTAAAAAGGACGGCATCGTTTTAACTGGTCACTTTATTCAGATAAATGCATATTGTGTCTACCTTTAATAAACGTTAATTGTTGTCGTTATTTTTCGCTAACTAGCTGCAAACGCGCATTAGTTTTGTTCCCTATTCAGCAGTTGCGTAGTTACTTCAACCTACTTTATTGCATGAAATTCATGTGCAGTGTTAGTTTCGAAAACGTATTAACTGGATAGGCCTCACGTGGAGTTGGCAGCAGAATATGGTAAGTGATGGCAAATATGCAACGGTAAACAAAGTTCGAGATTTTAATGCGGGAACTCTAACACAGGGCTATCTTGAAACTCACCATCAAGCAAATTTGAACCAGGTTCCTTCAAGACGGTCGTTTGTAGAGGCAGTTATGGTTCTCTTACGCAAGCAAATTGGCGCGTTTTGCAAAGGGTTCCTTGCAGGAAAACTTACAGTGACAACAGAGTTTCATTATCACGTGGCGTTAAAACTTGATCGGTGCAAACTATGGTTATCGCGCAAAAATTGCCTTTAGAAAGGTAGTGGAATTTTCGGTCCATTTTCCAGCCTTTCCGAAGCCTATTACAGTCAAGTGAGTGTAATTTGATGCAGAAGATGATGTAGAAACCAAAGACACGGGACAGCAGAACTGGCGGTAAGTGATAGTTTTATAGAAGTGTGAACATATTTCATCGCTGTTTGCTTGAAACAACGTTCGGTGAGAACTCGGAATCAGTGTTTCCTATAGCTTATGGTTCCAGCAGTGGAAAGTAAAGAAAGGCTGGGAACAAGGCTATCTTTACACCGTCTTATACTAATAAGGTTAGTACAATAAATGAACAGCAAATTTACTCACAACGGATGATGCTGAATCGCTCATTGTCTGGTTCTTTGCCTTAAAATTGCCGATCTGGCTTTTCATTGATCTTGAAGAAGATTCTGATTTGCTGTTGCTGCTGCTGTCTGAGGGTTTGGTTAACAAGTAACGTTTGTCGGGATCAATGCAGCATAACACTCGGCGGTATTCACGTCGAACCTCACATGTAAAATAAAAACAAAGAGTGTGTGTATGGACTCTCAGTAATGTCAGTTTGTCAATTGGGACAGTAAGTAACCATGACGACGGCAACAAAGAGAATCTCACAAAGCAGGAGAATTACTCTACACGTGTGTTTTAACTGACCCACCCGTTTTCTGTAAAACAGGTTCAGCTACAACCCCAGCCACAAATCTTTAAGTTCAGTGGCTCCCCCATCCCCCTTTTGATGCTGTTTTGCACACCAGAATGTTAGAACTGAATAACATTGAATGGAGAAGCGGGGTGTTTTAAGGAATTGCCGGTTCCAAATACTGGCAGCATAAATTAAAGAAATTCACGGTACTGTAGAAAATGTAAACAGTCCACAACAAATTTTCGTTTCTCCATCTAAACCCAAACCCGTTCCAACCCGATAAAAGGGGTAAAACCCTGGGTGTGGTTTATTTAGTCGTGGATTTTCCACTCTCTCGTGGTCATAGTGCACCAATGAAAAACCACAAGTTCCCTGGCAACTCCGCGTCCAAGACTCCGAAGACGTGCGCTTAATTAACAGTAAACACTGAAGTGTCTCACGCTGACGTGCTGACCTAAACTGGTGGCTTCATCGAATGTTCGTCTTGAGCAAGAACAAGACTTGATTTTGTAAATTTCAGCGAATGAAAACAAACTATATTAGAGTAAATAAAAGCCCAGAACAGTTATATCTATCAAACTATCGTGATAGTGTGATTTCAAAATAGTTGGATACTGTTCGATACTAACTCCGTTTTACAGTTTTAATAAATGGGTACAAAAAATACCTACAAAATATTAATTTTTGTTCCATGAACTACTTTTCATAGATTACGTGCTGTGCTGTTTTTTGAGGTTAAGTATTTTTTTAACGGCATAGCTTACACCTACTTTCTGAAAATACGGTTACGTTAACGGATAAATCTCAATTTGCCGTAACACCCACAACAGGACGCTGTTTTGCGAGTGACTACTGAGAATTCCTCGTGGTTACCAACGTTCTAGTCTTTGACGTCGTACCTCACCTTCAACGGTTTGGCTTTTTTTTCAGGGATGTTGATTTGTGGAGAGAGCCTACTAACGGTCCTTTCTCCAAATTCATTTAAGGTCAATAAAATCAAACACGACTGGCTGTATTCAGTTTTAATGTGAGAATTCTTAACAATAAATAAATTAATTCAAAAATGGCACGGAGTGATGAGACAAACGAGGCAGAGGAATAAGTGTGATTAATTTATACTCACTTTTTCATCTCCAATGCAGTGGAATAAAAATATGAATAAACCCTGAAAGGAAATAATGAAAATTAAGATAAACATCGCCATACAACTTTCAGTTAAGATGTTTATAATGAGTAAAGAGAAAAAATCCTTATTACTTAGGCCGGACTTAGGCCAGTAGACTTCGGCGTAGTAATCCAGCTGAGTAACCACACAGCTCATCCAGAAGGCGATAGAAACGCGACGTATAAATTGGGCCTTGTATATAATAGTGATGGACAATGTAGCTAATGTGGCTAATTTCTACATTGACGGATTTTGTTTAATTTGCCGAACTTACAAAAATCAGTTGTTGCGCCTTATAACATCATCAAAGAAGTTCACGTTTGTAAATTCTAAGCGAGTAGCCAAAGTAATGGCCGCTCGATACGTTCTGGCATTCGATGTTGAACCATGCCTTACCTGAAGAGTGTTGAAAATGGTGAAAAAGTAAGCCATGAATAATGATTCTTGATTGATATAAAATACGCCAAACAGCCAGGTGAGACCAAGAATACATGTAAGCAGCATGCAGGCTTTCGACCAGCGTCTACAATACAAAGACAGTTTTGTAAACAGGAGCTTTCAACTTCCAAGAGGTGCTTTGGCGCCCAAGGGAAAACCTAAGCAGAATGCTCACAACTTGCACTCTGAGCAGCTAAACGACATATTTATCAGCCCGGAAACAAAAGGAATTCATTTCTCTCTGGTTTCGAAAGTTTGAATTGATATTTCATCAAATAGAATCGTTAGTTTTTTCGTGACAACTAAATCCGACTTTCTGAAGCGGTTAATGCAGCCGGGGGGGGGGGGAAGCAACTTCCCATACATTCTCTTAAATGAAATCAGAAACTCATAAGGAGTTAAAGTCCTTATGAGTTTCTGATGAAATCCAAACGATGTTCTCACAACTTGCAAAGCAATCTGTGAGGTTCTAGTCAGCGGATATGCCTCCTACGCGTGCGCAGATGTTGCATGTTCCAACGATTTGTTCCAACGAACTCGGAGGGACTCGGACGCTGAAGGGAAAAAATTATGGCGGCAAAGGCGGCGGATTCGGTTTTGTCTCCTCGTTTAGGCAATTGACGAATTGATCGTATTTTACACTTTTATCATGTTTTCGTGCATTTTGCTTCTTATGAAGACAAAAGTTTACCCTCGGAGTTTTTTAGACGCAAAGTAGAACAGTAGCGCTTCGATCAATCCAGTCTGTGTAGACTGTATAGAATCAGATAGAATTTTCTGAAGCTGGGTTAAAAACTGGGATCGGGTTCAAAGTACTGAACTGTGAAATGATCTTGTTAACACATAACTGGATTATTGATAATAAAAGTCGTAT
>Ga0126336_10002439_pt1 | contig 10558 bp, 9 predicted proteins | sample SidCmetagenome_FD_92530 | JGI IMG/M metagenome (GOLD analysis project Ga0126336, IMG submission 92530) | Coral microbial communities from El Islote,Puerto Morelos, Mexico - Siderastrea C C metagenome | ecosystem: Host-associated > Invertebrates > Cnidaria > Coral | place: El Islote,Puerto...
AGCTTAACATGAGGCAGAGCGCCTGCCAAATATCGAAAATATAGAACACCTGCGATTCTCATTTGGAGACAGAGAGGGTGAGGAGAACTTATTTTCTCTTTGCAAGTATTCAATATTCTTGATCAAAAAACCGAATATTCAATATTCCTTACAATTTTGAGCCAATATTCAATATTCCTGTACAATTTTAAGCCAGTATTCAATATTCATTATTCCGCTTCAACCCCCGATACGTTTCTTCAGCTTTCTTCTTGTCAAACCCATTTTCTTCACGAATCGGTTGATCGCAAGCCGACCATGATTCGTTTTCCCGTTGCATACTCTATCCACTCCTGAATTTCGCCCTCGTACACTTCGAGATTTTGGCAGATTATACTCGTGGTGAATAACATGTCATGTGCTATTTTCAGGTCAGAAAAGCTAGAATTTTTACTTCACACTGCAGTTTGGCTTATTCACGAGATTAAACGCAAGCTTACCATCCGCCGCATACGATAATCCACCGAGCAGGTATTTCAGTAATTCTAATAGAAATGTCGAAATTTCTTTACAAATATCTGCCAAACGTGAAGTATTCTTGCAACATCAACGACTCTAAAGCCTCGTACTAGTCAATATAACACTCGCCAGCACAAATTTACGGGATAATTTGGCGCCATCTTTATTCCGGCCTTCGAGCTCAATTCAATTGCGGTAACATCACACACTTCCCATATAAGGTATGATTGACGGAAGCGTATTGCAAAAAGCTCAGAAGTGTTTTGAAAAGAAAAGTCGCGTAGTAGTGAAGATGGTGGTAATAAAAGCATAGTGTATATGCGTTGAAAACTTTGTGCTTTTGTCTATGGCAAAAACAGTGTTATTTCCTTTTCAATTTCGAGTGTGATACAAGCGTCATACTACATCAAATTCGATTTCTTTTACTCATGGAGGCACATCTGGTACGCTCTAAAGAGTGGTTTTGGCTATGAAGAAAAAACCTATAATTTCTCAACATACAGTTGCTAAAAGAGTAAATGCTTTAATTCACCGTCATTTTAATGTTCTTTGTCTTTATTGCGTTAGTACTGAGTATTGGCGTACTTCACTTGTGTCTGGCTTCGGTGTTGCACTGTTTTTAAATAAACGAATTAACATGCCCTTATAATTCTTGGTTATAAACTTATGGGGCTACTGCTCCTTTGAGTTGTTTTGGTTGTGCCCCGAACACAAAAGTTCCCTTAAAACTTCCTGGTGATTCCCTGGTGATTTTGATAAGGTCCGAGTGAAAAGCATGCAATTGTTTGTTTTCATGTTCAATGCAAGCATATGCCTACATCACACTTCTTATTGAACTAATGAGGAAGCTTTTATGCTACGTACATTGCGCGATATCGTCACGGAAAAAGTGCTTTTTCTTATTAAACTTTGCCATTTAACAAATGTACCATCATAAATAAAGTAAGCAATGGTTATTAAAATAATAATTATATAAAAAAAAGAAACATCTTGTTATTGGCGATGTTCCTGGTTGAAAGGTTTCACCATCATTAAGAATTACATCATTACAAAGAACAACAGCATGATTGAAAAACACATTTAGACTATCCATGAGATGTCAGTGTAGCATCGACGTTCGTTTTTGTCGTTTTGTCGTTCCTGACGATGCTCCAAAATGATAGTCTTGAAAGAAAAGAAAACTAAGGAAAAAGTTAAAAAAAAAAAAGACAAAAACAACAACCGCCGTTATCGGCTTCGAGCGAAAACACGTCACTTAAACTATTTATGCTTACTTTATTATCCCTTCCTGACTTGTGTCAATAACTTGAGAAATGTAATGATATTTTCAATATATTCTGTTTTAAGAAAGGGTCTCTTCAAGGCAACCCAGTTCAGTTTGCTTACGGTATTGCGATGGACACTGAGGTGGCCATCATTATCCTGCTGCTGCAAGTTTCAGTTGGGCTTGGTAAGCTGACACTGTTATGTGTTTTCTTTTGACTGTGTTTTGACTACAAAGGTTCCTAAGACGTTTTAACTTCGAAAGAAGGAGTTGGGTTATCGGTTTCGTTTGCTCTAATACGCTTTCGATGTTTAATTGAACGAGGCAACACTAGACTTTCTTATTTCCCATAGACAACATTCTTTTTCCACCTTTACGAATTCGCTTGCAATTGTAAGTTTTTATCCGTCTGAAAGGGACTTGGAGAAACAGCAGTTGTTGTGGTTGTGTATCTCTAAGTTGTACAGGTTGTAACTTTTTGCAAATAATTACTTGACCTTGTGTTACTTATTATTTGATAGCTCCATTATTTTTTGTCTATTCTCGCCACGCTTTAATACAAAAATGTATGTAAAAGATAAGGAACCAACTTCTGAAATCAGAAGTACCACCTAAAGATTCTTGGGCGAAATTGAAACAACAAAGAAAGGAGACGATATGACAAATAAAACCGAGTAGAAGGGAGTTCGTTCTACAGCAGTTGGGCACAAATGTCAGTGAGTCAAATTTATATAAATGCTTCAACGTAGGTGACCGCATCATTAGATGGTTATAATCTTGCGTGAAAAATACAATCTTTGGACAAGAAGTAAGGGGCCTCTGATCACGAAGACGTCAGGGACGATAGTGTCAAATGTTAGTTGTAGTGCACAAAAATGTCGATTAAAATCCAAAAGATTTGTTCAGAATTCAAAAACAGGAAACCAAGATGGGCAATGATCACCGCCTTCAGCATAGGGAAGAAGCAAAAATAGAGAGAAAAAATGCCCTACGTTCCCTTACGTTATTGCTCGTGTTTCCTTAATTTTCTGATGTTAAAGGTTTTTCAATTTTTAGCCATTTCCTGTGTGACCGAATCTCCCTAGACAACGTGTAATTCCTCTTTTTGTTGAGCTAGTTGAATGGAGCGAGCGCGAAAGTCGTTTGCAACGCAGGGAACATTCTTTAGGCGATTTTTACACGCACTCTGCCCATATTCTTCTTGTTCGAATGATTAGATCTATTTTTCTCAGATCCTGGTTGCATTTAATATCAGGTTTGGTGCTTGTCTTTGAATATAATCATTTTTATTATCGTGTTATATTTTGATCACTCGGTTTCTATGCCTTACTTGTGTGGATGTTTTTAGTTTCAGGACAGTGTGAGGCTCCCCTGGGAATGGAAGATGGGAGAATCCCCGACTCAGCGATTACAGCGAGTTCCCAAGTAAATGCACTTTTTTTTGTATCAAGAACCATTACGGCCAAGCTTAATTTGTATTGTTTACTTCACTGACATGAAAATTTCGCGACATCTTATTTTTGCGATTTTGGAGGGGCGACATTTTGAGATGCTAAATTTTCTGGGAATTTGGATAGTTAGACGAAAGGAAGGAGCGTTATTTTTTAAAAATCAAAAAGTATTCACGTTTTAACAGAATCTGGTAATTTCTAATCACAGAAATTCCGAAAATTTGATGTCGCTAAAATATCCTGTAATAAGGTACATTATTTGTACTATGAAGAGGAAACAGACCAACACGCCACCATCACTTCAACCACTCTACACATACACGATCACCACTTCCAGCACTCTATAAATACACCATCAGCAGTCTAACCACTCTATACATGCACCCTCAACACTTCCACTACTCCAAACTTACACCATCGCCACTTCCACTACTCAACAGAAACAGCAGCTCAATACATCCACCATCACTACTTCTGTCATGAACGTTTTGTTAACCAGAAATGTCTTATTGATTAATTGTTGTGTTGATTTGTACATCCGCAAATGTACTTCCTGTGATTTGATTGACAGTTTTTGCACGTGACTGAACTTTTGGATCGGATAGCACGTTTTAGAAATTGAACGAACGAGAGATTAAAGCGAATTCGATTGAAGTTTTTCTGCGTTTTTATTCGATTTACGACATGGCGCCCAAAGTAGGGCACGAACCGACGATATCCTAATGATGACCGAAGATGATCTCCCTCGACTGCGCGCTCGCCGCGCGGGGAACAGAAGTGTGGTGACAAAACTTGCCAGCTAAGTCGAAGTAATTTTACAGAAGGCTGAACTCGATACCAAAACAAGGGATCGATTGTAGAGTATCGACACGATGCTAAACGAGAAGGCAATACTGATAAATCAACTCGACGATCAAATTGTAGCCCTTTGCAAGGTAGAAGAAATCGACAGGGAAATCAAAATGGTCATGGACACGAGAGCGGACATTTCCGACGTTATGAAAACAGTGCCTCTACATGCAACGAAAGTTAATTTGGGAGCAAGCCCTGCCGAAACGACGATGCCTTTGGTACACGATAAAGTACTAAAACAAGAAATTCCCCCGATGTCTTAAGGATCTAGTCAAGGGATGCCATCTTTTAACCATTTCAGTCCGGACCAGTCGATTAAAGCGAAACTGCCAAAGCTCACCTTACCCAGATTCAGAGGGGAGCTATTCAAGGCCTACGCTGTCTGATGCTAATTACGACTCGGCCGTGGAAACTCTTCAACAGCGCTTCGGGAGAACCCAACAAATAATTTCTGCTCAAATGGACGAGATCCTGAAAATACCACCGAGCACAAACAATCAACCATCCTCGCTCCGTTTCGTTAACGCCAAAATTAGTGTCCATGTGGGAGGATTGACGGCTCTTGGCGTGTCATCAGAACAATATGGTAGTTTGTTGATCCCTTTTGTTATGTCAAAGCTCCCCAACGATATTCGCTTACAAATCACGCGAAACGCCACCGATGAAGTTTGGAAAATTGAGGAATTACTCGAAACGATCAAAGTAATGTAATTATTACCGGTGAAAACGATCAGATGATGTTCAACTCAAGAAAACGAGTTGATCATTTGTGCGAAACCCTCAGGCAGTTTTGAGAGACATAATAAATCGGAATCAAAGAGCCATGCTGTGAAACACAAACAAAAGCTAACGCATTCGTCGACATAAAGTTTTCAGGAGAACGCTATGCAGTGGACCTACCATGGAAAGATGAATGTGAAGCAATCCCTAGTGAATATCAATTATGCTTTAATCGCCTTATGTCCTTGCATCAGAATTTGAGAAGAGATCCACCACTGCTTAAGGAGTACGATGAAACTATCAAGGAACAATTACCAATGAAAATTATTGGAAGAAGTTCCCTTAGCCGAATTCAGTAACAAACTCAGTGAGGATGTTCATTACCTACAGCACCATGCTGTGATACGACGGGACCGACAAACAACCAAAGTGCTTATTGTTTTCGATGGCTGTGCAAAATCTCCCAACAGTGCTTATTCCCTAAATGATTGTTTGCAAGCAGGCCCAAATTACATACCACAATTATTTGATGTTCTACTCAGGATTAGATGGAACTTGATTGCTTTAACTGCTGATATTGAAAAGGTCTTTCTAATGGTGGCAATGAATGAAGCTAGTAAGGACGCGTTACGCTTTCTGTGGTTTAAGGACCCAAAGGAGCACATCCCAGAAGTTATTCAGCTGAGGTTTTGCCGCCTAGTATCCGGATTACGCCTTTCTCCTGCCATTCTTGGAACCACATTTCGTCATCACTTGGATTTGTATGAAAACGCCAACCCGAAATTGACTGAAACGATGCACTTGCTGAGAGAATGTTTGTATGTTGACGACTTTCTTTCTGGTGCTCGAAATGTCAAGAAAGCCATCGAAATCTGCCAAAACCCGAAGACGAGTATGAAACAAGGCGGCTTCAATTTGCGAAAGTGACGATCAAACAACAAGGAAGTCATCGAAGACATCAACTCTTCAAAGGAGTTAGAATTGCCTACAGCCGAACCTAGTTTCACACAAGAAAACGAATCATACGCCAAAGCAACGGCTGGCCCGGGAGAAAATCTGGAAGACTGAATCTGACGAGTTCCTTTTCAATTTTGCTGACCTGATCGATTTAGCTCGTTCACTCCCAGTCACTAAGAGATCCCTTTTAAAACTGACTACGAAGATATTCGATCCGCTTGGTCTTCTCAGTCCCTTCGTCATTAAGTTAAAGATCCTATTTCAAGAACTTTGCGTTCAAAAGATCGACTGGGATGAAGAACTCCATAGATCCATGCTGTCAAAATGGCATTCGACTCTATCGGAACTGGAGTCATTCAGTCAAGTAAAAATCCCACGATGTTATTTCGCCGAGAAAGAGTTGGAGCCGAGCACGATCCAGTTACACGGTTTCAGCGATGCATCACGACAAGAATACGCGGCCGCTGTTTACTTGAGGTCTGAGTGGGACGGCGAGCGTGTACAGGTCGAATTAGTCGCATCGAAAACGAAGGTAGCCCCTTTGAAGAAGCAGTCCATTCCTCGTTTGGAGTTGCTGGCAACAACCATACTTGCCAGGTGAACACTGTTCAAACTTCCCTTCCATCAGAAATCAAGACCTTCTACTGGACTGACTCCACTACTGCCCTTTGTTGGATCACCAACAACAAGCCATGGAAGCAGTATGTCCAACACAGAGTTCAAGAAATCCGACAGCAGTCGCCAAAGAAATCTTGTAGATATTTTCCGGGTCCCGAAGACCCCCGCAGACCTACCACCAAGAGGCCTTAACGGAAACGATCTAGTCAATTGCAAGTTATGGTGGAATGAGTTTCTTCGTAATCCTAAATGTGAAAGGCCTGAGTATTCGACGTTACACTCGCTGAATGAGACTGCTGCAAAAGAAATTATCAAACAACTGCCAACTGCTGCCCATTCCCTCGTAAACGTGGAAGCTGATGATCGATTGTGAAAGCTTCAGTAGTTTGACCAGACTACTACGAGTTACAGCTTACGTTTTACAATTTGTCACAAGAATGAAGAAGTGTTTGAAAAGAAATGTAACGAAAGCGGAACAACCTTTGAGGTCGAAAGAGCTGACATCAAACGAAGTCACAACAGCAGAAATCATGTGGATAAGAAATACCCAAACAGCATCATTCTCTGAAGAATTTGCCTTCCTTTTGTCAAAGAGTCAAGGATCAACCCCTATTCGCGTTCGTCAGTTTGGACGATCACAAAGTCCCCAGATGCAAGGGGAGACTAGAGAATACGTCCCTCCCAGATAGTAGCAAGAATCCTGTGTTTTTACCTTCAAAACATTCCCTTCGTAGATCTTTTAATCAGACATGTTCATGAACGTGTGAAACATAGCGGAATCAGAGATACCCTCACTACACTGAGACAAAAGTACTGGATTTTACGAGGACGAGAGGCAGTCAAGAGAAACCTCAAAACGTGCTTCCTGTGCCGACAACTTGAAGGCGCACCGTACCAGTCAATGCCTGTTTCAGATTTACCGAGAGAACGAGTATCTGAAGACCTCCCCTTCACACAAACTGGTCTGGACTTTGCTGGTCCTTTATTCATTGGAAACGAATCTTCATCCGCCCCAGAAGAATCAACCGTAAAGGCTTAAGTCTGTCTTGCAGCTGTGCTTCTACCAGAGCAGTTCATTTGGAGATAACTCAAGGACTAAGTACAGAATCCTCCCTACGATCATTTGGCAGATTTATGAGCAGAAGAGGCCTCCCCGCAACACTGATTTCCGACAATGCTAAAACGTTCAAATCTGATAGTAAAGAAATCCGTACAATCAGTTGGAAGTTCAGCGATTTCTAACAAGTAACCAAGTCACTTGGAATCTTATCGTTGAACAAGCTCCCTGGTGGAGAGGGTTTTGGGAGCGGCTGATAGGAAGTGTTAATAGAAGTCTGAAGAAAATCCTACAGCGTGCAACTCTGAGCTACAAAGAGCTGATTATCGTCTTGGCTGAGGTGGAATCAATTCAAGGCCAATCACCTACATTTATGAAGATGAAAAATCCATTTCATATCCATTAAGACCGTTACATAGTGCTGATCCATGTTCGTCGTATTACCACTATGCAAAACGATAGTTATTTCGAAGTCATCAGCACCCACCAGTCCCTTACAAGAAGGATCAAGTACCACAAGAATCTGTTGCAGCAATTTTCAAAACAGTGGAAACAAGAGTATTTACTCGGTCTACGAGAGAATTCTATGGCTAACCGTTCAGGGACGACGAAAGGTCCAGCCGTCTGCGATGTTGTTATTGTGAAAGATCCGCCAACTGCTAGATGCTTTTGGAAATTAGCAGCTGTTGAAGAGCTAATAAAGAGCAAAGATGGAAACGTTCGAGCGGCCGCTGTGAAGACGACAAGTCAGACGAGGAAACCGCAGCTTCTGAAACGTGTGATACAGCATTTAATTCCAGTTGAAATCCAAATTAGCGCCAAGAAACAAACAGACCAGCCCCAGAGTCTAGCCTTGACTGCACCGAAGGTCGCCCCACAAAATCTCGTCGAAAAATGCAGCTGTTGTAGGAGAACTGTTGCGAAGAGAACGTCCTGCAAGTTAAACTACATTCAAGAACAATCAGTAGTGACAGAACTCATTGAGCTGACATTAAGTTCATTTATCTAACGTTGCAGCTATATTTTTGTTTAATCGATTACTTTATGAGTTGATTTGCACATCCGCAAATGTACTTCCTGTGATTTGATTGACAGTTTTTGCACCTGATTGAACTTTTGGATCGGATAACGCATGCTTTAGAAATTGAACGAACGAGAGCTTAAAACGAATTCGATTGAAGTTTTTCTGCGTTTTTATTCGATTTTCGACAACTTCCGCCATTCTATACATGCACCATCACCACTTCCACGGCTTTATACATACACCATCACCACTTCCACCACTCTATGATTACCACTTCTACCACTCTATACATATGGCTATTACGACCATGTCTCTTAGTGAAACCTTCAGCTGTATAAACTTTTTAAAAAAGTTATGTTGTTTTTTGAAATGTATGTTTTAGTGGAGCGGATTCCCACCGAAGAACGCTAGGCTGAATTTCAAAGGAGGGAAAGCGTGGTTTCCTGCATATTATCAAAAGGGAGAATGGATTCAAGTGGATCTGGGCGACGTCACAAAAGTGACGAAGATTGCAACTCAGGGCAATAACGGATGGTGGCGGTGGGTAAAAAAATACAAGGTGTCTTACAGCTTGGACGGCATTTTCTTTAAGTTTTACCAGGATCGTATTTATAACGTCGACCGGGTGAGTTGAAATACTAACCTCCTTTAAGCCACAACCTAAATAACGTATATACCTGATTGAAAAAACGTTGTCGGGAGAAGACCACAAACCATAAACGATACTACCCAGTGGTTTGCTGGGAAACATCTGAACTATTTACTGGTTTGCATTTTGAAAGCCGTTCACTTGCATTTTTTGCCTGTTTTGATATCGCACTTTGTGCGTACATCACTCATGTACCCGACAGTGAACGAATGGTTGGTGGCAAGACTTAGTTCCACCGAATAGTTTTCTAGCAAAAATTGCTTTAACTCAGGTACGGATGCAAACTTTGGCAAATTTCACACTGTGTAGCGCTCAAATTGTCCCTTGTTGACCAGTAGTCCATTTTACAGTTGTGTGCTTAGTGACCTGGCCTTTGAGTGGAAGGGAGAGCATGAGAACAACATGATTTACATGTGAAAAGAAGAAGGGTCTTTATCAAAGCAAGGTCAACTCCAGCCTCACTTCCATTCAAAGGCCAGGTCACTAAGCACACAACTGTTAAATGGACTATTTGACCACTTTCAGGTAGGCTTGCACGGTTTCCATTGCCACGTGCAACTCGCTGCGATCAAATCAGTCACAAGGGAACAGGCTTGTATTTTGAATATGCAAATGAGAATATACATCTACCCAAAAACCCATTGGGTCCCATCGTCAATGGTTTATGCTTTTCACCTGACAACGTTTTTTCAATGAGGTGTATACATAAGGCTACACTAACATCGAAAATCCCAAGGATTAGGCTGAAAAAAAAAAACATCTGCTCACGGACTTCGCTTATTTTCTTAAATAATGTTCCTAGATTAAAGATTTGGATAGAAGCAGGCTGGCTATAATTTTTGGAAAAAAGAGGTCAGATTTGATTTTTGGAGAGAACATGTTTCACCCTTTACAACGGACTACTTACAGTTGTGTTGAAATGTATAATTTGCACGTTATAATTAACTAATAGCTTTATAGCGCTCTAAAACGCGATGAATTATAAATATTTAAGGAATCCTCAACACTGCAATTGCGAAACGTTTTGTTATAAATTTCTTGTCATTTTTGCTGTTCCTTTTTTTCGTTCTCAATTAGTGTTTATAATTCCTTAAGTACACTATGACACTTAATTTTTGCGGGTTCTAATTTCTGTGATTTTTACGCTTTTGTCCACGATCGCAAAAAAAGTTCCAGTAAAAAAAAATAAAAAATAACAACAACAACAATAATAATAATAATAATAATAATAATAATAATAATAATTAAAAAACGGTATCACGAAAATTTTCTACTCACAATTTTGTTCCACTGCCAAGATTATAAACAAACATCCCCTTTTACATGTCATGTAAGAACTTTGTGAACTGTTTGGTAATAGCTAGCTGATAAAGTTTTGATGGTAGATATCGATTGTTAGTAGAATACCGGTGTGAAAAAGAAAATGCCATTAATAATTCGGGGAATAATGAATCAAGTAGTGCCGTAG
>Ga0126336_10002440_pt1 | contig 10556 bp, 7 predicted proteins | sample SidCmetagenome_FD_92530 | JGI IMG/M metagenome (GOLD analysis project Ga0126336, IMG submission 92530) | Coral microbial communities from El Islote,Puerto Morelos, Mexico - Siderastrea C C metagenome | ecosystem: Host-associated > Invertebrates > Cnidaria > Coral | place: El Islote,Puerto...
AAGGGCCAAATTAAAAGATTAAAAAGGGCACCGGAAGTACTCAAAGAGTACGATTCTATCATCAAAGAGCAATTAAGTTCGGGTGTCATTGAAAAGGTTACAGAATTGGAGGAGGCATGCAAGGTCCATTATTTGCCTCATCAGGCTGTCATTCGGAAGGACGCGGAGACCACAAAAGTGAGGATACTTTACGATGCTTCATCAAAGGAAGGTCAGAATGGGATTTCCCTGAAGGACTGTCTCCACACCGGGCCATCTTTAAACCCTTTACTTTTTGAAATACTCATAAGGTTCAGGGAAAACAGGGTCGCACTCGTCGGGGACATCGAGAAGGCATTTTTTAATATATCAGTAGATGTAAATGACCATGATTGTTTGAGGTTCCTGTGGGTGGATGACGTACGTGACTGCAGTTTGAGTGTTGTTGTGTATATGTTTTGTCAAGTTGTTGTTTTTGGTTTGAATGCGTCACCTTTCCTGCTAAATGGAAGGATAAGGCATCATCTAACAACCTTTACAGAAGCCTATCCTGAATGTTAGGAAAATGGTCGAAAGGTTTTATGTAGAAGATCTGCTTTCGGGTGACAGCACAACCAACAAAATGTACGATCTGTACAGCAAAGCAAAGGTCAGAATAGCAAACGGGGGGTTTAAACTGCGTAAATGGAAAACCAATGACCCGAAGTTGAAAGAGAGAATAAATTTGATTGAGACGACCGAGACTAAACAGGAAATGGTAAAAAGATTGGACGATGAAGAAACGTATGCAAAGTCAACATTACAATCCCAGGGTGGGTCAAAGGGAGAAAAGGTTCTATGTGTTGTGTGGAATTGTGAATCGGACACCTACCACCTTAGCCTTGCACATATCACCAAAAAGGCAGAAGGTTTAGAACCCACGAAACATAATGTTTTGAGCGTGCTAGCCAGCTTGTTTGACCCTTTGGGGCTAATCATTCCAGTGACGGTTAGCATGAAAATTCTCTTTCAGGAGATTTGTAGTAGTAAGTTTGATTGGGACGAAACATTGACAGAGAAAATGAAAGGGAGATGGCGTAGATGTCTCGAAGATTTGTTGCTAATGAGAAAAATGGAAACAAGTAGGTGTTTGTATGAGGCGAGAAAAGAATGTGTGACAGAGTGTTATTCGCATGGGTTTGGGGATGCGAGCAAAAAAGTGTACTGTGCCATGGTTTACTTTGTGTACTGTACAAATGATGGACAGACCCAGGCATTTTTTTGCTAGTAAGACGAGAGTTGCCCCCTTAAAAGAGCTCTCCATGCCACAGTTGGCACAACTGCTCAACACGGTATGTAACTAATACAGTCACGGTTGTAAATGGGTGTGAGATTTTGGTTGGACAGCAAAACAGCGCTCAGCTGGATCCAGAACAAGGGCGAATGGAAGTAGTTTGTACAACACAGAGTAAACGAAATTCTCAAGCTGACAAACAAGGAGGAACGGGTGTATTCTTCATCTGTCGAGAATTCAGCAGATCTTGGTTCGAGAGGAGTGTTGGCATCGTAACTGAAAAAAGACGAACTTTGTTGGCGTCGACTGCAATGGTTGACAGGACGGATAGAAGACTAGCCAGTCACAGCTGAGGTCTTTCAAACCACCAAGAGTGTGTCCAAAGAGAAGAAGTCCACATTGGCGCTGAAGGGAGAAAGTGGCATCACGGCAGTGGTAAACGTGAGTAATTACAGCAAACTACACAGGCTAATTTGAAGGCGGGTTTGGAGCGAACGGAAAACACAAAGCGGGCAGGTAGGTTGGAAGTGAGTGAGTTAAATGAAGGTGAGATCAAATTAATCAAGTCGGCCCAAGATGAATTGAAGAAGCAAGGCAACTTCAGACAACTGGTAAGTGAACTTGGCATTGTAGAGCAAGGGGAGGTTTTGAGATGCGTGGGTAGGCTAGTCAATTCAGATTTAGAGTTTGATGCCAGAAGACCCGTCCTTCTACCTAGAAAGCACCATTTGACTAAGTTGATTATGTGAGGTTGTCACGAAAGGGTACACCACAGTGGTGTGAGGGCTACATTAGCCGAATTGCAATCGAAGTTCTGGGTTCCAAGGGGCAGGCAAGGAGTTGAAGGGGCCCTGAGCAAGTGTGTTACTTGTAAGAAGCTAAAGGGAAAGCTGTACAGTTCCCCACCTACCGCTGCGCTGCAAGAGTTTAGAGTCAAGGAAGCCCCACCATTTCTGAGAGTAGGTGTCGATTTTGCTGGGCCCCTCTATGTAAAAAATAAAACGGGAAAAATGGAGAAAGTGTATATCGCGTTATTCTTGTGTTGCATGACTAGAGCAGCCTGTTTAGAATTAGTAGAAGACTTGTCTGCCGCAGCGTTTAAACGTTGAGAAGATTCACTGCGAGAAATGGAATTCCCTTTCTTATTGAGTGACAATGCGAAAACATTTCAAGCGACTGGGAGTGGCTTTAAATGAGCTATTCAATCATCCAAAAGTCCAAAGGGATTTAGAGCATATGAGGGTAGAGTGGAGGTTCAACTTAGATAGGGCACCTTGGTGAGGATTTTTTGAGAGGATGGTTGCATGTGAAAGATTGTTTGCGAAAGACGGTAGGAAATGCCAGGATGTCACGTGAGGAGTTACTGACAGTGCTCAGGAGGTAAAATGCACGCGAAATGCAAGGCCGTTAACTTACGAATACAATGAAGAAGAACAGGACGTGTTAACGCCTTACTCGTTTGATCTTTGGGGGAAGAATCAAAACACTTCCAGATGAGATTATTGAACCAGATGATGTGGTAAGTGAAGTGCACTGCTCCGCAAGGTTTAAATACCTATGCACCAGATTAAATCACTTTTGGAACCGGTGGCGAAGGGAGTATTTAGCAAATTTGAGAGAATTTTTATAGCTGGAACGCATGCAATAAGGATAGAACAGTAGACGTAGGAGATGTAGTTGTAGTGTTCGAGGAAGAAAAGAAAAGAGGAGAATGGAAAACAGGAGTAGTAGAGGAGCAAGGGTAAGGACAGTTACAAAAGGGAAACCGATCCACCTATCCAGGCCAGTGCAAAAGTTATACTCCTTGGAAATTAGGAGTAAGGAGGAGGGATTAGCATGCGAGGACAGCTCTGTACAAGCTGATGAAAATCCCTTAAGGACTGTTCGGCACAGAAATGCAGTGCTCGATTCCCGATGGAAGAAATCGCCCCTTATGCTTGACTCGTAGGCGAGTCAAGGGGGAAGAGCGTTGTGACAAGTTTTAGTATTATTTTCCGTGGTTTTTTGTTTCAGTTCAAGCACGTTTTCAGTAATTTTAGTGCCTTTGCGAGCAAAAATTCGCATTGGGTGTTACAAGTACTTCGCGTGACAAGTTAGAGATATGTCTCAGTTTGTAGTTATCAACCATTAGTGGTTTTTAAAAGATTGTAATTAAATTATGTTCGGTAATTAACAATAGATATCATAGCCCACGCTAAGGAAATTAGTATAAGGCATGAGCGTTTCCGCAAAGAAACAATAGTGAGTTTACGCCAACTTAGGGTTGCAGCCGGACTTATGTAACTAAGGCATTTTTGCCGATAATTATTAAGCTAGTAAGCATTGTAATGTTAAGTTAGAACGGTTAGAATGATTAGAGTGAACAGAACGAATGTACCAACGAAGTCCAATATAGTCAAGAAAATGATAGATACAGTCCTGAGTGTCTGTTGAACCAGCTGCGCGGAGATATTCCTTAACGCAGTGGAAGATTCCACAAAACTTTAATTAGCCGGACCATCTGGCTTAGAAGATGTAAGGATACAGCTAATACACAAGTGTGCAAATGAGTTTGATCTCAGGGAAAGGGAGGTCTAGTGGGCATGATGTCTAAAACAATTTTCCCATTGTGTTTGAATGACGTTTTTGCAGTAGGACTCCTAGAAGCTATCTAAACAGCCTAGATAGCTGTATTCAACTTACTGCTGAAACTAACTGCAAAAAACTTCCATTCCTCGATGTGATGATAAGAAAAGACAATACTCACCAAACTACCAACATTTATTACAAACCGATGGACTTATTCCAATACCTCCCATATACATCCAGCAACCCAATACACACTGAAAATAGCATTCCATATAACCTGGCTTGGATGAAGTGAGTGTTGAGAACCAGGACACAAGGAAAAAAAGCTGGGTCTCTCTTCCGATAGTTCGACATGTGGTACTTTTTGCAGCAAAACGGGGAACTTTATTTCAGGAAAAAGTTTCAAGAAAAGCAGAGTGGAATTAGTGGGATAGAAGACACGAACAGCAAAAAGAAAGAGACCTGCAGAGCTCGAGGGGAACGGCGAACCCGCCCGCAATTCACCAGCAAAAACACAAAGACTTCAACTGGTAAGTGGAGTTTTCGCTAAAGTTTGATTTAGTCTTTAAACACCTCAAATTATTTTGGCTTCCCTCATGTTAACTAGTAAAAAATTTAAGAAAAAAACATTCCAAACTTTCCAAAATCGTTGAAAGGAGTCCGCAAAGGAAATCCATGAGCTGTCGGGTTAAGAATTATCGATATGGAGTTGATAGCGGAAGGGATGGAAAGGTGTAAATCTTGCCAGAGAGGTCAAGTCGAAAGTTGTCATTATAAATTTCAAAAATGACCAAAAGAAACAATTCTAAGTAACCGTTGATGCAATAGAACTTTATTTCCTCTTAGAATTGGTAAATATAGTAAGATTATGAAAAAACTAACGAAAGTGTAAACAATTTGACTCTTTCAAATCTCACCCAGAATACATACATACATATACTTACATAAGTTTAATCAAAGCACTAAACAGGAAAATACATCTATTACAAAGAACGCCTTGAAAAGAGAGTTTCAGAGATTGGTCTTATGTAAAAAATACTCTTAAAAACAAAAGTATTGTGGAATTGTGGAACAATGAATGAAGTGGCAACTTGAAGACAACACACATCTGGAAAGAGAGGGCCAAAGGCCTACAATACTAACACATGCTTGGCTTTAGGTGCCTTAAATGCCAGAATAGGGCAGACGCATTTAAGAGTCGTCAGAGAAAACCAAGTAAACCTCAACGGAAGGGGGTCAGCAAAATCACTTCATACTAACATTATTGATAGGTTAGGTGGACTTATGGAAAAATATACTAGAGATAGCTCTTTATCTGTTCTGGTGCTAGAGATACAAGCATCACTTTCTGTGACCCCTGTGGGCGCCATTTCTACACCTAAATTTGGCCAAGTTTCATAAGTCTCTGAAAACCTTTAAATTAAACGAATAAAGCTCACATTTTCGGTGTGGTACAAACCGACATAGAAGTGTTTATTTAAGCCCTGACAAGGGGAACAAAACTGTATCCTATCGACCAGCTTTACGTTTTGAGACATAGATTTCGTATCCGCGAAAAAGCATGAAATAAGCCATTTTTGAGTTGACCTAGAACACACAACTATAGATTGAAAAAATTTCCATAGCCAAATGACACTCTCTGACCTTCCCTTTATCAAAATCACTAATAATCTTTTTGGGTCACTGAAATAGCAAGATGCTGGAGTACTTACAATTCTCCAAGGTACTCGATTTTGGCTTCAAGAACACACGATTCAGTCTATGCTTTGTTTAAACTCCGATTGATTTTTGCTCTCCATTAATCCCAGTAGAACATTCCGCAGAGGTTATTTGAAGCCTCAATAACTTGAAAAGTGCCCTTGTTCACATTTGAAATCAATCAAAATGATAAATCAACCACAACCACGAAAATAAACAGAACGATGCCATCTTGAAAATTCAAGATTCGGGAAGAACTGGGAAACAGTTTATGATAAAAAAATCCACGGCAATACCTGGTCACTTTATGTGACCATTAGAAAAGCGAATTTACTTTTAAAGGTAGCTTTCTATCACAGGTTTCGCTTTTACATAAGTTGTCTGGGAAGACAATGAATGCGTCTTAGGGACACACGTCATCTCTCCCCTTTCACTGCAGGCTTGAAGGGAAAATGCGCAGAAAGTCGAGCTGCACATAAGACACTCTAGCATCTACTAGACAGGGTATAGAAATATATGGAAAAAAGGCTCAATAATACTATTGTCCCAAAAAAGACGGTGTCAATATGTGACGTTCCTAGGCCTGAGACTAAACGAATTATTGTCTTGATGCTTTCGGCGGTTAGGGCGGGTCACAGGTTTTCATTCCTGTCCATTTCGTTTTTTGCAACCTTTATCCGCAATAGATTTGCAAAATCTAAAGCAAAGCACATTTCCCGAGTGGCAATGAACCAACTTTTGTTTTGAAATTTGACAAATGAAATATTGGAGCATAGCTAAAACACAAAACAAAAAAAGATTGCGAGGGCTGCCTGTAAATTTAAAACTCTGTAATTAGCAATAACAATTAAATGAACAAATCAAATAAATCAATAAATAAATTAGTAATAAAATAAGTAAATAACAAGGGAAGAGACAAAGCTATCCAAAAGTGTCTTTCATTCTTATTGTAACAGGCTTTAAAATAATGCTAAATGACGATTGCGTTTTTGGCCGCTGTGTGCCCTTGGGTCCACAGTTGTTTACGTTACTAACATGAAATATTTACTCGATATACACAAAGCAAGATGAGTTGCTCGTTTTGTACTCCACGTAGCTCATGTGCTTCAGCACCATATGCTCCAGTTGTGTTCAACATTATTCCTCTGGAAGCGTGCAGAACAGACTTGACTGGCTATTTAAAAAATCTTGGTGTTAGCGGAAGTACAGGTCTCAGCAAAAATGTTCTGACTGAAGTTGAAATTATTCTCAATCGTGCCAATATTCATTCTTTGTGGAAGGAAGAAAGGACAAGAATGACAACTTGCCCCAAGCACAGGTACGAACTGACAACCCATTACCAGAAGCTTTCGCCTGTCTGTTTGTATCCTATGCACCACGGAGAAAGAAAAAAAACTTAAAAATCCACGGAAAGTAAACAGGCAGCTTTCGGATGAAATCTACACCATGTTCCATGCCAAAGTACCAATTGGTTCGGGTAAGTCTAACATATTCTGCTCGATTTTAAAACATCTCTATTCCATTCTTGTATTCATTCTGCTTGACTCTCATCTTTAATGTTATTTTAACGTAAAACTAACTATTTACTGACACGACAGCAAGAAATTCAACATTCCAACTGAAATCAACAAAATAGTTTAATGTTTGTGATTTATGCTTTCACGATCACTGCCTTCTAAGCAGTCATTCCAGTGAGTGAACAACGTTTTAATAAGTTGCAAAAACGTCGTTTCAGCCCTGTGCAACTCTTGTCGAAAAGGACACAGAGGCTGGTTTAAAGAAGCTACAATTCACGAGACCAATGAAAAGCTAGAGGTGAATATTGTGTATAACGCATCTTGAGTTTTCGGTGATTGACATTGCCTCACAAACATAACAAACTGATCTTTTTGGGAATAGGTTAGCAATAATAAAAGTAAAAGGCACCTAGCCTGGGGACCTTCACTTTTGCATGCCTTGTAATCAGAACAAGTAAGTCGTATTCAGTTTGTGTCAAGCACGAGACTACAAAGAATTCTGATTTTGGAGGCAAGTAATAAGATGTAGTCGAACCTCCCTGTGCGACTACCTCCCCTAAGCCACCCCTTTTCCAAAATACCAAACTTTTCCCAGTCAGTTCACTATAGTTGGTGCCTCCCATACTCGACCACCTCCTGTAAGCGACCACTCTTAGGCCTGACAGCTTGAAATTTTCCACTGTCTTTAATCTCCAGTAAGCGACCATTTTTTAACACTTTATCCAGATCTCACCATGGTGCATGGGAGCAAATTGAATTTCACGACACCTTACAACCCTATTATCCTTTCAGCAATCATCCAGGCAGTATAACCGTTGAAAGTTTGAAATTCTTTTTTAGCCACCAAACAGGAATTATACAGCATCGTGGGCTACGCATGGATTAAGCCTACGAAACTACCATAAGCTGGTGACCCAAAATTAGACCCCACGTGGTCTTTTCTCTCGTAAGCGACCACCTGGGCTTGACATTTTGGGTGGTCGCTTCCGGGAGGTTCCACTGTATAGGTAATTAGTGCTTCTCAGCAAAACGTCCGTAGTTCTCTGTTTTGATTCGTTGTCCTTAATCTCCACATATTTTGTTGTTAGGGATAGGAGCATTTTTGTGTTCTTTGTCTCCCAGAGAACGTTGCAGGTCGCCCCTGTATTATACATAGTTTACAGTCTTTGTTTGTTGTCTGTTTTCCTTTCCCTGGCTGAAGGAAAAAGAATAATAAAAATTTAAATCCTAACACCCTGTACACGAGTTTTCCTTTGAATTAAAGGCTTTTGCACTCGAAATGTTTTATCGCATATCTTGGTCAAAAGGTACAGAGGTAAACTAAAAAATAAAACACTACTAAGTAATAATGGTTTTGTGGATGTAGGGTGTACATTGTAAATATCAGAATAGATTCATAGTGGTAAACTGGAAACTGGAAAGAGGAGAGAGAACATCTGAAATATGCTTTCCTTGATAAATTACCTTTGATCGAAAGCTGTACTCATATAATCGTTTTCTGTTTGTGCACAGTAGAGAGGAGAAAGAAATATAACGCGCCCTTTTATGAACCATTTGCATATTAATCGAAGGATTAGGGGAAAAGGTTGGGCGTCTAACAGTGACAAGATCAATGGTAATTAGGAAAAATGGCTACAAAATGAATCAATTATTGTGTAAAATTCACAAGAATCACTACTTATAAAAGCATCTGCATAGCGGAGACAATGTTGCTGGCACCCATGAGAGTGTTTCATGCGCCACTTTAAAGATAGAAGCAAATGATATCCCATTAGTCATTAAAGTGTCATTACTTTCTTCCTCCGTTAGGAAGAACAAGTCAAGAAAGGAGTCTCAAAGTATTAACCCTGGAACGATGATGGAATTCTTCTTAAATGCACCTGCCAATTTGGAAGTGTCATTTCCAACCATATCGCCCATAAAATTGGAATGTACATTAGACAGCACCGTTGATTACAAGGACAATGAAGATCACGAAGTTAGTTTTTGGGCAGATTAAGAAAAGCGTCAGCAGGAAAAACGTGCAGTGTTGAACGAAGCAATTCCAAATATAACGGATGGAAGAGTTAGCTCAATAGCTTCAACTCTTTCTTCGAGTTGGGAGAATGTATCAAGCTCACAAAAGCAATAATACTATAATAATACTAAATGGAAGAACCAGTAGACAATGAGGAAGCAAGTAAAGAGAATGAGCAAACAGCAAACATTGGCAAATTTGAGTTCAGCCGAGGAAGGTACAAGCGAAGATGAAGTCGAAATTGAGAAGCTTTTTCAAGCACAGAAATCCAGAAACACTCAGTACAAAACTAAGGGCAACTTAAACACATGGACGAAATTTTGTGAGTCACTGAAAGAGTCTAGAGCAAATGTAAACATACCTGCCAAAGAGCATGACCTTCTTTTGTCCAAATTTTTCATCTCCGTTCGTAAAAACAAGATGGCACCGGGTATGAGCCATGTATACATTAAGCCAAACTCGATAACACAAACAAGAAGGTTTCTAATCACTCCGTTAGGAGGACCAGTGTTGGACGACTCCTCGAAGAAGCCAAAATTCATTGCTCAGCTTAGTGGTGATATAAATTAGAAAACCGGCCTCAACAGCTACATTCAGCATCTCTGAAGCGACAGAGATAAATGTCTGCTGTCGTGAATCGTTGGCCAGGTACATCCGCTCAGTCCGAGGAAAACTAAGTCAGTGCTTCCACTACAGCACATCAAAATGTCTTCACAGTCCAACAAATCCAGCCTCAGGCAATTTTTGCCGGAGCACATATTGACAAGTTCTAAGGCTGCACATTCAACATCAACGTTTTTTGTGGTGATCAGTCGAAGATCGCAAGGCTAAATGAGAACTGATCGCTGAGCGATCGAGGCACAAACAGGCATTAAAATTCGTTGCACTTTTGGTCACTTTCCATAAATTGTTGTTTAACCACAAGCTTTTTCATTGACCCTGCATGAAAAAGTTCACAGTTCTTTTGTCTTCATTCATTTACGAAGTTTGTACAAAGCTGGACTTTTGCCCGTTTGGACTGGAGACTAGTGACAGAAGTAAGCCAGCTAAAGACTTGAGCCCGCACAGGGAAGCAAATAAATTTTTATTTTTTTGTCCTTTTGATTTGTTTGGCCATATAATAAACATCTTATTAACCAAGCTAGGTGAGTCTGTATGGGAGAATCTTGACCTCGGTCGCTGGTACAGACCTCACTGCGTTCAGACTGTACTGGCGACCTCGGTCAAGATTCTCCCATACAGACCTCCCGCTCAGTTAATAAGAACTAAGTATTAGATGCACTAAAAAGTTCGTCCATTTCTATAATGAACAAGAAAGTCCACTGGCATCAAGGAAGACGTTGCGTTGAACGAACTGCCAATTTTGATTGAGGTATAAAACCAACATCGCCCAGAATGCCGCGACACATCCGGGACTTTTACGCCCTTTCTCGCGCGAACATTTGAAAGCTCGTTAGCGAAAGTACACAAAATAACAAAGAAAGTTGGGCAAAACCGGTCAGCA
>Ga0126336_10002441_pt1 | contig 10556 bp, 6 predicted proteins | sample SidCmetagenome_FD_92530 | JGI IMG/M metagenome (GOLD analysis project Ga0126336, IMG submission 92530) | Coral microbial communities from El Islote,Puerto Morelos, Mexico - Siderastrea C C metagenome | ecosystem: Host-associated > Invertebrates > Cnidaria > Coral | place: El Islote,Puerto...
AATAATAATAATAATAATAATAATAATAATAACAAGCCCCTTGCATGGACTCCAAACCCAGCTACCAGCATGGTTAGCCTGAATTGTACCATTTGACTACCAAAAAATAATTGACCCGGTTGAAAAGCGGAATAAGTGAGGATTTTCTTTGCCACTGAAATCTAAATCATGTTAATTGCTCCAATTGAGCTCAACTTTGACACACAGGCAGGTTTTTGTGTATGAGACATGACTTGTAACCAATTTGCTTTATTTTCAGGTTGTCCAAAAGTGGTGCGTGCTGATTTCAATGATAAGCTTGTGAGGTTCTTGTCCAATGAATTCATGGAATATGTTCAACGATCCTCTCCATCTTCTGAAGACAAAGTTCCAAGTCAGTTGCTAGAAAGCTGTTTGAACCTGAAAAAATAAACACATATTTTCCACTTGCAACTAGTAAGAGTGACCCTCACAAAGCAAAGACATTTTAGACTTACTTTTACAACTACATAGCACTCCTGTGGAATCTTTCACAACCCAAAAAGTGTTTCTCTGCAAGCCAATTTTTTTTAAGCATTAAACGAGTCCTTTCTGTGGTGGTTTGTAACTTCTTTGTGCATTTGTTGGTGCAAAATGTCATGCAATATCACAAAATGATTCCCTTTTTCTCCCACTTCTGCTATCAAACATTAAATAGTCATTTAATACCTGAGCCTTTCTCTCCTTGTTGCTCTCCTTTTCTCTCATGTTCTAACCCTAGTGAAGCCACCCCCCCTCCACTCATGTTCCAACCCTAGTGAACCCACCCCCCTCCCCCGCCCTTATATTCAAGCAGTGGGTATAGGATGTCCAAATACCTCCTCTTGCTAAAACCTTAGTTGGGGCAGACAATCAGAGGGTCATTGGAAATTATGAGGAGGAGGGAGGTCTTAGAGGCCAAAGTTTTAAAAGGAAAGTATAGGCCTAAACTGGAATTTCCAGGGGGGGGGGTGGGAGTTCAAACCAAAAAAACCCTCTGTGGGGGGAGTATGGATATTTTCTGGAACAACATAATTAATTGAATTGAAGGAAGGCAGTTTTTTGTTCTTATCATTGATTCTTATTATATGCTGTCAATTCCAGGTCAGTCTGACAGTGTGGGAAAGGCTCATCTTTTATTGTGGAAATTCACTCACCTTGATGCCAATGCTGACTATATGCTTGAGATTCGGGAACTTCATGGTTTTTTGAAGATCACTAAAAAGTCCATTCATCCTAAAAAGTGTAGCCGTACATTTATAGCCTACTGTGACAGGGACAGAGACCATAGGATATCACTTAATGAGTGGTATACTTGTTTTGGAGTCAAAGGTGAGATACAGCTTGGATCTTCTGTCTTAGACTGGAATTAGACTGATTATGAAAGGAGGCAAGCAGTCAAAAATGAAATGTTCCCAAGAGCGGGTCTCTTCCCCACAGATGTATAAATGGGTGAAAACTTAGGAAAACCAAAGAAAATTTTGTGGTAGCGCTGTGATGGGCTAGTTTTGAATCCAGGGGAGTTACACTGTTGTAATGCTTTCTGTTGTCTCATGCTATGCAAACCAGAGATAAGCACTGGCCACTTGGCAAAAGAGAGAGAGAGCCAATCTGAACTATTTCTGAATTTTGAGAGTTGTGCAACAAAAATCCTGACATCTTTTTAGGAGTGAGAATTAATGCTCTGGTCTCCACAGCTACAATCAGTGTCAGTTTGTTGAAACACTGTCGGTACAATTGTGTCTCCCTCCCTCTCCCACAAGGCAATGTTTTCAAAAACATTTCAACCAAATAGATGAAGACAAGTGCTCACAACACTAAACAACATTGAATAGGGGTAGGAGGGGAGGGTGTTTCAACGACTTGTGTCAGTGATTGTAGTTCCATAGCCTCATTGTTGGTCACTATTATGTCTGCATTACGTTTCAATGCTTAAACAACAATTTTTCAGGCAAAGTAGTGTGGACATAATGATTGGTCAGTGAGTGATTGGTCCAGTCAGTCAGAATTTTGCTGCCTATTGGTGGCTAAATTAAGAGGAATCCACTGTACTTGTCTTAATTCTATAATATTCTTCTGAAATCAATATTTTTTCTGATGAACAGAAATAAAGAAGTGCACTGGAGAATATCTTGTAGCATTGAAATCAAGTCAGCAATCATCAGGCTCCAATCAGCCATATCTGCCACGCTGTGCAAGTGATGGGTCTTACTCACCCACCCAGTGTCATTACTCCATTGGCTACTGCTGGTGTGTTAATGTGAACACAGGCAAACCAATTCCTAACACAACAACAAAATCTAGTTCCCTTGATTGTTGGAAGTACAGTAAGTTGATGATGGGGTTTTTTGTAACATTACATTTGCAAATGACATAATTTTTTATGTGTGTTAAATAATAATAGCAGTTAAAAGTTACCACTAATTTTTGACGTTAGTAGTGAGTTTAAAAAAGGTAGGCATGGAGTTTTCTGTTTTGATGTATATCGAATGCAAGATTGTTGAATGCGAGACTATTTTCTAGATAAATTTGTTGATCATTTTCTGGGTAATGTTAGAAATTATTTGGCTTTTAAATCATCATCTTCCCAGAAATGTTGTCTGCTTTTACTTAAAATCTTCCTAGGAACTCTACCATACATATACATACTGAAATTATTTCAGTTACTAATTACCGTTAAAGGTTTTACATATTGAATACTGTAAAGGGATTATCAATCAAGCAATGAATCAATCAATCAGTCAGTCAGTCGGTCCGTCGGTCAGTCAATCATTCAGTCAAGGAGGGTAGACATTTGACAGTGATACAACGTAAAACTTTTCCCTCTGCAGCCCTTATAATTAAAGAGTGAATTAGATTAGTAACACAGAGGTCACTGAAGACTAAAAATTTGAAATCAAGTGGTGTACTAAATCTATTTGGTTTTGTTCTTTAATCTAGTGGCCAAACCCAACTCAACTAGCACAGCAAAGAAAGGTACGTTAAAAATGATGAAAAGTTGAATTTTGTACTGTCAGCTACAGTTATGGCTGACAGTAATTGAGCTGTATGCAACAAACAAATGTATTTACTATATGGACAAGAGTGTTTTAGTGGAAAATAGACCACTCGTAAAGTTCATACGAAACTACATACGGGACTTGAGTGGCGTATTTTCCATATCCTCACTAGTGAGGATATGGATGACGTCATTTCCCACTCTTACACTACACTGTTGTTTGTGCAAAAATACTCTTGTCTATATAAATTATAAAAAGAAAATTACATGGTGGCTTGAAGATATGAACTTTATTTTCCTGTGGTAAGAAACAATATTTTACTCACTTGCTGCGCTCGTTCGTAAAATATTGTTTTTACCACTCGAAAATAAAATTCATATCTTTGCACCGCCCTGTAATATCCTCTATATACTTATTTCAAGTTTCCTTGTAATGCCACTATTGGCTGCAAGTGGAAATGAAAATAAACACACACACACAAAAAGGAAACAAAAAGAAAAGTGAAGTGTTCAAATGGTAGTGTAAGCCATATCTATGGATTATATGGAATAGATTTCTTGCTGTTTGTACTTGTTCTAAAAACAAGGCACATATTACTGTATGCCTTTCGGGGATAAAAGTGCATGATTTTTTTTTATTTTTTGTTTGTGTAGAATGTGCCCAAGACTTGTGGACATCATTTAAAAGACACATGCTCAAGTTATTTAGAAAGGAAGTTGAAGAAGATTTACCTGCAAACAATGAAAATGAATCAGGTACAGTTAAATTATTTTTTTTCATTGATGAAGTTACTTGTAACTTACATGTTTCAACTGGTGGAAGTGTGGTTGAGCAGAAACGAAGCCCAAATTTTTGAAATGAAGTTCAGCGATTTCAGTCCTGATTCCCCACGTTACCACAGGAGAACTACTTGTAAACATGTGATGTGTAAGCTAGGTTTCTGGGGTTTTTTTTAGGGGGAGGGGGGTGGGGGGTGGGGGCAGGAAAATATTGCCCCATATAGAAAGGTAACAAGATTTTGGTATTTTGGGAGGCTTAAGATAGATTTTTTTAGGTTTAATGTTGGCTCTTGGTTTGTCCTTGGAGCATATTTTGAGTATTAAACTATTGCTTGATTCCCATCCCTACTTTAACTTTAGGTGCAAATTGGTTTGCTTTTCTGAGTTGTTTTAAACAGAAACAGGCAATAGATTTTGATCATTTGTTGCTGAAGTAAGGGGGTAGATGTTGACCATTTTGGCTGGAATAGCATATGTTGTGTATAATTTATTTTGGCCATTTTGGTTTGAAGCACGGAAAATCATTTTTTCTGCTGTTTTTGTTTCATAGAAACCTTAATAAGAAATCAGAGAAGAAGTGCCAGGTCTGGAGATCTCCGTATTCATGGAACAGTCCTTACAGATAATCAAGTTTTAATATGGAAATTTAATCGTCTTGATAAAAACAGAGACAAACTTCTTGTTTCAAGTGAATTCCTCATACCTCCTATGAAGAAATATCTCGGAAACATTAAAAGGGGAAGAAAGTGTGGCAAAAAACTGTTAAATGATTGTGATCGTGACAAGGACAGGGGTTTATCAATGGCAGAATGGACTATCTGCTTGGGGACAAGCAGAAGAATGCCTCTGCAATGATTATGATGGTCAGGGAGTGAAATGGAAATTCAGTGGAGCATTCAGGAACCCAGGGAGCAAAACAGGTCACTGAACTGTGCTTACTCACTTGGTGTTACCTTGCTAGAAATGGCTTTAAAAGGAGATCACTGTCCGCACTGAACTGCAGAAAATCTGAGCGAGTTATGTACTTGCACTAGTCTGTTTTAGAGATTACAACTCTAAAGCAGATAGAGCAATTTGCTAAGAGTGCCAGAGTTTAAAATAAGAAAAGCTAAAGGAAAAATTGGTTTTACACAAAAATGGACAGGACCATAGGAACATAATCATCACTAACAATTAAGGTCTTTGTCCTTAGACTCAAAATTACCATGACTTCAAAATGGAAAGGGTTAATGGTATAACTGTTTAATTAATCGTTCACACGAAAAAGTCACTCCAAGGAATACAAAACTGCACATCTAAGAAAGGCAGGTCAAAATAGTGTCTTCAAGATACTAAAAATCGTTTAGCATTTCATGCTGCATTAGTGAAACAGGCAACAAAATTGTCGTCAAAGTGATCTCTTTTTTTAGCAAATGACTTTGTCAAACACCAATTTTTCGGTAGGCTCAGGGGCCAGTACTAAAAAAGAAGTACTGTACCAAGGTACTTCAAAAGAACCAGAGACAATTTAGTAAGTTATGTAATATATATAACCGAGAAATGTGTGCGTATTCAACCCACAAACTGTATACAAAAAGCTGGTAACATTAATTTATCACTTTATTTGTATTCAAGACACATCCCTTTCTTGCAAATGTTACGGTATAAATGACAAAAGAAAATTCTTACTTTTCTGCTCTAATACAGTTGTTGATGTTTTGTGAATTATAAAGAGAAACACATTTGGCAACATTTGGCAAGAACATAAAATGTACTCAGAAGTTACGGTTCTATCAAAACGTGCTTTGCCTTTGGTTTTACAACAGATTAATGTGCTACACCATTGCTACATAAATTATTTATAATGAATTTTTGGCATATTAAATTTTTCTTCATTGCTTGCACAATTAAACAGTCTTCAGGTAGTCGTCAAAAGAGAAACAAGAAAGAAAATGTCTTGTGCATTACATTATTAGATGAATTAAAGATCAAATACACTTGGTCCTCTGGTAACAGAGCTGATTTCAGCATTACACAAGCACATAATTTATTAACCACTTGTAAGTGGACAAACACCCCTCTAACTTGTTGGACATAGCAGTGATTCCAGCAACACATAAACAATAGTTTTTTGGCCTTCCATAAGTGGACCTCTCTCCTAAGAGGACATTTGGACATTCGTGCCAAGGCTATTTACTTGCGGAGGGGTAATCATACTTAAATTTGGAGGTCCAACTAAAAGATTTCATTGTTCACAGAATTTATCCAAGTGGCAATGATAACGGCATGCTTAGTTTATTATTATTTACAAATTAAAATAATACATTTTGTACAGTATTTTTCATGGGTGTCACTATTAGCATAATAATTATGGAGACACAAAATTCATTGTACTATATTGCTTCCAGAGAGAGTTAATTTTGAAATGAAGTGAAATGAAGCAGTTCTGCAGTTCTCATCATTTCATTCTAAAGTTAATTTTATCAATCCAAAATTACTCAACATCCTCTAAGGATAATGCTTAGGATATTAAGTTAAATATTAATATAATTAGACCTGACCCAAATCCACAAGTGATCAGCATATAATTTCTCCTTATAATATCAATACTCGGGTCAAGAGAATAAAGTGATCGATCACTAAAGATAAGTTGCGTCATTACTATAAACAACTTTCTGTCAAATACAATATGAAAACTAGTGAGGGAAAATGTGTAAGCTGATAACCTTGCTGAAATAGAAGGAACTTTCCCTTGACATTTTTTCAAATGCTATCCCAGGAATGCAGTACATTTTATTTGAAAATGAACTTTTTTCAGAAAATTTCAATTTTAGTTTTCCTTTTTTCAGTTCTTTTCTACCGATTGAAAATAGAATAATGAAAATATTTGAACTTTTCATTTTAATTTAGAAAGTAATTTTTTTAAATATTATTTCCATTTTTTAAATCTCAAAACACAAAATCAACACACTAAAAACAGCATGGGTTTTGGGGAGGAGGGGGGGGGGGAACTCGCCCAATTCGCTGCCCCTGGACGGTGCTTTTCTTGTTCTTTTCGCTTTATCTCCCTCTGTTCTCGGGCTGATGATGAGGTTGGATGTGGTGGACGAGAAAGTTGCCCAAGTTTCGGAACTTTGGGTAGAAATTAATGACAAGATTAGGGACCAGAAAAGAAGGGAACTACCAGCATTCCTAGAACAGGTGACTTCAAATCTCACGTGCACAATTTGCAGAGACATATGAAGCCCACCGGTGTGCATGGCCCAGTGCTGCAACAGCATTTTGGGATGTGATCCGTGTGTGCGCCAGTGGATGGCGGACAACACTACATTCCCACATTGCAATGCTGATGATACAACCACTTTGATTGTGCAGGGATTGGATGGACTTACTGATTTGATAAAAGAATAGACTGAAGAGTGGACCTGAACTACCGTGACTACCGTCGGATAAACTTTAAGTATTCCTTGGAGTTAAACACACATTGATAACACCTGAATTACGCCAAGTTTGTTTTGTTACAATTTTCATTTGGCAATGCCGTGATTCTGTTTGTTAGCGTATGCATGTTTCAATTTGATCCAATGGTTTATGTTTTGCATGACAAGTGTCACAAGTAGCCTGCCTAGCAAACCGAGCTTTGTCTCTTCTTTTCTCATTACTACTCTCCCCTGGATGGGATGCTAGTCCATCACAGGATGCCTAGCATAAAGCCCCTAGGAGCATCACTTCTCCCTGAGGGTCATACCACAGCCCTAAAAACAACTGCGTGGGAGGCTATTCTCCCCCTGGATGGGATGCTAGTCCATTGCAGGGTTACCCCCAGGTTTTCTCTTATGGTTCCCTAACAACTAGCAGGTTCCCATTTATACACTTGAGTAGAGAGAGACTGTGGAGTTAAGGTTCTTGTTTAAGCAAACAAAACAATACAGAGCACAGACCAAACCTCTGACCAATGACCCCTCAATCTCGCAATCATCTGATCAATTACCACTACACTATTGTGCTTCCATCGAAAAAGGGAAATAAAGTGGAATAATTAATTAAGGTTGAACAAGAACAAGGCTCCTGCACAAATGAACACCAGCCTCATCAATTTGATGGTCTTACATTGCATTTTTGCGGGTCTTGGAAAAAATACTACACAAGCCAAAAAGTACTGGTGGGTATCATCAATAAAACCACTGAACAAGGTGAATTTACTCCATCATGTCTCCAGCCAGATGTGTAAATGGGTAGCGGCCAACTGTTGAGAAAGCTAAATATGCAGTGCTGGGGGCAACCCTGCAGTGGACTAGTATCACATCTAGTGAGTCAGAATAATACTCCAAGTCTGAACCAGTTGAGCTTCAGCAGTCATGGGCCACCAGGCTTCTGAAGGCTTTACCTGTGCTTATCATTTTTCACCTAAAACAGCTAAAAAATCCGTTTGTGAACACAAATACGTGAATAGTTTAGTAGTCTAAAGAAGTTTTAAAATGAGAATCATAACAACCCAGCACAAGAAATGTTTGGAAAAGGCAAATTTGTTTTATTCTCATGACAAAATATATGTGTACATTCACCTCTGACCAAATCAGAGTCTGACATTTGTAATGTCTTAAATATTATGTCTACATGTTCATTTAATGAATATAGATATTAAATATACTTACAGTGTATCACCAGCCATACAGGGCAAACCATTTAACATTATAAATAGCTTCTGAAACTAGGTTGTGTATACCACATGGATAAATAACACTCACTAAGAGTAATCTTTTATTACCAGAGCTAAACCTTGTATCAATAATGCTGTCTATTATCAAACTAAAGCTGCTGCACAAGGTAGTTATAATTTGTGAGTCATTGGATGAAATCCTAAAGTGTGACCATTCAAATGAAAGCTACTGAACAGTACTTTCCTATAATCCTGTTCATTATGCCACATGAGGTGGATCTAACTAGGTGAGTCTGTGGGCGAATTCCCCGAATGACCATTCAAGTAAAAGATATAGAAAAGTACTTTACTATGGTGCACTATATTGTTCATTTTTAGTATTTTCCAAACTAATTTTTGAGAATTTCCCTTCCTTTGAATTCCAGCACTCTTGGGAGTGAAAGGGTCATGTAAGTATTGGTGATTGTATCACAATCCTTCCTCAAATTATGAGCACCAAATTTGAAAATAAAAATGACTCTAAATGACTCGACTAACTTAATATTGAACAAAGTTAGTTTTCAACTTAGGTAGTTTAAGCAACCATGGGGAGTATTTTGAGCTTGAATTAAACAGATAACAACATACTTGTCTGCAATAACTTCCAGGTGATAATATATACATGGAAAATGCACTATCCTTTCTTTTACACAAAATCAAGTTTCTGGTCATTAAATTTTGAAGTTGCTGTTTTAATTTGTTCAAGGTAACTAAAAAATGCCCCATGATGCTGGCACGGAGGCATTTCATGTTGCCATGGTTTGCTTAACCTCCCTGCGCCATGGTTTGTTTAACCTCCCCGCAATAAGCATAATGCTAATGGCATAAGACCCCCAAAACGTTCTGGATAGGGTATCTGACAAATATGCCTGCAAGTTATGTAAAAAGAAATGCAGCGAGTCTGATGCAAGAAAAACAGAAAGCATCCACAGTGTTTAAAGCAATCAACAGGGCCCGGCAGCAAAATTCAATTTTATCATTGACAATAACACTGAGACAATTACCTCCTCAGAGGCGAGATCCATAAAATATAATGTCCAGTGTAACTTCTAATGCCAGACGTTCACTTCGGTCAAAGTCTCTATCTTATGTTAGCAATTACGCCCTGCATTAGATATTATTCAACTCATCCCAGCTTCCACAATCCTTATAAGCATTAGTCATCTATTTGGTCTCTATTCTTAGAGTAACCTTTTATAATTCATTATTATTTTAACTTTTTAATAGGCAAGTCTTGTCTTAATTGCTTCGATTAAAAATATTAATACTAATCAATACTATTTATTTGTACTAGATATACCATACTTGAATTACTTCAACTAAATTGATTATATTCTCTGTAGAAAATATTTTAAGATAATCATGTTTTAGTTAACTTGTTGCTGACATGCAGTTTACTTGGTTTTCTAGAAGCTTTCTTGAAATTCTGATTGAATGTTGATCTCACGAAAAAGTGTCGAATAAGAAGTGGTTACATGTGATCTTTTGTTTGCAAAGGCAAAAAATGTTGCATTTCCAGCACAGTGCAAACAAGAAACTACAGTAGCACACATTGTCATTATTGCACATGAACAGTGTCAGGTGGAAAATTTTCAGACAGGTCACAAGAAATTCAATGTCTTGAATTTTTCATGGCAAACAAAATTTGAGCCCTGTGCAATGGTGAGTCCAAGGAAAATGTATGCACATGTAGCCACAGCTTTGGTGGAATAAGAATTAAGGAATAATAGTTGCCACAACCCACCCTGTGAAAAAGAAACCTTGCTTGCTTGCTTGCTGAGTGTCAAACAAGACTAGCTCTCTGTGAGTTTTCTTTGTTGCCATTGGTTGAAATTTCTTCATCGGAGTCTGAATCTGTCTCACTCACCATCACATGATATCTGGAGAAAAATAATAACATTTATTATATAGACAAGAGTGTTTTAGTGGAAAATAGACCACTCATAGAGTTCATACCAAACTACATCTGGGACTTGAGTGGCGTATTTTCCATATCCTCAATAGTGAGGATATCGATGACGTTGTTTCCCGCTCTTACACTGTTGATTGTGCAAAAATACTCTTGTCCATATAATAATAATAATAATAATAATAATAATAATA
>Ga0126336_10002442_pt1 | contig 10555 bp, 2 predicted proteins | sample SidCmetagenome_FD_92530 | JGI IMG/M metagenome (GOLD analysis project Ga0126336, IMG submission 92530) | Coral microbial communities from El Islote,Puerto Morelos, Mexico - Siderastrea C C metagenome | ecosystem: Host-associated > Invertebrates > Cnidaria > Coral | place: El Islote,Puerto...
AACAATTATCCTGCTCAATCTTGCGGAATATCCCCTGATTTAGCCAACTCGGCCTACGGCCTCGTCGGCTAAGTATCAGGTGATATTCCGCGCGATTTCGCAGGATAATTGTTAAATATTACATTTGTTGCAATCCGAAAATAAGAACTTTGCCTGCCTGCAGACGTCTCCTATTTTCTTTGAAGCAAAGGAAAAGGGAGACGTCTGCACTCACGCTAATAAGAACTGGGAACACCAGGCGCGCTTTAAGCACAATCCACTGCGACAATCCCGAGTACACACTACAGCAAACTTGCCACTCGACCTCGTAACAATTGATAAGAATATTAAATATGTAGAATTTATTGCATTGTGATTGTACCATAAATTAGGAACTTACAAATTTATAAAATATAAATTTAGATTGCAAGAGCGTAGAATTCCTTGTATGATGATTCCACTCATGCACCTAAAAAATGGGCGAGCAGTGAAATTGCCCACTGGACTGAAGCTAATCAGTTGGCATATCATGAAGTTCACGACTATCGCCTAACTGTTAAGGATTGTTTTTATGGTTTAAGCATAATTGACTTTGCACAGAAACGAGTAACCTGCGAAAATATAATCAACTGCCCTCTAATAATCTCTCACAAGCGGTAAAAAATGGACGCCATCTTTCTAGACTTATAGAAAGATGCCACACAACCTGCTGCTGTCTGTATTGGAAAACGTTGGCATCCCTGACCCTCTTCCTTCGTGGGTTCGCAGCTACCTTACTCGGTAAGGCCGACTGGGCAGCCAATCTCGGTCTCAGGGCTTTTTTCTCGAATTTTAAAAGGGGAAACCTGGTATGAAGGTTGCTGGCCAATGCTCACAATACTCAGTCTTAACAGTCAGACAGTCAGGTTTTTCCGGGACATTCTGCTTTTAAAGTTTTTAAAAAGAACTATGCAATTATTTTAGAGTCCTGTTAAAAGGCTTTTCTTGCAGGTCCCACAATACACAGGTCACAAGTGCGAGTTACTGTGTTCACAATATGTTAACAGTCTGGACAGTGTCCCCTGGCATTCTAGATGGCGTTTTACCCAAGTTTAAGGCTAGGGAAGACAGCTTGTTTAAATATCCGTACTGGCACAGTAGCCTGTATTCGTGACCTGTGGAAACTGGTGCTGTAAATTTGGCATCTTCAGTTCGCCTTTCCGTCCGTCTACACTGGTCTTTTTTACCTCTGGTAGAGCCTCTGATCAGTTATTGTCCGACACAATCAGCCTCACTTTTTACGCTGGAAGAATACTCAAACAAGCTTCTCTTACATCGGGTCATACCTTCAACTGCGTTGGGATTTGGTCTGGCTGAATTAATCTACGAGCGACTAAAAATTTAATGTATTTCTTGTCATAAATCATAACTTCGCAGGACAAGTAATTCTACGCGACTATCATTGCTCTTGCGATCATGCGTCCCTAAGATCTATATGCGCAAATATGTATCATTTGTGTGCAAACGAGATCCATGTGGCCACTACAATTTAAATAATTTCACCATAGCCTTATTTTTTCTGCTCATGTGGGTTGTCTCAAATATAAAGCGATCGAGAAGGCCTGAAAAAAGTCGAACAGGGCCAAGGTTACCAAGCCAAAGGCTTTCGAGAAACGAAACATGCGCGCGCTATAAACTGCTACCGCGTAGCAAAGCCTTTCGACAATAGAGCTTTTCCGAGTACAGTAGTCATGAACCTCTTTTTCAAAGCGAGTCCTGGTGCACAGCCTCCCATATGAAAATAAGTTTCATTCGCATGTTTCATAAGATAGGTTGTGTACCAGGCCTCGCTTTGAAAAAGAGACACAAGACAACTTGGAATGGCCTATTTCCTGCCCTGCCTTGAGGATGTGGCTCTCCTTGCGGGCGTTCACTTCTCTAGGTTCTCGATCTCCTTCTCGTTCTCGAATAGAAGTGCTGCTGAGAGTGCTTTTGATAGCCGCTACCCCTCTCCCCTGTCTGGCGCACCTCCCCTGACCCCCAGACTCGCTAGTGTCACTTAACAGTGAACGTAATACATATAGATACAAACATACATCAAAGATATTTGAAAGAAACAGGTTGTCTTTAATAACCATTTTCATTGTGACCGAGGGGCGCAACATCTATCATCGTACAGGTCTTGGAACACTAAAAAATCTGCTAATGCTAAAAGCTGATCTAGCACACTAGAGAGCAAATTAAAAAAAAATCATACATTCCTTTGAGCCCTTTAAATAAACCACAGACTAGCAAAGCTATGTACAGAATATAAGTTCATTTTTTGTGCCAAACTTCACTGGAACACTGATCAGTGTTTATCGAGTTGATATATCATTTGCTTGATTGACAGTAAAACAGTATCACCCTTTTGTCTCTTGCTACAAAAGATAACAATGAAACCTTCCTTGACTTTTATTCTTTCTAAAAAAGGTGAAATTTATAACACATTAAAAACAAATTTTCTGAAGAGAAATGTGCACAGCTTACGTAAAATACTACAAGAAAGGCTTTAGTTTGGAACTCTGAGCAATTTAAATTTTACAACGATTCTAACAACCACTAATTTCACGGAAAGTGACTTTTGAACTTTCAAACTACAGATCCAGATCTGTTAGGCCAAGACATGGAGAACATAATGAAACTTTCTTCCCATTTACACAGACTGGCAAACAAAGTCAACAATTTGAAAAATGTTTCCAGAAGGAGCTGTTTCAGTTCGTTAAAAGGTGGTCGAAATACATCGTTAACTAAAAGAGAGCAGCTAGGTCTAAGCACTAGAAATGTTTGCAAAATCTTGGCAGAAATCACAACGCAAAAGCATATCAAATCCGGAAGCCTTCAAGTGACCAAAAATACACGAGGATCTACTGTTTTGGTTGATTTATGAGGCATAAAAGAGGTGCGATTTTTGTTTCACGTATATTGAAGGGGTACGTTTTTAAATAAAGATTATGAAATTAAAGGATGAGAGTTTGAACAGCGGAGCCTCCCCGTACGAAACTTTGATGAACATCCGGGGCATTAACGGCGTTCTACGTTAGATAATTATAATCTAGAGTTCTAACGTAAAGGCAGTTTCTTTTGACTTCTAAACCGTTTTGTACAACTTTTTGACACTTTTGGATAAGCGACCAGTTTCAAGTCTTTCAAGGCGTCCTAAAATCACTGTTAGGTGGCGTCAACGAATTACACTCGCCCGCTTCCGCAACAGCCCTTAAGCAGACAACGAGGCAAGATCGAGAATCTAGGTACAAGGCAACTAATGAACTGTGTATTTTTGCTGGAGGGGAAGGTTCAATAAAGTGAACTAAATCATCTTGGAGGTGCTCTCTCGCTGCGTGTACGGCAAGAAATCTGAGCACGCGGATGCTCACCCCTCATCACAAGTGTCCAGTCCCTTCTCTCCATTTGGTCCATCAAGCAGCAGCTGTATGTATCCAGCTTGTCTTTGCAGGAGGCGACTGTAAGAAAAAGAACAGGTATGGGAATGGTTTAGTACAATTTTTCGGCAATGCCGTTGTTAATACACTAAACTCTCATACCAATTAGTAAATAAATGACGTCTTCGAGTAATCGGTACCCTCCTGTCTTGGAGAGAGTGTAATTTGTAGTAATTATTATCGTGATTTGTGACAAGGTAAGTAAATCGTAATAAACGTTATCTATTTTGTAATAACGTTCCCATCGCAAATGTAATAACACATTGTAGTAATTTAAATAATCCGAGCTCTCGTAAATCGTAATGACACATTGTCGTGTTTAGTAAATAGGAACGTTAAAACGTCGTGCTTTGCCCAGTCAAAGTTGTAGGAAAACTACCCTATTACTTTTGTTACACGCGTGGATCTTTTGCAAAGAAAAAGGAACAATCAGTTCACAATTCTTATTAAAAAGAAATTTTTTTTAACAACAACAACAATGGCAGTGTCACGAGCCATACACACGCAGCTTCATTTGTTCCTTGATAGGACTAAAGACCATTATTCGCGAAAATAACCTTACTACTTTGACTTAACGTTCCATTTCAAATCAGTTACGCTTTTGTAAATCCATCGTTCAGCTTTGAAATAAATAGGGAATATGAAGAGCTCAGCGCAATCTTGTTTAATTAAGTTCTGTTACCGGTGTCACTGTTCTTAAAAATGCATTTTTTTAAATTTTATTGCTCACCATAGGCCTACCTACAGCTTGAGACATCTAGCAGTCTCTTTACCAAACTCCAGTGTGACGTCATCTCCCATGAGCACAAACGGGGCCCAGTATTTCACTTCACTAAACTTGTCAGATTCTCTCATGGATTTCATGGCTCGTTTTAAAGCTTCACTGGCACTTCTTCCTTCCACTAAATGTTGGTAGAAACGTTTCATGAACTCCAGAGTGGCCTCGTCATCAATCGCCCAAAGTGACACCAGAACAGAACGAGCACCGGCACCCAAGAAAGCCCTAGCAATACCAACCACACCCTCAGCCTTAATTTCACCACGACCACTGTGACAACAACTTAGCACAACAAGTTTTGCTCGTAGCCTTACATTCAACACATCAGCCATTGTCAAGAGAAAGTCTTCCTCTGTAGGTGCCTGAGATGAACGTGACGGGTTTGGTGCCAAGTCAATTTCTCCTGTCTCCATACGACCATGTGCTGCGATGTGTACTAGAGCAACTGAAGGAAGTTGGCGTAACACCTCATCCTTCGTTGCCTCTGTTCCAGTGAGGAATGCAGTGTTCACTATTCGCCCAATCATCTCAACTTCCATTTTGGCGGCTGGCAGCTGGCATAAATTGTAAGCGGGAACTTCTTGCACCCAAGGATCTCCAACGAGCAACGCGCCTGTGTTACTGTGATACCCTGTTGGAGATTCTGTGATCAGTTTCAAACAAGTGAGTGAGGGAACCATTCGGATTCTAAATGATTCACATAAGAATTTTGAATTGGAATCCATGAATGCAGCAAAAGGAGCCATGCAAAGTGGTCCTACAGGAATAATGAGAAGTTCATCGCCATTAACCAAACTTAAAATGGGACCAATAACGACGTCGTACAATTTTCGCAAAGCGGTTGCATGAAGATGACAAGAATGATATTGTAACTTCCTAGATTTCTCAATTATCCAAGTTTCATTTCGCAGCTTCGCTAATGAGCGATCTTCGCATTTTACAACTGCTCTCAAACCGAATTCGTCGTAAACAATCTTTACTAATGAGTCCAGAAAAGCTTCAATATCTTCCGTCTGCTTGACATCGATTGCGTTTTTTCTTAACTCCACTTTTGTTCCATTATGAATAATCCAGAAAATCATCTCATCTTGATCAATTGCTATAAACACTGTGTTTGTTGGTTTGTGACCGTATACGTCAAAAACTGTTTGTTCATGAGAACGTGATCCACAGTATGTTCCTTCCATGCCATATTTTGATTTCATAAGATCTTTTAAAGCTTGTGCACGTCCTTGATCAGCAGCAATCAAAGCCTTATTTATCTTACCTCGTTTCAATAAGACCCTTACTAAAGCAGAGTACGTTTGTTCTACCTGGTCACGATAGCTTATTTTCCACATATCTTTTTCCTGGAGGCGCGCTTGGACATCGTTGAATGCTTCGGCACTGGACTGAAAACAATCCTCAGCATCATCAAGACAGCCTAGTAATTCAAAGCAGCAACCAAGCTGGGAGTACGCGCTCCCCTCCCTCTCCCGATCTGCCACTTGTTTTGCAATATTTAGGCTCAAATAAAAATGAACTATAGCTTTTTGAAAATTTCTTTGCCATAAATAAGCATTTCCAAGATTGGCGTACGTACTTCCTTCTCCAGCCATGTCTCCTAACTCTTTGGCAATTTTTAAATCGCTCTCATGGTAGTCTATTGCTTTTTCCACATCACCCAAGCTGTAATAAACATTGCCAAGATTGCCACAAGCCTTTCCTTCTCCAACCCTGTCTCCAATGTCTTTGGCAATTTTTAAAGAACGCTTCAGCCAGGTGATGGCATTTCTAAATTCTCCTCGCCTGTGATAACTGGCACCGAGGTTGCAGCTTGCATCTCCCTCTGCTTTTTTGTCTCCCACCTCTTTGGCGATCCGTAGAAAGTGTTGCTGGTAAGCAATGGTATTTCTTAGATCTCCCAGCTTCTCATAAGCGTCGGCAAGAGTTCCATATGCTTTTCCTTCACCTAAAATGTCTCCAATTTCTTTACAAATGCGCAAATGTGACTCATAGTAATCTATGGCTTTCTTATAATCAGCGAGACTTAAGTAAGCGTTGCCAAGATTACAGTACCCTCTTCCTTCGCTGGGTTTGTCTCCCGAATTTTTGGCAATTTTAAGAGTCTGTTCGTGATATTCAATGGCCTTCAGGAAATTGCCAAAACTATGATAGACGTTGCCAAGGTTGGTGTAAGCGCAACCTTCGCATTCTTGGGATCCAGTTTCTTTGGAGAGTTCTAGTTGACGTTCATAGTAGTCTTTGGCTTTTCTAAAATCACCCAAGTTTTCGAAAGCGATTCCAAGACCTCCATACGCTCCTCCTTCCAAGTTCTGGTCTCCCACTTCTTTAGCAATTTTCAGAGCTAATTCGTGAAAATGTATTGATTTTCGGAAATCGCCGAGAGAACAAGAAGTGTTACCGAGGTCGAGGTACGATTTTCCTTCAGCATCCTTCTTTCCAACTTCTTTGTTAATTTTTAAGCCCTTTTCGTAAAATTTTATGGCCTTTTTGAAATCACAAAGACCTTCATAGGCGTTGCCAATGTTGGAATAAGCAATTCCTTCCCCAATTTTGTTCCCCACTTCCGTGGCAATGTCAAGAGAGCGTTGATGGTAATCTAAAGCCTTTTTGAAATCTCCAAGACTGTCATAAATGGAACCAAGACCGCCATAAGCTTGACCTTCTCCGGCCCTGTTTCCCGATTCTGTGACTATATTTAGATGACGTTTATGGTATTCTAAGGCTTTTTCAAATGATCCAAGGCTGTGATAACAGTTGCCAAGGTTTGCGTACGAATCTCCTTCTCCGGAGCTGTCGCCCAGTTCTTTAGCTATTTTTAGATCGAGCTCATGGAAAATTATTGCTTTTTTGAAATCTCCAAGACTATCAAAGGCATTTCCAATATTTGCATAAGCACGTCCCTCTCCAGCCCTATCACCCACTTCTTTAGCAATCTTTAAATGGCGTTCATGGTATTCCAAGCCTGTTTTGAATTCTCCACGGTTGTGATAAGAGATACCAAGATTTCCATATGCACGTCCTTCTTCAACCCTGTCTCCTATTTCCTTTGCTATACTTAGGCGAAGTTCGTGAAAGGCAATGGCTGTTTTCAAATGACCAAGACTGTCGTAAATGTTCCCAAGATTACCGTAAGCACGTGCTCTCTCAGTACTGTCTCCTACCACTGTGGCCATCTTTTCATGGTATTCATAGCGTTCCAAGGCTTGGCGGAATTTTCCAAGGCTGTGATAACAGTTGCCTATATTACCACTGGCACATCCTTCCTCAGCCCTGTCTCCTAATCCTTTGGCAATTTTTAGATGGATTTCATGGAAGTTTAAGGCTTTTTGGAATTCTCCTAGGCTGTGATAACATTTGCCTACATTACCATACGCGCGTCCTTCTTGAGCCCTGTCTCCTACTTCTTTGGCAATTTTAAGATCGAGTTCATGGTACCCTAAGGCTTTTTGGAATTCTCCGAGGCTGTGATAACAGTTGCCCGTATTACCATACCCGCGTCCTTCCACAGCTCTTTCTCCTTCCTCTTTAGCAGTCTTTACTTGCAGTTCATGGTAGTCTAAGGCTTTTTGGAATTCTCCTAAGCGGTGATAACATTTGCCAACATTTTCATAAGCGCGTGCTTCCTCAGCAGTGTCTCCTAAGTCTTTCGCAATTTGTACACGGATTTTATGAAAGACCACGGCGTTTTTCAAATGCCCTAGACTGTGACAAGTATTTCCACGATTACTATGTTCACGTCTTTCTTCGACCTTGTTTCCCCCTTCCTCCGCGATTTGTAGGCAGGGTTCTTTATTTCCAGTGACTTGTTTAAAATCTCCAAGGCTATGCAAGGTATCACTCTTTTTCTGTCAGACAGAACATATTTCGTCAAACATAAACGGAAAGAGTTTTTCCAATGAAAATCTTTTTCGTTTTCCCTGATTATTTCCAATGGTAAAGCATTAATATTCTTGTGTGATGTGCGTTGCAACTGAGAGAAATACTGGCTAGTGTTGTTTTAAAAAGGCAAAGGCATATGATTGAATTTCTAGCCCCTAGCAAGTCACAAATAATTGTCTACCTTTGCCAGAAATTTGGAGGCCCTTATAACAGGTAGTCCATGCGTATGTTTTAACGAGTACTTAGGTAAGCATTTTTAATGTAACATGGGTAACTTGCGTTGTCTTAGCCTAACGCTTGGTCATGTGGTGCAAAGAAAGCAATCAAAATCTACCAATTCTCACTGCACACAAAAGTTGAATGTTGAATTACGTTGTTCTGTCAGAGTAGGGAGTACTTAATTCAGTCCAATACATGGAGTTAAGTGACTAAACGATTTCGCTAAAGCTTAAATTGATTTTGATCGTTCCATCCACGAGTTCCTATAAAACCTACTTAATTCAGTCGCTGATTACCAAGACAAACAATTGCCCAGTGAACAGGCTCCTTACCAGGGAATAGAGGACTGCCCCCCCCCCTCCTCGGGATGCGCTAGAACCGCTCCGCTCGCCGATTGTTTTTGCACCCTATTCCTCACTACTAATACCGTAAAAAATAAAAGATAAATGACTAAGATTTAAATGACCTTCTTCTTATCCTACATGTCTCACCTTTCCTATCTCGGGGTGACTCTGAGAATTGCCTTTTAAAGTCTCATGCTCTGTTTCCTGTACATTGCCTTGTGCATCAACGCACGGACTTTTTATTTCCAGCAACGTTTTGGTATCCTCGTTAATCTTGATACCCCAGTCAAGGTTGTGCAACTTATCATTTATTGAAAGATGAATATTTGCTTTTTTCTTAAGGTGGTAATGTACGCAAATAAAAATAAACATGGAATGTTATGCAAATGAAAATGAATGAACCGTAACTACTCTGGAATGATCTGGAATGAATCCGGAATGAACAGGAATGAAACGGAATGACCAGGAGTGTACTAGATCATTCCAATGTCACTCCAATTTATTCCGAGATCAAAAAGGTGAAATTTATCGAATGCACTTGAAAATTAAGTGTAAAATAAGGTCAGCTAGCATTTTCGGAAAAACATTAGCAGCTCGGAAATTCGACGGATAGGATTCCGTTTCCTAAAATTGTCTACGCCTTAACTGATTTTCAGCTAAAAACGCCGAATAGTTCAACCCCGTATTAGCTTACGCAAATATGGCCTTAAAAACCTCGGAAACAATCTTAGAAACCAGAAAATGATATTTCAAGTATTTTGCTAAAAGTTTCTCTTTGGGTGCCCCTAAGAAAAGACGCCGAGGTCTGCAGAACAGGATGTTTCAGGCGAGCGTTCGCCTGAAAAACGCGTAAAACATTAATCAGGCTAAATTTACTTGCGACTATTAGATTCCGAATACAACGCATAAACGGAGAGCGAAAAGGCCTAGATACGGTGACGAGCTCAATCTTCCGCCCTAGAATAGCGAGGGACGTAAATAATTACCGTCTTAGAGTTTCAGTGTTGGTCTTTTGAATAACGCGTGGATCAGAGGGGATGGTTATTGTAATAGGCCAGAATCTTCTCTGACAACATTACGTGTTCCTCATGATTAACGTAAAAAACGCTATTGCTTCGTTATTTTATTTTTACTATCACCAGTATTTGTTTTTCCTCTGAATGTATCTAGCAGCCTTAGCAGTTCACACCTACAACTGCCGCAGAACCGGCGTTTTTAATTAATGCCTGTCATGCGCGCAGGCTCCTATTTACACCAGAGGAAATGATAGATTAACCCATAATAATCCCCTTCTCCAGTTTGGTGAAAAAATTCTGAAGTTCGCCAGGTCATTCTAACTAACTGATGCCTTTTGATGTTTTTGTTGTCATGCTTTGTCGGCCTTTATCTCTTATAACGATCGATCTCGAGATCTACAGTATGCGTGGCTGAGTGATCACAAATTGAATTATTGAATGTGTTGGTTTATTTGTAACATTTTTTAAGTAGAAAAGAAATTTCTCTCCCAGATATGTCTTTGTCAAAAGAAAGCTTGAACTAAGGCGTCGGCTTAAATAAGCTGCTTAACCCGTTTGGGATAAGCTTTATTTTCCATTAGTCCGGCTTATGTTTGTTGTCCACCCGTCACGGCCAGTAATCTATTTGACCACAGGATACCCAGGCTCATGAGCAGATCTCTTGGTCGACAAATGTACATACAGTATGTGGATTTGATGTGGCAAGTAACTCTAATGACTGTTTATTATCATTTGTTCCATTCGCTGATGAATCAGTTAAAAAGTTCCCTACAATAATTCTATTTTGGTATTAGTGATTTGTTAGTGAGCCTGGTTGTCCTGTGACCAAGTTATTGACAATAGATTTGCGTTCCACGGCCCCCCGGATGCTCG
>Ga0126336_10002443_pt1 | contig 10555 bp, 7 predicted proteins | sample SidCmetagenome_FD_92530 | JGI IMG/M metagenome (GOLD analysis project Ga0126336, IMG submission 92530) | Coral microbial communities from El Islote,Puerto Morelos, Mexico - Siderastrea C C metagenome | ecosystem: Host-associated > Invertebrates > Cnidaria > Coral | place: El Islote,Puerto...
CCGAAACGCTGTGTGTTTTTAGTTTATTGTTTTTCGACTCATCTACATTCAGCTTAAAATGTTTCTTTTCGGCCTTTGTTTGATTTCGTTTACGCAAACAGTCTTCGCTGAAACAAGCAGCAAAGCAGAAGAATTCCTTACCGAATTCAACCGGCGTGCTTTGATCGAGAGGAACAAATATGAACTCGCTAGTTGGCGGTACTCTAGTAACGTGTCGTCCACTGAAGCAATCGAGGAGAAGAAATCTGCAACGTTGGCGTACGAGACATTTCTAGAAGAAGCACGGAAGAATGCGTCCAAATTCAGCAGTTTAGAGGACTTGCCTGTTGATTCACAGCGACAAATCAAGTTAATTCGTGTGTCCGGGGCTGCTTTGAAGGACAAACAGAAACGCCAAAAACTCGCCGATATAAAGATCCAAATGCAGACGATTTACAGTGCTTCTTATGCTCACCATCCAGTAACAGGGAAAAATTTGTCTCTTTCGCCAGATTTGACAAATATCATGGCTTCATCGCGGAAGTACGATGAGCTGGTATTTGCGTGGCAGAGCTGGCGTGACGCAGTTGGTCCGAAAATACGACCTCTTTACGAAAAATACGTGAAGCTCGCAAACGAAGGAGCGAAGGATAATAATTTCTCAGATTATGGAGCTTACTGGCGCGAATCGTATGAGGTTGACAACCTCCCCGAACTCGTGAAAACTCTTTGGGGAGAGCTGGAACCATTTTATCAAGAGCTGCACGCGTATGTTCGCGCTCAGCTTGCGAATGAATACCCCCAAGTACACGGAAATAAGGGAATTCCTGCCCATCTACTCGGGAACATGTGGGCGCAATCTTGGGTGGAAATTTACCCTCTAGTTGAACCATACAAAAGTAAATCAAGCCTAGATGTGACCAAGACAATGAAAGAGAAAAACTTCACCGTGGAGAAAGTGTTTGATGTGACAGAATCGTTTTTCGTGTCCCTCGGAATGGAGAAACTTCCTGAGAAATTTCTACAGAGTTCCATGATTAGAAAACCCAAAGGACGGGAGGTCGAGTGCCATGCTTCCGCCTGGGACATGTATTTGAGAACTAAAGAAGGGGAAAAGGACGTAAGGTAGGTGGTATAATAAACTTCTATAACATTTTCCCTGTTACTCGTGTAAATGCGTGACAGTCACGCTATCGACGCCATTGTTATGGAGCTCACAAGGTAAACAAACAATTTCAGTGATTACTTGATCAATATCAATTATTTTCTTGTTACTGAAATGAAAGCGCTTGAAGGGTACGTTCCGGTACTGCTATACAAGGTGGTTCTAACTTTTGAGTCAGTGGATGCAAAATCCGAAAGCGTTGCTATTCAAACGAGAGCTATCTTGAGTACTTTGGTGTGGAGCCGTTTTTCTAGAGTGAAAAAAAAAAGGTTTAAAGAATCGTTATTTCTGAACTGGGTATTTTTTGAAAATGAAATTGCGCTCTCAAGTCTAAATTTTCTCAGAAACATACCTTGGCGTACTTTTAGAGCGTTCGGACTTAAAAAGTAGTTTGCCTATCATATCAAGAGCGGATCACAACGGATGTTATTTTTGGTGTGGAATTAGTAAAATTGCGCTGGTGTGATTTCCTGTTATCTTGATCAAGATAACAGAGTCACTCCCACATTTTTGTTGCTCTGCAATGTTCACCCATTTGCCGTCCATTTTGCTCTTCTCTTCGTGAACAGTAAAACCTTTTTTAGCTTTTTTTTTATTTTTTAAAGCTGCAGTTGCTTTTTACAGTCTGAGGCATCGTGGTAGAGAAACGCGGTGGACGGGTGGGGTCGCGATAAAACCATATGTTATCCCAACAGTCGCACACAAATTAAAACATTCAGCATTCCTTCTAGAACTGATAATCTATCTAGCGGTTAGAAAGAAAGCTCAAAATCTTTTGTTTTGCTTGCTTGGTCGCCATGGGTGTTTTTGAGGTCGGGTTAACGACGCCAAGACAGAGAGACTTCCTGTCCCAAGAGTTCTACTTAGCAAATTCCAAAATATCCAAAAAGAATCGGACCACATAACATTATTTTTTAATAGCTTTCGTTTGAATGGTTACTTGTACAGCCAGAACAAACAGCATCATAGCCATAGGAAACTACAGCTCAATAGCTTTCATTTGAGTGGAGATACTCGTCACTGAAGTGAAATAGTATTGTACTCCTGGGTTTATTATCGTTTTGCGACTTAGCGGCTCGTCGCCACTTTACGACTTGTAGTAATATGAAATTTCTGAGAAAAGGAATTAAAACCCTCAGTTGTCGAAACCACAGCATCAAAGGACATGCGATTTCCTGACGCCTGGCTGAGTAGAGATAAAGCGTGAATAAGAGCTTTTACCTTTTGTCAGTGATTAAATCTAACAGTTAATCGATCGATGAGAGGGTCTAATCGCTGTTATTACAAGAACCCAACAAAAATCCCTTCCGAGCTACACGCACGTCAATACGATGCCATTTCCGGTCCCATTATTTTTTACTTCATTACCTAGCAATTTAAACAATTCTTGTAACAATTGCCACCAATAGTTTTACTACAAAATACACGTGGAAAAAGACGGCTACTATATTTATTTTTCAAAACATCAAATCAAAGCAAATATTGCAATCGTCTAAAGATAACATTATTTTTCAAGTGCTCTGTATGCACATTTTTTAGTCACGGTTTATCTCCAGCGGTGCGGGCGAGATTCCAAACGTGTTTTCGATTTCTGGCAAGTTTTCTTTGTTCATTTCTCCAGCGTCTAAAAAAAAAACGAAAAAACAAGCCTAGGATAGAAGACAGACTTTTTTGTTGGACAATTGCACTATTTCAACGTTTTTGTTCGATATCTGGGATACATTTTACCGTAAACGTGATTTTAAAATAAGCCAACTTCAAGACACATTTTCTCTAGCTATTTCAAGTTGTAAGTAACAGAGCAACATGTTCAGCGTGTAAAATAATAATATGTCTTGAGAGCACTGGCCTTAACTAAATTTCTAAATTTCTCTGATTCCCACATCCCTTCAGGCAAGGCTCTATAAGGAGTTTTTTGAATCATCACATGCATCATGCATCTATTTCCATTCTGACCCGGGATTCAGAAAATCTAGTGTTGCATTTCAAAAGCCCTCACTATTCTGAACTTGATCGTTTATACAGAAAAAAGCCGTTTTCCCTTTCACTCCTTCCACAGGAAAAGCTGAAGTGAGGGCGGTTTACCTCTCAATCAAGTGCCCATCACCCCACCCCTCATATTACCCCCGCGGGTACTACTCTTATAGGCCGTAAAGGCTGAAATGAACCACCCCGAAGGGGGTGATTTTTGAGCCGCTTAGATCTTGTTTTTTTTTTAGCAATTTGGGGTGAAATTGTGCATGTTTTTGCCTGCTAGTCTGAAATATGGTATAGATTTTTCCACATCGGCTTAACAACGCGGAATTTTTTTTAGGAAAGGTAAAAAAAAAGAGTGCTGCACACCCCCAGCGTTCGTAGAGAGCGCTTCCTTGGGTTTTGCGTTTTGGTCGCTTTTTGGCCGTGCGAAAAATGGGACAAGGGCTTTTTCCACCATTTTTTATTCGCTCACCATTTTCTTTCGCGCAGCTATAATGCGAAAAACGCTCACGATGCGTGAAAACCCCACGAGAACGCTTGTTTCGCAGGTTAGCACACCCTTGCAAAAAACTTCCAGGCGTACTCTCAATGCGTTTTCTTCTTCCGTCGGGTGTCGGCGCGGTCATTACTTTACAGCGGTGCATTTGACCAGAATTAATATAGTTTTCCTTTACTAACTGAATGTAAAAGTGGGCGTGAGGAGACGGGTTACCCAAGGAAACGAATTGACACTACGGAACAGTGGTGAACAGTAGTGCTTTATGCCTTAGTTTGGCTTGAATTAACTTTTAATAGTATTTGCAAAAGCCCAGAGGCGAGGATAGCGATTTTCCGATTCATAGGTGTTGGCGCTAATAGTACCAAAGTTTTTTACATTTCATACATGACTAGTTTCCGTGTGTTAGCTGTTGCTAAAATTATTGGAACAAGTTTGAAAACTCCTAATTCAATTCAATCTTTCAGCTTAGTCCTTGGATAGTCTCCCATTTCTCCCAGAGCTGGGATAGTTGACCGAGCACAACATACTGAAGACAGGCCTGACATGCAGGCGAGAAGGAAGACTTGATTTTGAGTATATGGGCTAGAACGGCTTTAACAAGTTCTACAATTTTAATATTTTGACATTTTTGCCGCAGAAAGCCAAAGAAAATGGCGAAATGCTCCAAAATTTGTAATATTGTTTATGTCGGAACTATTGCTTGGTACTGTTAGTGCCATAATGCCGTTTGTACTCATTAATCGGAAATCTCTATAATTGGACCTCATTTTTCTTGTCCCGTGCCATGAAGCACTTTAGCAGCTTGTTCGTATCCATCGTGGGTCATATGCCAGTCTCAATGTTTTCCAAAATTGCTAATACCCGCAGGTTGGGTGGGGATGCCAGAGGCTTTTCTTGCGCGGTTTCCGGTTGCAGCTTATATCCGCTCGTCCACACGGCTTGGCCTCCGGCCGATTTCGCCCGACGCTATCGAGAAAAAAAAACCTCTGGTACCCAGGGTAGGGGATGGGCGATTCTGGAAACTAATGACTCATGACAGCAGAATGGCTGAAGTTTGACAGGGGCCAACTTATTTTCTGTTACAGAAGTACTTAGTCTGGTTTTGTCGGAAGTATCCGGTAACTGACAGTTGACTGTGCTCCATAAGCATCGTCTCCCATATGCAGCTGATTGACACTTTACGCCCTATCAGTGACGAGAATGAAATTTCTCTTTACATCTTCACTTTGTTCAAACATTCAGATGATGAGAATAAAGGAAGTGATCACTAAGGATAAGATGTCTTGAAATTTAGACAAATTCTCCTTACTAGTTCCATAACAAATGTATGGAGAACAGTAAGGAGAATATGCATTTTCATATCAGGGTTTAAGGGATTAAACGTATCTCAAAGCGCAGAACCCATCCTGATCTCTGTACTTTGTCCCTACGTTATGATTTGGGAAAGGGAAGTGGCCGGCAAACGCGTTCCTCTTGCGCGTATCGACGCGCTAACTAATCTCTCGTATTTTCTTTTATTTTCTTATCACTGGTATTTTCTTATCTCTCGTATTTTCTTATTTTTATTATATTTTCGTATTTCATTCGCCTGACGACTGCTTCGCAAAAGCACACGAAAGAAATCTCTGGGCATCCAGTGTAGTTATCATGAAATTGTGTAGTATTTTGTCTAGTGTGCTCGGATTGTCCAGTTGAGGGTTCGTCTTACTGAGGACGTTGTTTAAATTAGTTCGAGTTTCGATGACAATCGGTAGCCCCTCCCAATAAACTGCCTCTCATCATCTGACTTACTCAGTTCTTTGAAGAAAGTCGAAAATGGTCCCAATTCATCTTCTGCGCCTCTTTTTCGGGAGTCTCTAAGTTTTAAGATGGTTTGTACACATCTTAAAGTAACTCTGTTATCTAAATCGCTCTCGTAATGAGATCTTCAGAGATCGCGGCTCGTTGCATAATTTTTTAGTGGAGGTGAGGATATGGTTGAGGCTCCCATACTCCAATTATTATTAGAATAAAAAATAATTTTAAATAATTTTGTTATATTTTTATTTTCAGGATCCATCAGTGCACAGAGGTAACGCAAGACTGGCTTGTCACGACACACCATGAGATGGGTCACGTCTACTACTTCATGTCGTTCTGGAACCAACCGTACATCTATCGTGACAGTGCTAACCCTGGATTCCATGAAGCTGTGGGTGACACCATGTCTCTTTCTGTCTCTACACCTCAGCATCTAGCTAAGATCGGTCTGCTGAAGGACTATGTGCCGGATGAAGGTGAATTAACCCTGTTACCTGATAATTTTTAGTTCAAGTAGATTTCACTCATTTTGGGAAATATCGCAGTCTTTGTAACCGAAGGAAAAGTCGTATTACAACTCTTCAGTAAACGTTTCTGAGTTCTGACTGTAAACGAATGAGTCAGAATCAAGGTACCCGATCATATTGATAAACAAAACTCCGATCCTTTTGATGTAGAAATATCCCGGTCGGTAGCAGAGCAACTCTCGCTCAGCCACGGAGCTTAATATACCCCATAGCTCCTGTTAAAATTTAAAAATTGTGTCATTTTGATTGATTCCGAATATTGTCTGGTAGCTTTAGTTCGAATAGCCCCGCTTTGAAAGTGCTCAGAGAAGATACTCCTGGGATGCCTCACGCTATCGCGTTGGCCTCCAAACCTCCCACTGCTACTAGATAAGCTCACAAAGGCCTGGGGACGAGGCTAGAGAAGCTCTTCACAGTTCTCGGCTACTCGCTCGAGTTTTTCTTTTTTATTTGTTTGTTTATTCACTGTTTATGGGACTCAACAGAGTAAAAGGGACAAGTTTAGATCTCCTTTATAAAATGTGTCAGGATTTGCTCACGCTTAACATCCTGACATGGCTGTGCTCACTGGATCACGGATCACACCTGCGTAAATTATGGCAGCTGAGTTTATTTCATAGCTTAACTAAGTTATTTCTGTTTTTGAATTCTTTCTTTAGGTTTAGAGATAAATGCACTCATGAAAATGGCCCTAGATACGATTGCCTTTCTTCCGTTTGGATATCTAATCGACCAATGGCGCTGGAGCGTGTTCGAAGGCAAGATTAAACCCGACGAGTACAACACTGAATGGTGGAGACTGAGAACTAGGTACCAGGGCATCACGCCCCCGGTGGAGAGGATGGAAAGCGATTTTGATCCTGGGGCCAAGTATCACATACCTAACGACGTATCTTATATAAGGTTCGTCTTTGCTGTCATTGTTATTGTTGTTGCTGTTGTAAAAGTATATAAAATCAGGCTTGTTTCTTTTTTAAGCTTGCGGTTACTCGTTATATACTCAAGAGTGAGTGATTTTTGGTTCTTTTTCGTGTTAGGTACTTTATCAGCACGGTGCTTGAGTTTCAATTCCACAAAGCGGCATGTAAAGCTGCAGGCTACGAGGGCCCTCTGCACCAGTGCTCCATATACCAGTCGACGGAAGCTGGCAAGAAGATCAGGTAAGAGCTGGGACTAAATGAAAAGAACAAAGAATGCATGATTACATTAGACGTCCTTTGCTTATACATGTTTATACTTGTTTACCTGGGGTGTCATTATTATTATTATTATTATTATTATTATTATTATTATTATTATTATTATTATTGAACGTCGCGTTCTACGGCGCCATAGTTAGGCCAACCTGCCGTCTTACTTCTGTCGTGTACTACGTCGCATTTTCTTCTTAAGTTCTCCACAGACTAACTAAAAGAGAAGAATGCAGTAGAAAATAGCGTTTTAAGTATTAACCTAAGCAAAAGTTAAGTTTTGAGCACCCTTTTTAGTAAAAGAAAGTGAAAGCTCGAGGCGGCAACTGTTTTAATGTAAACTTTACTTTTAACATCGTTTCGCTCTCTTGAAGTTTTCTCTAAGACAGTTAAGCAGTTATTTTACGTCGATATAAACTGAAAAAGCGTCAGGATTACAACTTAGTGTGGTAAATTATGGCAAAGTAATGAACAAATATTTAAAATAAATGTTCCGGCGACAAATGGCGAGAAATGATGACAAACAGGAAAACCCGTCGATCGCTCGTTAAATACACACACTGGCAAACAAACGAAAAATAGTGATTCAGTAGTGGGCTTTGAATTGCCCCATTTCACTGAAGTAACACTAAAAAAAATTAGTCTTCAGTGTAAGCCAATTGTCATTTTGCTTAATTAATTAATCATTTTTACGATATTTGAGAAGCTTGAGTCGTTCACAATTTTCAATATGCTTTTTATCAGTACTTCGACGCTATTTTTCCTTTCCACAATGGGCATAGTTCTCACTACCGGTTTCTCAACAAAATGGCCTGCTAACAAAAAACTGCTTTGACGGCAGCTCGGACGTTGGGAGTTGGGACAGGCTACAAAATAAATGTTTTGACCCGATTTTTTTGAAGAACCTCTCGTTCCTCCTTCTTGGTCGATCTTCTTGCGTAAAGTGAGGCTCTTCTCGTAGGGTGCTTTTTATGTGGTTCTCCTTTTTGTGTCAATACCAGATTTGTCACAGCTGACCTATACTCCGCACACGTTATCTCGGTTGTATGACCCTTGTAGCTTGTAGCTTCCTTGCAGCTTGCATTTCAAGCTTCAAGGGTAATTCAGGGAATTCTGCATATAGACCAGGGGTGCTTTTGAATACAAACAAGCCCGACCTTCGACGGTTCGACTCCTGTTGGGAGCACTCGGATTTTTTTCCGAGCCGCCTGTGTCATTAACTGATTAAAACATCTTTCTCAAGCCCTACCTTTGTGTTTCTCCCGCCCTCGCTCTACCCACGGTTGTTGCGAAATGAAAGATATGAAGTTCAACAATTATAAGCTGTGAATGAATTGAAGCCTGCGAGCAAATTAAGGTTTCTTAGTCGTGGCCTACAAATCTCTACTCACAGGATACCGTTTAACATACGTTGCATTTATAGTGCCTTTTTTTTTCTCCCTGTTCAGGGAAATGCTAGCATTGGGCAAGAGCAAGCCATGGCCCGAGGCCCTCGAAAAGCTCACAAACACGAGGTCCATGGATGCGGGCCCCATAAAAGAGTACTTCTGGCCCCTGTATCTGTGGCTAAGAAAGGAAAGATGTGATTCCAAGTACGAAATTGGATGGCCCGAAAATGCAGGTCCTTCATATGATCCATGTGTGGTGCCCACAACTTTACCGGACACAAACTCGCAGGTTACGCCTCCAAACACGCAACCAAACGCAAAAGGGCATGCTCGGTCTATGAGCCCCGCTGACAAGTTAATAATGACTGTATTTGCAGTGCTGTTCGGTTTGAACTTTAATTATGGACTCGTTAAATTCTTTTAATATACCTGACACTAATTCCAAGAGAGCAAAAGCACATTCGAGTGGTCACACTTGATTCAGTGGATTTCATTCCTAGAAACGATTGTACAACAGAATAGACAGCACCACAGTAAAGTACTGCTCAACAGCTTTCAGCTGGTCACACTTTAACCCTCTCAGTCTCAGCATCATTATACAAATTCTCCTTGCTGATTTTCATACATTTTGTTGAGTACTACTTGTAAGAACGTGTTAAAACATCAAAAAAGCACGTTTTGGTGATCATTTACTCGATTCTAAAGACCTCTGTGTGTTATAATGCACTGATTTGATGGGGAGAAATTTGATGCGGACCACAACTGGGGCTTACCGGGTTAAGATAGCTAAAAAAACACCAAACCCCCACTTCGTTCCCAGGTAAGAGAGACCCTGGGAACGAGGTTGGTACAACCCAGAGGAAAGCACTTCTCAGTGCCTTTCGCATTCAGATTATACAACTTTAGGATTTTATCCACGGACTCTAAAGTTATCACCACATTACTTTAACTGAGGCTCGATTTTAGGAGTTAAATAAATGGTTTGTTTTAATAATAATTAACAGATGTAAATATATAATACCTGACTTACTATATTGTAATGAATTGTTCAGTTTTACTATAAAAACCATGAAACGAAATTTATTTTTAAATGTATTTTCCATGAATTTAGCCATGTTGGTAAGTAACAAAATAATATGTTAAAAGTGAAGCCGGCCACGTAAGACGAAAACTGTATTTATTTAAGTTCGTGACGAGCTTGAGACTGCAGCAGACTGAGTCCCCTAGGGCTGTTGAAGTAACGACCTTCCGTAGATCTTTGTACGCTGGTTGGATGTCGTAGATTCGACTGCCATCAAGGACTCCATGTTGTTGTTGTTGTTGTTGTTGTTAATGTTGCTGTTGTTGTTGTTATTGCTGTAATCCCTACTCGTGAAAACCTGAACACCGTTAACTTATTAACGCAGATTGAAGTTTTTTTTATTTTTCTTTATTATTATTATTATTTTTATTTTGGAGCTTGATGATTAAAGCGTAAATAAAGATACCTTGGGTACCAAAGGATTTCCTCCTGTTTTTTCGTCGAGTGGAATGTAAAAAATTATCTGGCGATAAAGATTACTAGAAAACGGAACTTCGTCAGTGTTTGTAACTCAAAAAAGGTGATGTTAGGTTGCAAAAGTCACTTTTTTTTTAATGGCCAAATTGTAAACTCTAAACACTTGGGAATGCTGTCTTGAAATAATCTCACTCGATTTCCAGCATTAAAGCAGCGAGATTTAAGAAATCTAATCAGCAGTATGCGACTTGTTCCATAGCAATGGCCATAGCAACAATTGTTTACATTTATTAAATGCGCACAAACAAGCCTCAATAAGAACATAACCCCCCTCCCCCCGCCTCTCTGTAAAATGACATCTAGTACTACTGTGGAGAAACACCTGACTGAGGAGAGATTCCTGAGGTCAGAGTTTTAACCGACAAAACATGACCCAAATCTTACAGAAACGATGGTTTTTGCATCAAATTACCGTTCAGCTTGTATTTTAGTGTGGCAACTTGAATTTGACAATAGTTTTAGGATAATGAGC
>Ga0126336_10002444_pt1 | contig 10554 bp, 8 predicted proteins | sample SidCmetagenome_FD_92530 | JGI IMG/M metagenome (GOLD analysis project Ga0126336, IMG submission 92530) | Coral microbial communities from El Islote,Puerto Morelos, Mexico - Siderastrea C C metagenome | ecosystem: Host-associated > Invertebrates > Cnidaria > Coral | place: El Islote,Puerto...
CATAATCCAGAATATCGATGTGTAATTTGCACTGGTGTTACACTTTTTGCACTGGTGTTACAACTGAACTGCACTGCTCTCAGCCAATCAGAATCGAGTAATTTTTTCATGTATATTATTAGGCTGATAATTGAAAGCATCTTATCTGGTCTACGTTTTTTCAAGAGGCATAGCCGAGATAAGTCATAAATTTTGTCTGGATGACCGATGTGTGAATAAAGTAGAATCGTGTTACGAAACAACAGCAAGAATCAATGGAGCATAGATTTCATTCGATTTTACGTATATACAGGTTGATAAATTTAAAGAATCTGCAACTGCTCGGAAAAACCACATTGTCGGCCCACACCATCGGAGTCCAGCTAAACGGAGCTCTAACAACCCTTTCATTATTTGTCGCAAAAAAATCACGCAATCAAAAATCAAATATAATTATATTGTACCGTCTTTACCAGGGTGAGTAGAGCCACTTACATTGAGCACTCTAAGGTGACTCTCTTGACTGTGTTGACTTCTTGACAACACGAACACAAATTTTAGCACTCCCAATTTCGTAAACGTTACTCTTCTGTGGTTAATCTTCGATAACCACTGTCAAAAATAGCGTCTTCGTATTAGATCAAAGCCGAATATTGAAATGCCGGGCTTAATAGTACAGATTATTCCATTACTGTTTCCTGCTTTCTCTCATTAAAACAATCCCTTTGTAAGTCTATTGAATAATAATCACCAATGGACAGAAGCCACAAAGGTGACTAGAATTTTCCAACACAGAATTCAGTCCAGTCACATCACTAAAATCAAACAGTGCACCATAGAAGATTTCTGATTATGTAATCCGAACCGGAAATCGACTGTTCTTATCGAATGTGTTATTTGGGCGTGCGAAAGATTCCATGCATACTTCTATGGGAAACATTTTGAGCTAGGAACTGACCACAAACAGTTGGAGGTGATTTATTTGAGTAAATCACTCCCGTCTGCAAGAATTGAACAGTGGGTTGTGAGACTTCAACCCTATGAGTTTACAATCACAGTATCTTCCAGGCCCACAGAATGTATCTGATGCTTTGTGGCGCTTAACCTAAGATAGACCGACTGAAGACGAGAATGTTGCAGAAGAATACATTAGATACGTTGCAAGAATGCGGCCCCCTCAGCATTATTAATCCAAGAAATCGAAGAGGCTTGGGCTGAAGACGAGGAAATTGCTACGTTACGAACTGAGTGTGTTCAAACCAATGACTGGACTGCTGCAGAACCAGTTTACAGAGCTGTAAGAATTGAGTTGTCAGTGCTAGGAAAGCTGGCATTAAGAGTAACGTGGTTAGTAATCCCAAACAAACTCCGCAAGCAAGTTTTGGATCTTGCACACGAAGGCCATCAGGGCATAGTCAAAGCAAAAGAAAGACTACGCACTAAGGTGTGGTGGCCCGGGGTAGACCAGCCAGTTGAAAAGCGATGTAAAACTTGTCATTGGCGCCAGCTAGTCGGCAAGTCGTTTCCACCGGAACCAATTAAGGGAAGGGAACTCAGCCATGGAAAGACCTGGCAGCAGATTTGCTGGGACTCCTCCAACAGGTAATTATTTCCTGGTGGTTGTTGACTACTTTTGCCGATTCTTCGAAGTAGCTGCTACCAAGTCAGTGACATCTAGCAAGATGATCAGTTGTCTGGAAATGATGTTCGCCTCTCACAGATTTCCTCTGTTAGTAAAAAATGATAACGGCTCGCAATTTGTGTCAGAAGAATTTAAAATTTACCTCATATAGAATAATATTAAACACAGAACATCAACCCCATTATGGCCGCAAGTGAACGGCGAAGTTGAGAGGCAGAATAGAAGCCTGTTGAAGGCAATGCGAGTTGCACATGCGGAAGGACGAGATTGGAAAAAAGGAACTTCCTAAAATTTTTGCTAGATTATAGAACTACATCACACACGACAACAGGGGTGCAGGGTATGAACGGATTGAACCAAAAGATTATTCGATTTAACCACGAATCGATAGGATTCAACCAAACCACGCCATGATGCAAAACTCACACACATTTAATCATCACACATATTGCACATGCTCAACCCTTACAAACATGGGGTACACTAAACGCACACGGATACTTCATTCCTCCCCTCTTTGAAATATTACTAGGTTTGAAAAGAAAAAAAAAGAAACAAAATGATCTTATTATCCATGCAAATGTCTTTGAATGCCTTATGAAAGTTCTATCATGGTCTTAACACTCCAAACAGCTATAAAGAATTGATGTAGTCGAAAAATACTTAATATAACACAACAGCAACGAAACAGCTCATGTTCAACTAAAGTTCAAGTCCAAATCGAGGCCTAAGTGTTCTACTTTAGATCCAGCTGGACACAGCCAAAAACATAATCGCTCAGTTGGATTAAGGAATGGCTCCTCATGAAATATCACCTTTTTTTCGAAATTTTTGTAGTAACGTTTTTATTCAACACAAAATAGGTTATAATTGTGTAATAAGAAACGAATCAACTTTATGGATCAATCAGTGTGTTTGCCCGCGGTCATATGATCGGCCACGCCCTAAATTATGTAAAATTTGCAATAGTCCGATTGCAACATGATAATCAACGTTATAACTACCCATCTTTCATCCAAAATCTCCACATTGTGGAAAAGTGCTTCAAATTAAAAGGGGTTTGCTGAAAACGTTAATTGTTACATAACGATTTACTGTTTTTTCTCTAGTCCCAGTCCCTCTCTAAAATTAAAACGTCATAGTTTATAGAAAGTACATAAAAAATTCTAAAACCCCCGATTAGTTCCCTAAACCTTTTGCCTCAAGTCATTGATAGAAGGCAAAGTGGATGGGAATTCGTTTTCTTAAAATGTCGTAAATTTCAATCAAAATATGGTATGTCAAGTGACGTAAAAACAAAGTTTACGGAGACAAAATTTAAATACTTCAAGGAAATTCTTGACTCTGCCAAATTTTCTAATCAGTTCCTTGAAAGTGCTCTAAACTAGACCACCCCCCTCCAAATCTGCGGAGACCCTTTCCTTAATTCACTTGTACGTGAAATCTGGTTGGTAATCTTTTGACTCTAGATGGACGTGAGGTAAGAGAATCACCTTGCACCTTAGTATTATCACCTGTTGATCCATGTGGTACTCTCTCACCCTCTGTACAATCTGATGACTTACTGGCAGAGAGATTATTTGAATGGCGTTGTCAGTTTGTTCTCTTTCTCCTGTCTCAGTAACACCTTATCACCTTCTCGAATCTCACTTCCACGTGCATTCCTTTTCTTGTCTGTATACACCTTTCTTTTCTCCTTCCTCTCATTGTCCCGGTCTCTCACTTCGTCTTCGGTGCTGAATTCTTGTAACTGTAGTAGTTTGGTTCTAATTTGTCTCCCAAACAAGCGTTCTGCGGGGCGTACACCAGTCGTAGAATGTGGGGTACTGCGATACATCATTAAGAAGTCATCAATCTCAGATTTCCAGTCTCGACCCTCTGCTTAAGCAATTCACAGGCGTTTCAAGATACTGCAGTTTTGTCTTACAATTTCACCATTTGCTTGTGGCCGTAATGGTGTTGTCCTCCTGTGTTCAATTCCATTCTTTCCCATGTACTTTCTGAAATGGTCACTGACAAATTGTGGGCCATTGTTAGCTTTTACAGACAAGGGGAGACCATGAGTAACAAACATCTCGGACAGCATGGACACAATCTTCTCTGCAGTAGTAGTTTTGGTAAACTCCATCTCGAAGAATCTGCTGTAACAGTCCACCACGACGAAAATATAATCACCAGAGGGTAGAGGACCCAACGGATCGGCTGTTAGGTGCTGCCAGGGTGCAGATGGCAATTCTGTACGTGCCATCGGCTCAGGTTTGGCTGGTTGTGCAACTAATTGGCAGTCATGGTAAGTCTCACAAACTCCCTCCACTTCTTTATCAATGCCTGGCCACCATACTTTGGTTCGCAAACGTTGCTTCATTAATACAATTCCAGGGTGACCCTCATGTGCGAACTCCAGTACCTGACTACGAAGTTGCTTTGGCATCACAATCCCAGTCCCACGAAGGACAAGCTTAATCCTGCTAAACTGCTATTTGGAAGAGAGATTCGTTCAAAGCTTCCCGGTTTAGAAGATTTACGTCCAGTTTATAAGGGCACTGAATTTCTGGACAGAGATCGGGAAAGGAGAGCAGAAAGGGAAAGGTTATGCCGATAATTTACGAGGTACTTGTGAATCAAACCTTAAGGAAGGAGACAAGGTTCTTCTTCAGCAACCCAAGTCAGACAAGCTACCCTACACAAGGTTTTGAACAAGCACGGTGGCAATGTGGATATTCAATTCCCTTGTGGTGCACGCTACAAGCAGGACATTACTCATCTGCTGAAGTACGAGGAAGATAAAACCCCAAGAAACAAAGGCCAACGGTGACAGAGATACATCACCAGGAGTATCAGAAGCCAGTCAGCTTCAGGTCACTGTTATTCATTGAGACCTAGGCGTGATCGGCAGCCGAAGCGTCTAAAAGAATTTGAACTTGATTGACACTCATTTGCAAAGAACATGTAGAGGGTTACATATGTGATATTATGACAGTTTTTTGATTTTAACTGGAAGACAAGTTTAGTATAATTGTTCCTTGATTAAGTCGTGAGCTTCCTTTTTTTTTAACATTGCGGACTCCTTCGTGCCGTTACAATTTGAGAAATGGACAATGGACACTTTTATTTAAAAGGGGAGAGATTGTAGCGTGTGTGACGTTTAATGCGGTCAAACGCAAAAAAAAATAACGTCACGTCCGGCTTTTCAGAGCCTTGAAGTTTGAATCAGCTCAGACATTTACGAGCGCGAAGTTCGTATGAAAACGATACATAAAATGTCCCGATAAACAAAATTTCGCGCCGATAAAACTTGTGGATGCCTGTTACTTCATTCTGAACACATGCTCGGAGTAAAAAGCTTGCGTTTTTAGAAATGGCGTTAAGTTTTGCAGTTAAAGGGAAACTTTCGACATTTGTCGGTGTTTTCGTTTGTAAAATTATGGCGGGAACTGCGCACGCGTCGTGCGTTTGACCGCTGTGAATCTGTGACGTACATTTAAGATATGCGAAATGTGCTATGGAAAGTTGGAAAGCACGTGAAATAAATAAAAGTTGTGTTGAGGTTAGATCGGAATGTTAAATCCGTTTGTATGGCATTAAATGCGTTTATTTCGTAACGTCATCACACCTAGGTGCCTGGCTTGACGATAAATTCTCCATAGCCAGTTACACATGCGGAAATACATACAGTGGAACCCTGAGTTAACGAACCCTATATAACGAAGACCCTGGTATAACGAACGATATTTTTTCACCCCAGTAAAATGTATGGAAATGGACTCCGATGTAAAGGACCCTCCTTATAACGAACACATTTACCCAGTCCCTTGGCACTCCGTTGTACCGCGTTTCCACTATATCTCAGAATGCAGCAGAAACGCTTATTTATTCTATTTTCATCAACAGAATTGTTGTAATAGCTTTGCCCATTGTTATTACTAGAGTTATTTGAGTTGCAAAATGTTTGTTCTGGTACATACATGGATATGTGCTTGAAACTGTTGTGGGCAAGGTTTTCAGTTGATATGGAATGTATCTTGTTGTCAGATAAATCCCTAGAAAAAGCAATTAATAAATGAATACACACGTGCACAATTTAATCTCTGGTTCAAAAGGGGATAGATTTATCTCTTAAAAGGACATTTTCGCGACGCCTTTTTTTCACGACTTTTTTCAGACTACGAAAAATTGACGTCCCCAAAAGAAATGTCACTTATGAAAGTTCAAAAACTGTCGTGGAATACTTTTTCTCACCCATTATCCAAGGTGCCGTGGAAAATTTTCCGGAATAAGGTATTTTTTTATTTGTGGAGATAGTTTTCTTTCAATGTCTTGTTAACAGGTTTATTTATATGAGGGGGGCTTGCGTCACCCGATATGCCAGCACACTGTCCAGGGACTGCCCTTTCTGACAGTAGGCATTGTAGGGGTCAAGAGGCCAAAGTGGGGGCGGTAGGGTGGGGGACAAGTTAGCCTCTTTTGCTGAGCAAACTTGATTTTCAAGACCAGACAAGTGCTCTGGGGGTGCTTGAAAGACATGTAGGGTTTTTGTGTGTGCCTCTGGGTCAAAGGGCAATCTCAGCTGTACTGCCACAATAGACTGCAAGCTGGGGAACCACAAAAAGCAGCAGAGCTAACCTTGGGAGTCAGAGATCCACAGGGGAGGGGAGGCAAGTGGATCGGGCTAATATGCTGGTTACAGTAGCTGCAGGTATGTTTTGGCAAATTCAGTCAGATATGTGAAAAGCCTTTTAAACACATTTAAAAGACAATTTTTAAGTTGATAAAATTGGCGCTCCACACTTTCCTCTCCGCTGACTGTGGGCAGTAAAATATCTCCTCATTCATAGGTACATGGTTAAAATTCACCCCACTTGGCAATCGGTGGTTGACCCCCCCTGAGAAATTATCGGCCTTGGTTTGGATGTATTGCATTTTGAAGTTCAATTCTTTACATTTTCGAGGGTGGCACTTAATTTTGCATTTTCTCCTGCGACGTACGACAATATTTCTGGCAGTTGCGTTAATATTCAGTGTCGGTGAATTATGCTCGGCCGGGTAAACTAGTAGTCATCAGAACGACTTTTTGTGATGACATTGACTGAGCAGAATTCATCATCAGAGTCAAATGAATTGCGCATCGTCAGTGAGTATTATTACGTTCCTGCTTATTGACTTGATTGGTCGACAAAGTTAAGATGTTATTGGTCGTCTGTCAGTTAAGCCGTGGTTTTCTTGGCTTGAAGAGTGTAAATCGTAATTGGTGCTTTTCGATCCGTGTTTTATTAGTCAAATAAAACACGTTTGTCTACTGTTAGTAAACAAGGTCGGTTTTTCTATTGTTTGTCTGTCTTGTTTACGTCGTTAATAAGTCGTTTCTAAGGTGCAGGTTGTTGTCCAAGTTTGGCTAATAAAAAATTGTAATAGGTGTCTTTTACAAAGTCATCGTCAATCTTCGAGGTGTATTTACAAGTGGCATTTCGAAATTTAAAAGGACAGTTACGCTAATGAACAGTGCATTCTATTTAACAGGTGAAGCGTTCACGAGGTTATGATGATTACTGAAAGAGCTCTTGCTCGCTCAGCTCTAAACTTTTCGTTGATCACTCTTTCTATTGATAGTAAATAAGGAAATTTGATCTTTATAAGTATCTTAAAGTGGATTAAGTTGACCTTAATTTAAGTGAACTAGGTAAGAGATAAATACTTTTCGACTCATTTCGAAGTTTTCTCTGGCCATACAGTGTATTTTTATCCGGCTCGGAAGCACTTTATCTCCGAGATTGATTGTTTTTGACGCCATTTTAATTTTCAAAAACAAAAAAACCAGTTGGGTTTTCTGCAAAATGTGGGCTAGTTGAACTAGTTTCTATATTTAAATGTGAGACACACATAAATTTCCCGGGGTATTATGTTGGCTTCAGCTCCGGTGTACGAATACCAGGCCTTTCCATCCACTGAATGAATCTCTAACTGTCCAACAAAGGGCTCAGTATCCATTGATCCACCATTTCTTGTATTCCAGGTACAACTTTCACCTGGGACGGACAACGTCTGGACTGTGTGTACTTTCCTGCTGCTCTGGCTACACATTCTAGCAAAAGGACTTCTTCCAGCACACATGATAAAATGTAGTTATGCAATCACTAAAATAACCGCGCACCAATGGTGCAATGTGCGCCCAGAGCAAACAACCATGTGCTCGAGATCTGTGATGGCTACCTCTCGAGACTGAATGTTGTTGTTTACTGTCTTGTTCAACTAGACGTGAATCCGGGGAATGTGTGCGAGAACTTCAAACGGTGGAAGTGCAAGTATACTTAGCAGCTTCAGGTGCATCGGAGAAAGATGACAAGGTGCAAATTGCGATTATTTTTGAATTTTGCCGGCCCTCGTGTTCTCGAGGTGTATGATAATTTCGTTTGGGGTGATGTCCGTGATAAAGATAAGCCCGCTAACGTCTTAGAAGCTTTAGAAAGATACCGCATCCCGAGAGACAATGACGTCATCGAACCTCAGGTTCTGCAACGTTCCATACTAAGAACCGTTTGACAAATTTCTAACAGAGCTAAAAACGAGAGCGGCTTCCTTTAATTTTCAGGAAAAAGATCGTATGATATTTTTACCGTGACAGGAAATTTTCAAGAATTATTTAAGGAGGACAGTCTGACACTCGAGAAAGATGTGACAATCTGTTTTCGAACAGTCTAACAGTCAAGTTAAAGAATTTAGAGAAAATATGACCCCTGCCAGCTCCTCCACGAAAATAAATAAAGTGACACAGACGCCCAATGTGAAAATGCCTGGTAGCAAGAAACCCCTGAATGTAAACAGAATTTCAAACAAAAGGAGTGCAAGTGTGAAATTCAACTGCAAATTCTGTGATTACAATTATGAAAGGCAAAGAGAGAAATGTCCTGCTTGGGGCAACACACGTGGCAACTGTAAGGGTCTTAATCACTTCAATTCAAAATGGAAAAAAGTTCATGCAGCGTCACAGTCCCAAGATGGTGACAGTAGCAATGAATATAATGACCAGTGGCTCATGACTGTTAACCACGGTGAAGAGAGCATTACTGCTTCACTAACTGAGCATGATATCAGATTTCAACTTGACAGTGCAGCTGACGTCAACACTCTCTGTCAGAAGCATGTAAGGAAGCACCAAGTGTCACCTCCGACAATACGCCTGAATATGTGGAACAAGACTAATGTAGTACCTCTGGGGGTAACCATCTAAAAAGTCACAAATTCTTGTACTGGTGTACAAACTGAGGTAAAGTTTGTTCTGGTTCCAAATGGTTTCACCAACCTGCTAGGCCTTAAGACGATCCAGGAACTTGGTTTCATAAACAAAGATATGTCCAGGATTGAACTCTGCTACGGAAATTACAAAAACTTCGAAAATTCGCAAAGGTACCAAGAATGGCATACGAAATGTCAGAGGGACGCAAAGAGAACTGCGAATTTTACGAAAATTACGAGAATTACAAGAACTGCGACAATTTGCAAGATCTTAGAAGGATCCAACGAGAATTATGAAAACTACGAATATTCGCAAAGGTACCAAGAATGGCTTACGAGATGTCAGAGGGGCCCAACAAGAACAACCAATTTTACGAAAATTACGAGAATTACGAGAACTGCGAAAATTTGCAAGATCCTTGTGGAACCCAACGAGAATTACGAAAATTACGAGAACTGCGAAAATTTGCAAGATCCTTGTGGGACCCAACGAGAATTACGAGAATTACGAAAACTGCATAAATTTGCAAAGGTTCCAAGAAATACCTCAGCGAAAACTGCTTAAGAACCAAGGGTTACAATTGGAGAAATTACACCATCAATTATGAAAATACATGTATTTCTGGAATGATTACTTTGTAACACCTTGCTTCAGCTATAATTTCACCTATCACAAACTGAAAAAGTCTCTGGGTTAGTTTCAATTTGTTTCATTTCATGACTGGATTAAACTTAAGAGTGAATGTCAGTAGAAATCAAAGAAAATTTAGAAAATCGCGGCCACGGTCAAACAATCAATTTGTCTCATTATTTGTCTACAGGAACCTTAACGTATGTAAGAAAGTGAAATGGGGTTAACTTGTTGAAATATTCTGTTTACCGGGAACAAACGGTTGAAAACTGAACCGACCTATAAAATTCAAATTTCAGTGTACGTGACCTCGAAATGTTGCACTTTTCAGGTAGTTCCTACGTTCAATAAAATGAAACAGCCAAACTTCCCTTACTATAAATAAACATATTGGGCCTTCCTCATTCTAGATATAGTGATATTTTTGTCTTACGTTGTTTTCGTAAGAGCAAGACACGGATTGCAAAGCGACACTTGAGAAATGTAAAAAACACCAAAAACATGACCAAAGTAACTCCACGAAAATGCATGTGGTAGTGCATTAAAATCTTCCAGTTCATACTTTAAAGATGGTTCTTCATTACTGTTGTTTTAATTTTCTGGGACCTTCTAATATTGCAATGCAAACACAAAGTGAATTTCTGATAAATTACAAATGGCGTAATGTTCAAATACAACAAAGCGCTCAGTATGTGTTCAACAACAAAAATGCTTGGTACGAATGCCTCGTAAAAATCAACGTAAACTTTTCAAACGTTCCTTGTTACATTGTTTTGCTTATATATACTCTTTCAAGTTAATTTAAGGTATCTACAAATAACGTACCGTAACTTCCTTCGCAAGTCTTCCCAGACAGTATTATTTCCAATCAGTTTAGGACATGTGGGCACTTTAACTGCTTTCTTCGAAACGTCCATAACTGAAAATACATCTTAAATGTATTAAGGAATGTTTTTGGGAAAAAATTTAAACCTTGGTTTTTGGTTTACTGAAATCAAACGAGCGACGATAAACCGAAACTCCACAACAGGTGCGAGCCGGATAGATTGAAGATCAACACATTGGTATGTCA
>Ga0126336_10002445_pt1 | contig 10553 bp, 7 predicted proteins | sample SidCmetagenome_FD_92530 | JGI IMG/M metagenome (GOLD analysis project Ga0126336, IMG submission 92530) | Coral microbial communities from El Islote,Puerto Morelos, Mexico - Siderastrea C C metagenome | ecosystem: Host-associated > Invertebrates > Cnidaria > Coral | place: El Islote,Puerto...
TTGGTAAATTTGGGCGGGAAGGGGGGGGGGGGGGTTTTTCTCCAAAAAAAAGACATGAAAAAAACCCCTTCCCCCCCCCCCCCCCCGCCGCCAATACTGCGTATTTACAAAAAACTTGCCCTCCCGACTTATGTGCTGTACAAAATCTGTACCTTCCCTCCCTCCCCCTGTTTGATCTGAGGCTTCCTCAGTCCCAGTTAACGTTCCCTTGTCCAGGCAGGGCATATTGCCTAGGAATTTATTATCTATCGCTACCAAATTGCCGAATAGGCTTGGAAAAATTTCCCCGGAAGAATTTCGAGCAGAATCAGCGATTTTCGAGGCGAGCATTCTGCCAGCAAAATAAGGCATTTTCGAGCATAATTTGAGCAGAATAACGGAAAATCAGTAACACTAATGATATGCGTAACAGTTGTAAGAAAACTGATTGAAAACTAAACACAAAACAAATGGAGCATAGCTTGTGATTGATGACTGATTATTAGCTACAACGTGCTCACAAACTAAGATGAATAATACTAATACTCATTTTACTATGCAAAATAAATATCTATTAGTTTTAGGATATAGATATATGTATAGATATTCATTTTGCTATTCAAAATGAGTATCTATGGAGTATTAGGAGTATTATGAATATCTATCTATCGAGTATTAGCGGTTAGGCCCAGGCTTCCTTCCATATTTGCAAAATTACATAAGGCCTGACAGTCCGGGCCATAGACAGTTTTGTCTGTATGATTTCTAGCAATGTGATTGGTCTAGACATAACCAAAACAAACTCATTTGGCCGAGAGGGACTGGAACTGTTTTTATTTTTCTTGCTGCCTCATGACTGGCGGCCATATTGTAATATTATTTTGGCGAAGGAGAACAGTGTAAAAATTAGCAATAAATTACTCGAAACATATCATTTATTTATTTTCACATCACAAATAGCTTTCGACATCTGGTCGAATTTTCGAAATCTTACTGACATATGTATTTCATTTTCACACTCCGCTAGCGTTACGCGAGCTCGATGAAGCACTTCGGTTGCAAACTCTATCTCTTGGGTCGTCGATTTTAATCTCGCGGGACGTCTTAATGCTCCTCCGCCTCCCTGCTCATTTCTTCGGAAATTTTACTCCGTTTTGGGGTGAAAAGTTACAGTGAGTTCTCGTCATACAATCCTAGGAAAGAGAGGACAATAAAACTTCATTAACACAATACATTTACGAGAAGCGTCCTTGATTCTAACGAACCAGCATTTCAACTGCTGCAGATTTAACAAATGGAGGTTTTAAGAAAATCGTTTATGAACTACAAACAGACCGTCACAGGAAGGTCAAACAACAACCTATGTCAAAATAGCTGAGCGCAATTAACTGCTGGAGAGCTATCTGTTGGATGCTAATAACACCATAAGACAATCAAGTGCAATGTTTTAATTAAACTTTCTATTTTAACGACAACCATGTATACGTAAGAAGCAGTAGCTTCTATGTGATGAAAAAAACTGCAACAGTCTCAGAATAACTTGGATCCTTTACACATTCACGACATCCGTGATAAAGAAAGTTACATGTCTTGCAGATAACCGCAAGCAAACATCGTATGACCTATTTATTAATTAGAAACTCGCGTATCCTTTGAGAACTGAAATATCACTCCTTTTAGCAGCTTTTAGTAGCTTTTAGGAATCTTGCAATCAAACTGAGTCCAAAAACCTACTTTATTGCCCCAAAGCTAGCACATCCAAAGATTTTAAAGGGCTCTACGAACCGCCAAAACGTCCAAACAGTATCACAACAACTTGAGAGCTCTCTCTCTCTCTCTCTCTCTCTCTCTCTCTCTCTCTCGATTAATATTTACCGGTCAAATTTAGCTGTGTCGCAAATTAATTAGCTGTGTCCTTTGTATCTTGATCAAATGGACAAGGCTGTTACGACTGTACTTGGGAACGAAGGCTCTATTTCCATAAGCTGAAAAGCAAAAACAACGAACTTTGGAATAGAAAGTCGATAAGCAGCAGAAGACATAACTCTAATTAATAGGCCATGGTGCCCGATCGCAATTTATAAAGGCCGTGTATATGAACTAAACCACCATGCATATGACTTATGTTTCGATGGATCTGAAGGAAATTTACTAAAGATTACCGCTATATTTTTCTTTTGAACGCAAAAAATCTGACGTACCTCAATTTCCCATTTTCATGGTAGCAGGTAACTTCTCGCACGCTTCAAACTAGACTTGGTCACTCGACGTCAACAACCGATTTCTTCGCTACATTTGAACCGACACCATTCACGTTCCTTTGCCTTTGAAGCTCTGTTGGTCCTCTTTCACGGGAATTGGGACCCAAGGGACAAAACAAGCAGAACGAAACAAAAATGCAGGGCTAAAAACTGGGCCCGGTATAGGGTCTTGGGAATTGTACCTGGACGCCATATTTGATGACGTAGTCATATAGACAGAACTGTCTATGGCCCGGACTGCCTGAGGGGCCGAAATTTTTTCGGATACCGAGCAAAATTCGAGCAGAATTTAGGTGTCCGAGCAGAAACTAACCTATCGATATATGCCGGACACAGAGCTTATTATATATCACCTGGACTGAAAAAAGTTGTAAAAATCAGAGAAGCATTAAAGGTGGTAGTTCTTGTGAGAAAATCCCTTCAAGAATTGACACGAGAAGGTGCACTGTTGGCCCTAGAAGCTCGTATACAAAACTCTCGTGAATTCTCGATCGTGAACTCTCGATTTTTGAAGTTCAAAGCGTTCCATAAGCAGAAAGATTGTTAAAAATACGAAAACTAAGTGTACTCCCATTTTTTTGCCGAAACGAAAAATGTACTCCCCATTTTCGAACGCTTATCAAAAATGTACCCCCCTCCCCCTTTCTGAACACCGGTCCCCTCTTAGCCATAATTAACGAACAGTCCCTTAGGCTGTTTCGTATTTATTTTATAAAATTCATTCGCATATTAGGTATTTGCATTCTAATTTTTATTTACCTTCTTAGGTTATTTATATTTATATTTATTTACCATTCTTGTGAGCACTTCTGAAGAGCCCTGTAATGGGATGAAGTATAATAAAGTGCATGTGTGTTCGTTAAATCACAGCACGTATCGTGTCTATGTTGTGTCACCATAAAACGTGCTGACGTGGTACATTATCCTTGTGACGGCAGTGCGGTTGTTTGTTTCACGGTAGCATCGTTTGCTTTGAGTATGTAGTTGAAAAGCTAAATGGATCAACCGTCTCATACAAGGATGTGGAGGGGTCTATAACAATATAACAGGGCCTTCACACGTGTCGTCTATATGTCGTATGAGTTTTTAATATCAATAGCGCGCGCATCCTCGGAGACCCAGGGGCAGGTAGTCAGGGCGAGAAGAAGAAGAGGGCAGTTTGGAGCAAACACAAAGACATGTGGCTCGCATGTAAATCCTAACCACATGCTTCGAAAAGTTCCTAAGGTGTGGACTTTTCACAATACCTTAATCTGATTTTCGTACTTGTTGTTCTCTTTTGCCTTGAGTACCCTTGCCAAATTTCTCGATTTCTCAGCTTTGTGAGTCCCATTGTAATTTACTGGAACTTTCTTCGATGGTAGGCCTAGTGAACGAGTGAGACGGAAAGTCAGTGATTATGATTTCAGCACGCACGAGTGACATCTGGGTACTAGATTTAGCAAAGTTACACTCCGTATAAGACGTCACGAAAGGAACGGTGAAATAAGCTGATCGCTGATTGAGCACAAAACATACAATGCCTCAAAATTTGTGCTCAATCAGAAGCAAGAATGCAAATGGCTCTTGAACCAGTCCGTTAAAGGTATGTTCCCAGGGGCTCTTCCGCCCGTCTTGTAAACTTTCGCTCCCACCAGCTCGCACCGATTTCGCTCGTTTTATTTGCCTCTCGCCCCGACTATCTGCCTTAGGGTCTCCGAGGACGTAGCGTGCGTTGTGTTGCATGTTATAAATCACTCTGTTTTAGTCTAGTTTCACCAAAAAACAGGAAATCACACAGTATCGTCAGCGTGTATTTATGGAAACATGAACTGCGCATATCGAGTTCCAAGTTGAAAATCGAGGGTCTAAAAGGATCCATCAACAGAGACACGGCCAGTCAAACAAGTCACCTGATGAGTGAGACAAGGTTACTTTCAGCTCAAATTAAAGAACAACAAAGCGCCACTTCAAAGTCGGAACTCTGTCGGTACTGGCTTGGTGTACAAGCTCACGTGAGCCCGCTGTTATCGTTAATTAATATTTAGAGCAGCAGTTCAATAGATTACATACTAGTACTTCTTGAACAGTCCCTTCGCGCGTCGGCAACTGGCGAGGATATGTTCATGCTAGGAGACACGCAAAGCTTCGGGTGTGACCTTGGTGACCAAAAGGTAACATCACGCGACGCTTGCCATAATAGGGTAATGAGATTTCCGGCGCGCAACATTGCTTGTTTGGTGGTTTAGTGCAATATTTAACATGCATAAATTTGCATGCATAATTAAACGTTCTCGATCCATCGAGCGACCGATCAAGTACCTTTTGGAAATGCTGCATGTAAAGCCACCATATAGTCTTCCTAATTGTATAATCTCCCTATAGTATTCCTAATATTTAATATATAGCTTCCATTTCTTTTACTTGAATTATTTAGCTTACTGGAGTTGCTTTCCTTACTTGAGTTACTTTGCTTACTTTATTTTCTTGGCTTAATATTTGGAAGACCATATTGTTAAGAAGACTATATAGTGGCTTAACATGAAGTACTTGGGTTTCCCGAATTACTCATTTCTGGCTTAACACCATTCACAAGTTAAAAAAGGGGATCGTAGTTTGTTTGATAATAATTTAATCGCTATAACACGATGTTTCGATGTAACGTGCAGGCTAATTTAAAATTCGAAAGACTCAATTGGCAATAAATAAATTAAACACAACTGGCTATCATGAAATTGTAATCACCTTATGTGTCCACTGGCAAAGCTGTCAGCAGGAAAATGGGAGGCAAACGCGTCCAGTGAAAATGCTTAATGAAGAAGCTATTTTGGCGTATCCTCGTTTTACGTAATCCTTGTGATATTCACCTGCTTTTCTCGCTTTGTTAATCGCCAAGTGATGACCAGTCAGGTACGCATCCTGTGCATAAGGAAGGAAATGATTGTGGTTATTTTCAGCTAACTGCAGCATCCTTCCTTTTTTTTTTTTCCTGGGCACAATGCCATCTACCACTATGTTTTCGCATCAACGCTTTTACCTTCTTCGCATTCTTTCTTCAACGTGTCCAACAGCTTGTTCCAACTCCTTCTGTAATTCCTCCTTCGGAGCTCGCACCAGAGTATTGTATGCATCTGTAAAGCGCTGGTGGCAAGCAGAGTCCTCTTCACCCTTAAAAGGAGCAATAGTTGGTTGTTTCGGCAAACCATAAAAATCTCCAGCTAGCGTTGTAATCTCCTCAAACTTAATCACCATACCATCTGGAAGAGTAAGTATTCTAAGTTCATGCATATATGCAAGTGGGTGATCTTTTCAATCTTTTCGTGCTCAAATCCGGCAAAATTAACTCTTCGGCGGTGTTAAGCGGTTTTGAAATGTGTCTCGGTTTTCTAGAAGACATTATGCTTGCGTTGTCTTAACCTTCCAAACAAACAAAACTAAGATATTTCGGTGCTGAGAGGAATTTCTGACGTCTTCAATGACATGTTCATTGACGGAGTTGTTACACAGAATAGGAGAAGAAAACTCGAGCCGTGCCCGGCATGAGCCATGCCCATGAAAAGAGGTACGAGTACCTTTTACCCGCCACGCTTTAATCAATTTTAAATAATATATCAAAATAATATGATAAAATAACTAGTCTGATCAGCAACGTTCGAGTACAACAAAGTCACGATATAGTATCACGTCCCTAATACTAAAATCAACGGCACCAGTTCCAATAAGAACAGGGATTAGTTTGTGTCACAGTTCAGTTACGTTGCTTAAACAACCGCTTCAAACCTGCACTGTTGAAGAAAGAAAATAGAGGACTGTAAACAGACTGAAAAGGAAACTCAGCCTAACATCAGATGTTCCAAGTCACATTAGACTACGAGCAGTCTCTCTTTCCGCTCAGGGACAGTCGAGGAAAACGAACAAACGAGCGAGCGCGAAATAGCCTGCCGCGTTGAAACGTGACGCGCGTGTACATGTCGAGCCGCTAGTGTAGCACACTAGCGGTTCGACACGAGCGTCACGTTTCAATGACGCGGGCGATTTTCGCGCCCGTTCCCTTGTTTGTTTCCCTCGACTATCCCTCAATTGGTGGCGAATTGGTGATGGCTGGATGACCTGACCTGGTGGTGAGGTGGCGAGGTCGCTGGTGGTGAGTCTTCCTGGCGGCAAGATGACTGGATACCTCGACGAGCACCTCTGTCACTTTCATATGGTAGCTCCCCCACTTAACCCCCCACACCCCCACCAAATAGTTACTGTGTATGTTTCTAAAGAGGACATAATATGTTATTACTGGTTTTACCAGAGGAAAACAAGTTTGGTTTGATTTGGCAGGTATTTAACACTGAAAAATCTTGAGTTGATCCATACCATATCTGATTTTTGAAAAAATGTGAATTGTAACAGCATCTTTAGCTCAAACAGGTCTCATTGTTTGTACGTGTTCCCGTTCTAGGTTAAGATAGCACAGAATACCCTGTTTCCCCAGCAAGAGCCGGAGAATCTGGATTTTTCTTTTTGATTTGAACGGAAGCTTCATGAAAAGAAAATCTGCAGCAGCCTGGGGATAGAAGAACGCAGAATACTTATGCTTCTAAACTGTAAGGTGATTAAGTTTCGGTGTATACAGCTTGCAGGAAATCTTGTGAATTGCCTGAATACCCGGTTATCGGTCTTTTAAGGGCTAAGAGAACGGTTATCGCCCCTAGCGTTTAGAGATGCACACAATATTGTGGTTCAAACACCCGACGAATTTCAGCTAGAGAATGTTCGACAAACTATTTCCGACGTTAGATCGAGAAAGACTGCGAGGATGTTAAAAGTGTTAGTGGTTATTTGGCTTGCTGGTGAAAGAGAGGAGGATGATGCAATTAGCTAAAAATAATAATGACCATCAACTCTCTCACGCAAAGGACGCGTACTTGACTTGTCATCTTTAGAAGATACTGACATAAAGAACAAGAAGCCAGCGAGATTCGTGAAGAAGAAAAGCACACGTGAGACCTTTACGTGAAGCATTTTCACTACGCACGTTTGCCGGCCATTTTCTTACTGACAGCTTTGCAAGTGAACACATGAGGCTATTACCAACTCATGTCATCAGTCATAAAATTTCCTTGTTGCTTTTGGTGTATTCTTTTTTTGTGTGTGTGTGATTTCCTAGTGGTTGAATGTTTGTGTCGTTAGGACTCTGAACGGTTACCCACAAGGAACATCACTGTTCCAATTATCTGCCTCTTTCTACAGGAGTGCCATGTCAATAATGTTTGGACGCCACTCTCATCCGAAATTGCATCATACTTTTTTGTATATATTTTCTAATTTCTTTTTTTTTTTCTTAAATTTTTCAGACAAAGAGGAAGACAAAATCGAAACGGGGAGAAATAATACTGAGTTTTTTGTTCCTCTACACCCCTCAGGCATGCAATTCGCAATCCTTTGGGGAAAAAAACAGATTTTAATAGTGGCAAATACCTAAACGATCATCAGTTGACTAGAAAGAGGGGAACAACTTCTTTCTTTGACTTAACCCAAGTAAAGGGCAGCACTCTGCACAGTCGATCAGATATCAGTGAACTTCAGGACAAATAAACGATCACCGATTCAATTGTACCAACCATGTGCTGCAGTTTTACACCCCAAAAAGCTCAGCCACATGACTTTCTTTGAGTAAAGAAAGGAAGATATCGGGATTCCTTTTCTGATTACCAGTGATGGAAAACATCGACAACGATTTTTAAAAGAAACTTCTATTTTACCGATAAAATTGTTAGGAACGACATAAGCTGAGGATTATAAATCATATACGCCATTTTTAATTCAATTTCAAATTACCACTGAGATTACACGTGGCGTAGAACTATATGAAACCCTGTTACAAATTGCAAACTTTTTTAACACTGGCTGAAAGCAAAATATATTTCAGTTAATATAACATGCAAAAACTATAGTCTTCGAAAGCTTAATGCGCTATTTAAGCCAATTGTTTTTAATCTTGACTCATTTGGAAAACCGAGTTAATCAAACACTGAATTGGATTTTGCAATAATATTGTGACTTTATAACACTACAGACAACTATGTCTGCCTTTTTGAGCGTCGAGACAGCGACATGTCAAGTTTAAAGATCAAAGTTTTACACCTCGCAAGCCGATGGTGAAACAACTCTAACGTTGCCTCTCATTCCAACTTTAAAATCAGACCATTTCTTGACATTACCCCGCCCGCTATGGCACGACTTTGACAGCTTAGATATTTCACTTGTGGAGAGAACTCTGTTCCAGATGTTCAGATCAGTGAGTTCCCCGATGTAGCTTTCAGATGCGTCGAACCCTCCTCCAAATGAATCTTGTTCTTGTCCAATGGTAAGGATTCCGTTGGTTTTGATGATGTGACCTCTCTTCAGTCCAGACCCACTAGCATGTAAGACGCCATCTTTGTAAGCTTTCCACGATCCAGCTGTATTCTCCCATGAGGTACAGATTTGATGCCAGTCACCGTCATTTGCTGATACACCAGTCCGTCTGTGAAGAAAAGCATTGTTATTGGAATGGTGCTGTAGGTAACCATCGGTTTTGTACAGGGCTACGAGAATTTTCTCATTACGTGTATTATATTATAATACGCAATATTTAAAATGTGCTTTTGTAAACTGGCCGCGGCGCTTAACTCAATTAATTAATTAATTAATTAAAATATATAAAGGCTATTGCAAATTTTATATTCATCATCAGGATGTAGTTATAACATTTGAGGGCAAAAGAGTTTTGTTAAACATCTCGCAACCTTAAACTTTTTTCTAGATCTTTCCTCTTTAAGTCAGTTCGCATGACTTGTTCTACAACGAAATTATTTGATAATGTTTTCTTACATTGTGTTTTCATTGACAGCGAGTTGGATGTCTGACATCTTGTTGATAAGAACTTCGTTGAAATTCCCCGATAAGCTGTAACTCACGACCGCCCGGTACATCCCGGTCTTGTCTGTCGTACTCACTCGGAAGCAGATCGTAAAAGCGTCGCTTATTTTCAAGCCATGGTGGATGACATAATCACTTGTCCCACCATTTGTGAAATAAAGATCGTAAGATTTGTTGGAAGAAGCTGAAAGACAAAACCGCAAGAAAATTTACCATGAGACATAATCATACACAATTGTGCAAAAAAAAATAGCCTTAGTAAAAGGGATATTGGCATGACATTTTACTTTACCGTTGCAGTGCTGATAGACAATATGTGGAAATAGATTAACGAACGTTTTGATTATAGCTCTTTTTGATTCAAGTTCTAAGACTTATCAAGATTCAGTTACCTTGAAATCCAAGCACTTTTAAAAATCACATTCCCGGTGTGGACTAGTTTGTATAAGCGTGGGGTGGGTGAAGTGCTCAAAGACTTCGAACAACTTGCTCAGCGGTTTAGTGTCCTTACCCAAACATTCTTGGCAAGCTGGAAGTTTCCGTTTTTCTTGATTCCTGAAAAATGCTGACGAGTGTTAAGTCATAATGACAAAGACAAAATTCTTGAAGGCAAGTTTCGACAAGTTGTTTTCTTTTCTTGCTGGTTCCTCGGTATGGCCTCAAAGGGGACAAGAAATGTGGTACTCTGTTTTCTCATTAACTCGGTTTTTTGTACGTGTGTATATCGAAAAATAAAGAAACTGCCCTTAACTTTTTAAACGGCTTAAATAAAGGTAAACATGTTTTGCCTGTTTGATTTCTTAACTGCTGACTGAGATGTGTGATGAAAAAAAAAAACGTTCCACTTTTAAAACAGCTGAGACCCAAATAAACATGTTTAGCTGTTTAAATTCATAAATGACTGAGACAGTGTCAGGATGAATTGCGCGGGCTTTGGTGATGCCACTGTATCGTCCTTGCATTTTCTCTTGCATTTCAACAACACGTGGCATCAAATTGTGTACCTTTGACTTAATTTTTAAAATAAACTCTTTCACGTTTGCTCATGGTAAACTGATGAAGAAATTGGCCTGAATTAATAAACTAGCAAACGAACATAAATTGTAAAAATGTCAGTTCACAGGTAGCCAAAGCTTGAGTTATGACTGAAAATTAATAAAACTTTATGAAATAAACAGTGTTTCTTTGTTTATATCTTACGTACTTGCTATCTCGGGCAAAAATTCGCTCTCCGAGCGAGAATAAGCGTCTTTCAAATTTTTGCTCGCAATTAGTATTATAATATTATGCAAAGGTTGGACACTGATCTGCCATTTCACCCGCACAAAAGCATACCTCTTTTCACTAAATGAGCTATATTTCTTGAAATGCGCCATTTCCACTCACAATTTCCTCAAACCTGAATGAATCCATAGTCGAAAA
>Ga0126336_10002446_pt1 | contig 10553 bp, 9 predicted proteins | sample SidCmetagenome_FD_92530 | JGI IMG/M metagenome (GOLD analysis project Ga0126336, IMG submission 92530) | Coral microbial communities from El Islote,Puerto Morelos, Mexico - Siderastrea C C metagenome | ecosystem: Host-associated > Invertebrates > Cnidaria > Coral | place: El Islote,Puerto...
ACTGCAAGCGTACGTATAGTATGGACGTCTTACACGCATAACGTATGATGTTCTTAAGCTATAATAAACGGACTATTCTAAGGCAAGGGTTACAAGGTTTAAAGAGGTGATAAATATATGCAAGAGAGGAATTAGATGTTTGGGGGTGAAGCATCGCCGTATATTTTCACCAGTTGTGCTGTATTTTGACAAGCCCGCTTGAAAACGAGTAGGGTCGCAAATTATCGTTAACAGAAACGCTAGCTTTTAGCAGGTGGCTTTGTGATAAATTGTGTCCTCATTTGAATCCTCGAAGAATGAACAGATGCTTTCTAGAGGCACTTCCCGAAATATATATATATATATATGTATATATATATATATATATATATATAAAGAAAAACGGTGAGGTTAAATGTCCAGTGTGATCGAATTGTGAAATACGACTTTTCTGCCTAAAAATAAAGGCTGACGTCAATTGGAAGTTGTACAAAAAACAGCCTATTTACCCAACTTAAACAACGTAAAACAAACAGAATAAGAATTTTAAAAAAATTAGCATAAGCTAATCATTAAGCAGGAAAATCTGCTTCCCTTTTCAGAAAACCCTGCACATTACAATAATACAGTATGGCCAAATTTATTGCAAAAATTTTTAGTCAATAGATCAATCTTGTATATCGAAAGACAACAAAGTAACGAGCTTTAGTTGCTAGCGAATACTGTAGTTCCACTGTGTCACAATGATTACGGTTTATTCGTTTCATCCCATAACGTTTTATTATTATTAATTTTTTTTAAATAAGTACATATCGCATTTGCCATGCAACTCTTTGTGTAGCTACTTTAATCAGCTTTGTCAGAAAGTCTTCGTGACAAGACTGCAAGTGAAATGAATAATTTAAAAATAAATTTACTTTACTTAGGCTATGGCTCACTCCTACAGAAAAAAATCCCATAGACAAGTGTTAATGGTACTTTCACTCATTCTACTACAGTGATAGCCTTGAAATTGCATCCGAATTACAAAAGATGTACAGCTACCCTTACTATCCGTTTCGGTCATGTCGCGTAAGCTCGACGCTTTAAAATCCGACAACGTTGATTGAAATAGCTGCATACTAATTTTTTGCTTAGTATAAATCTTATCTCCCTCGTTCTCAGTGTTTACTAGCAAGGTATACTTATACTGTACATCCTTCCTTCTCTTAGACAATTGCCGCCAAATGGAGTTCAGGCCCGACCACACGTTTGATGGTAAACGCCTGAAAAATCACGTGATTCGCACCGTTGACGTAATGGATGGTGACTTCTGTGAGACGATATGCTACATGGAACCCAACTGTGTTAGTTACAACTTGAAAAAAGCCGCAGGCGACAATGGGAAATACAAATGTGAGCTGAATAATTCAACCTTCGAAGGACAAAAGGACAAACTCGAGACTAATGTGGAATATTTTTACCGTGGAGCGAAGGTATGTTATGTAATAATAATAGAACGGCATAGCAACAGGGCGTTCTGTTTCTTTGATTGTTTCTGATTGAAGTACCATACTCCTTTGCCCTACAGTAATTTTTCAACGTGAATTCGTCACATCGGGAGAACAACAGTGTATCAAGTGATACAAATTTGTGTTTATTTTTCTTTCTGCTTTAGAACGCGTGCGTTAAGAATCCTTGCAAGAACAACGCAACCTGTCAAACCGGTTTTACAGAAAAGGGATATCGCTGTTTGTGTACCGCTGGTTTCCAGGGTTCGAACTGCGAGACAGGTACGATAGTAAACCTTTCAATCACATATTAAGCTAAAAACATAATTGTTCTTATTGGAAAGAAAAGAAAGAAAGATGAAGAAGTCAAAGTCCTTTTCCATTCGCAATGAATAACCCCGCCATATGGATTATATTGAGTACTCTTAACTCCAGTTCCTGGGCATAAAGAAATTATGTGTACTAGAAGCGATAAACCACATCCGCCCTAAACCCGCATGGGACGGTATTCTTTTGAAAAATCTTATTGCCTGACGAGTGAATTCCACGTTAAATTTCACGCAAAAAAACCTATATCATTGAGCGCGATATCGGTTTTTCAAGCGAAATTTATAGCAGAATTCGCGAGTTAAGCAGCAATAGATTTTTCTTGAATCACATAAGTAAAGAAAAACAAGGAAATCCGACTATTTCTCCATCTCAGCGCGCGAGTAATGGAAACCCTTTCAAAGTCAGCTGTCAAGATCTAGCGAATAGGAATCAAGGTAAAATTCAGAATGAAAGTCACTTTATTTAAACCTCGTGGATGGGCCGAGTGACAAATTTTTTATTTGCTCAAGGATGCCATTTTGAAGACAGAAAGAGTTGTATTTCCTGAAACTTATTTCACTCTTTGTTTTCACATATTAACCAAGAAACCGAAAAAAATCTAGATGAAAGACATTTTATTTCATTTCATTCAATGAACACATTGGATTCGCCTGCAACTGGAATCAAAATATGTCGCTGACAACTGAAATATGCTTGAGTGAAAGCAAAAGTTCAAGATCTCAAGATTATCACGAGTAAGTGCAAAATACATTCAAAATATGATGTTTAAAATTGGAATTTTTCGGCTTTCTTCGGTAACTAGGTTAACTGTGTACAGTTATACACTGTGTGTATCTGAAGGGATCACACAAAAGTACTTTTATTCCGGAATGTTTTAATCCCAGTATATTTGTTGAACGAAATCCATATCTTTTTTTTCAGCAACGTATGAATTGCTTATTTATTTTCTCCTTATTTTTTAACGCAGTTTCGCCATGCAAGGAAATTTATGACAAAAAGAAGTAAGTAACAGTACAGTCCAAACTTATAAAGTCTCTTTTCCCTCAATTCGCAGCCGTTTATTATATATCCAGTAGCAATTCGCCTGGTAAGTGGGTAAGCGGGTATTTTCTCAGTAACAACAAAATTATTTGCCATGCAAAAACGTTTGTGTGAATTTTATATGACGTTCATGTGACGTTTATATGCTCATTAACGGCGTAGTTACGTTGAAACTGCTCACTTCTCTGATCTGTACGTATAAGCATTAACTATGGAGTATCCTTCCTGTTCTTCAGGTCTAATGGGAGCAAAGCCTACGCAGTGATCGTAGGGAATGAAACTATCAACGTTTACTGTCACATGGTAATGGCGGCCATTACTGAAAAAGACTGGGCGTGTGGAGATGGTGGATGGACGCTGGTCATGAAGATTAACGGCAATGAGGTACTGCAGTCACATGCCTCTGGGTACTGACGGACAACAAGAACGTACGACAGTGTTGGAACGGCCCGAACAATCAATGATGTTGTTATATTATGTCTTTTTGGAAAGTGTATGGCGCTCATTTTTAAGCTGTTTAGCTCTAGCTTGAATCTTCCTATTATTATTACCGCATCTACTTGAAAGAGCGCGCGGCCCTTGTTAAATTTTTGACTTTTCGGTGCGGCGCTTAATTGAGGAGGCGCTCTTTCGGGTAAATTCGGTATTATTATTATTATTACTATTATTATTGTTATTATTATTATTATTATTATTATTATTACTATTATTAGAAAATTTGTTAACGGTTATGCAACTCATCTTTTTGAGCGACCCTTTTTTATTAATTGCTTTCTATAATGTTGTTGTTGTTGTTGTTTTAAATCTACTTATAGCCAACTTTCGACTACGTTTCCAAGCTTTGGAACAACAAAGAACCCTTCAACCTTGCAGGAGGAGAGACTGGATTTGACACAGAAGAGACCAAATTACCAACCTACTGGAACACACCTTTTTCCAAGATCTGCCTCGGAATGAAGATCGGCCAAGAGAAAAAGTTTATTGCCATCACCAAGCAAGCCAACTCATTGTACTCATTGATCGCTGACGGGAAATACCGCGCCACCTCACTAGGTCGTGACACGTGGAAGACGCTGATTGGGTCAGAGGCTTCCTTGCAGACCAACTGTAACAAGGAAGGGTTTAACGCTGTGAGTGGCGAAAGTGAATTTTTCAAAGCAAGAATCGGTATTCTAAGTAACAACGAAGATGACTGTGATACTTGCGATTCCATGATTGGGTTTGGTTTTGGTACTAGAGGGAGATATGATAACTCCAACACGTCTGGAAACGAAGCAGTGAGATATGTCGATGCAGATAAAGGAGCGAAACACATCAAAGCCATGGGATATGTCTTTGTGCAATGAGAAGGAACGTAATTCACATAATTTTAATCCACTCATGCGTACGGTAGTGTAGTCAGTAGTAAACCTTCTAAACCTACGTTAACGGCAACACAAGTATATTTTGCAAGCATTGTCATAGTATCTGTTTTAAAAAGGAGAAGGAGCAATATGTTTATAGTCGCTCATTATACTTATATGACAAATCGTCGCGGCGCCTTGCCTTCGAACAGCCTCTCGTTTTTTTATCGATCTGTACTTTTTGCTGCCTGTTGATGTGGTCGTCGCCACCTTGCTTTGGCTTCTGACAACTAAGAATTGAAAACGAGCTAAGCGAAACGTCCGATGTGCCCGAAATGAAAACTTTTTAATTGCGAACCTTAGCCAAAGTAATGAAATATGTTATGCAAAAGAGGCTTTGAAACACAAATCAGTGAGAAAACTATGACTTCTGACTGATGATGCGCTTTAAGTAGACAAAAAATGTTGTCCAATAATGCTAGCGATGCTACTTCCAATTCGTTAAAAAAAAGTTGTTACAAAATAATCGTTTTGCCAAATTTTGCCAGAAAAGTGATAGCACAATCGGTAAAAGCCCGCACCAGATAAGCCCCCATCGTAAAAGAGTCCTGAAAATAAATTCATTTAGACACAAACACGCTCTAAACTAAAACGCTAAACAACAAATACTGTGTTCGTTGGGTTCAGTAAATATCCCCAGATGCGCATTCCTGTGTTTCCGAGCCACTTGGCTACAGGCGTTTGAGGGTAGCTGCATTCATGCTGATAAATACCGCAAAATGCCTTTTAAAAAAGCCCAAAACAATTTGTACTCCATCTCCTTCTACAAAAATTAAATAAATGCCCATTTCATCTTGTCAAAGTCAACATTCCATATAAAGGTAAGATAATTAATGTCACAATATTTTGTACCTGCCCACTCAAAAAACCGTTGAAAAGTTTTATTGATAAATCTAGTGCTTATAACAGGGACTTTAAGTTTAATCCATTTGTCTGTAAAACCTTAAGAAATTTAACAAAAATAAAAAAAAAATATTATAACTTATTAAACCACAAAAAAGCAATTGACCTGTTAACTGTAAAGTTAAAGCAAACAACTATAAGGAACCACTTTGTCAGTATTAAAAATTACTTCATGTGAAGGACAGATCAAGGCATTTTTGCTCGGCTTTTAAGCATGGTGGTTTTAGGGAATCTGTGAGATTTAAGTAAGTTTTCTACATGGAAATGCACGATGTTTTATTATTTGAAAATTTGGCAGTTTATAGATTCGCAGTTCAACGTTTACTTACCAGTGCAAAGTCATAAATGAAAGGTTGTCTAAGGCCTAGTTTGTACGTTGCAGTATCGTCGAATTTAATTCAGACGAATTTAATTCAAGGTCCCTCAAGCAATAAAATTCGACGATAGTGCGACGTTTAAATGGAAATAAACTCGCTGGGAGTTAAACTCGTCTTAGACGTTTTAACCGTCTGGGTAAGAATTAAATTCGACGTATGAACTAGGCCCAAGTTTTCTATTCAGATTGCTTACCGGCCCAAATTTAATGGGTGGTAACATCTATTAGAATTTTGTATAAGTTTAAGTCAGTTTTCGGGTAATACTGAATATTTGGAAGAAAAAAACAAAACCCCCCAAAAAAAACAAAAAAAAAACACAAATCTACATTGACAAATACCCCACAAGTTATAAACTACCAAATGTTTGTCTTATTCTCTCATTAGCTCATAGGTCTGACTTGCATCAACCAAAACGTAAACAGTAATTTGATACGACAAAAAAGCGGCATCTGCTTTGAAGCATTTTAGTTTCGTAGCTGATGTCTCAGAAGCCAGTAAAGGTGTGGAGCTTAACGTCGGAGTTAAACACTATAGGGAACTCTCGCACAACACATTTTATCATCAGAGATGTTCTTTGTTTTTATGTTTTGGTTTTCAACGGGGTTGGTCTCCGATTCACGGACAAACCTGCAGTCCCCGAGGTGAAGTGCTGTTTGTTAGTTGTTGTTAATGACAACATCAATTTAATAACAAAATATTTTAATCTAGGTAAAACTGAAAACAAAAATGTTTTTGAGTGGTTCCTGAGAAGTGATATCCACTATTTGATAAACAATAAGAAGTCATTTGTGTAATGTGAACTTGAATGGCTAAAATTAAGGCTAAAATAAATAAAATAGTCACCTCGTGCCGACAAAGCCCTTGTAAGTAACCCCAGATTTTTTATTAATTTCGATTCTAGAGAATTCTAAAAACTTAACAAAGGAGTTACTTTTCCGTTTAGAGTGGTTCACACCAGAAATTGCTTGCCAAAAATTAAACTGTGGGGAATATTGACAAAGAGCGTAGAAATCCTCCGATGTAACAACAGTCAAAAAGTTTTTTTCTTGTCAAATTTAATCACATTTTCACAAAGGAGTAGCAACTGAGGATAGTAAAGAAAAAGAAAGCCTTCATGAAAAACGTGGGGGGGCTGCAATGATTGACGTGCTTTCGGCAGGTGGCTTTGTGATTTATTGAGTCCCTCAAGGACCTAATATGCACCTACATAATATTAAAATGCATGCGACCAAAGCAAAGTGTTCCCTTATCCGTTGTGCTCTACTGAAACGACATTTGCAAAATCCAAAAACATATTTTAAGCTTTAAGAAAAATCCTTAGACTTTGCATTGACTGCCAAAACTGATGAGAATATTAAACGGAATGACATTCGGTGATTGCAGGAGCGCGCAAAAAAAGTTTTCTCTCCTAGCACATTTTACGCTCTCGGACATTTTTCATATAGGATGGAGAAAAAGGATAGCAAAGGAAAAGAAACCTTGCTGCGTGAGAAACGTGCTTGACAGCAGGCGCAATGGTTGTCCGGAGCGGAAACTATCTTCGAAGGTGGCTTTGTTATTAATCAATCCACGAGGGCATCGTGTTGCTTTGAAAAACAACACGAAGTTTAGCTAGGCAGATATTCTATGTTTTTCAAAAGCTCAGGCTATTTACCGCTAAAACTGACTGGTGAAACGTAAAACTTTACAGTTTTCTTTTCTGGCACTTTTATGATCTCAGATATTTTTTATAATTTATTGTGGCTAATAGGATTGTAAAGAAATGAAAAACTTAAAGACGCGCAGAATCTTAAATTGGCTTGAGTGAGCGAAAACTGCACATTTGAGCAGGTGGATTTGTTTTTATATTGCAACCCAATATTTTGAATACGTAAGATAAGTACACGTGCAAGTCTATCTTCTATCTTATCATCAAACGACTGCTTTCCAATTAGGATTGCTTAATCAGAATTTGGCAATTGGGAGGCCAGCTAGTGTACCAGCAGTGTACCATACAAAAATATCAATAAAAATGTGCAAATATGCTATTTATCGTGGAATACTGAAATTTGATTTTGACTCCACGCCAGAAAACATTCAAAACCCATCCCAAACAGGAAAAAAGGCAGTGAACTAGAAAACCGTCCTACGCAGAATGATAAACACTTCCTGTAGAAACCTTAAAGAGTCATGACGCTTCCCAAGATAATATATTCGAGTCTCTTTATCGCTGTTGACCTGCACCGTTCCAAAGCGGCTCTGTGATTGGTCCGCTTTGCTCCGCCTTGAGCATTTCCGTACCGGGTGAACCGAGCCAATCACATCACGGGTTTTCTCGAGGGAGAACTCTAAGGTATAACAATCGTGACCAGAATGACACTCGGTACACTCAGTACACTCGGTACAGCCGGTACACTCGGTACACTCGGTACACTCGGTACACTCGGTACACTCAGTACACTCGGTACAGCCGGTACACTCGGTACACTCGGTACACTCGGTACGCTCGGTACACTCGGTACGCTCGGTACACTCGGTACGCTCGGTACGCTCGGTAATGGGGTATGCTGGGTACACTCGGTACGCTCGGTACCTTTGGTACAGCCGGTACACTCAGTGCACTCGGTATAGCCGGTAGAACCCAGGGGCTCAACTGACATGGTCCTTTGTTGTGGTTTGAGGTCTTCTCGTTCCAAAGCGGCACTATGACTGGCTTGTTAGCAAGAAGAATAGGACACTTTGCAAGAAAGGGGATCTAATAGTTGGTTTACTAATAAAACAAAGAAGTCGACTTCAAAGCCAATGGGAAATAATCAACGACACATGTACCATATCATTTCGTGAAAAAATATTCTATTGTTCTCGCTAACTGGCCAATCACAGCGTCGCTTTGGATCAGTGCAGGCCTGCTCTATTTTCCGTCTCCTGCCGTTGTCAATGCGAATTTTAACAGGAAGGATTAACTTTAAAGTAAATGAAAAGGCATCCCCATTTGTTGCTATTTTTCTATCAAAAAACTGCTAGAAATATTATTATCAATGATTTATTTCCAAAACAGCTAAGTTACAAAGTCAAAACTGTAACGTAAACAAATAAAAATCATGTATGCGTCCAGTAAGTTTACATAAGTAGCACGTGCTGCTGGTGCTCAGTTTGGCTTTCGCAATTTTATCCCTAGTGTAATTTGAAACATTGCAAGATTATCTTCTTTAGACGTGTGTCGAAGAGGCATCTATAAAGTTTTGGGAGTTCCGAAACCTTGACGCTTTGCGTCAATAATTTTGACAATAATTTTGTGATCGATGCATTAGTAATGCGCGGTGGGAAACCCTAGGTAATTGTACGTAATTGTACATAAGGCGACCAAACACCATTGACCGGGGGTATTTTCTTTTTTTCAAGGGCGTAGAATAAATAATACTGACAGCAGGTTTGGTTCAAAAGCAGCGACGTTGCAGCAACGACAGTAGGTTTGGTTAAAAACTAGCAATGTTGAAAAGCAGCTTAATTATTTCCATTTTATTGAGCCATGATGTATCCCATGGTTTTGATGTGCTTGTCCCCATTGCCGCCTCCGATTACAGCTTCGTTTCCACATGTATTGGAGTCATCAGGCCACCCTGCAGTACCAAACCCGATTCTGGAGTCACAGTTCCCGCAGTCGTCTTCGTTGTTACCAAGGATACCAATTCTTGCTTTGTTACTGCCACTCGCAACATTGAACCCTTCCTTGTTACAGTTGGCCTGCAAGGAAGCTTCTGGACCAATAAGCGTCTTCCATGTGTCACGACCCAAAGTGGTGGAGCGGTATTGCCCGTCAGCTACAAATGAATATAAGGAGTCGGCCATGTTGTTTATGAGGATAAACTGATGGTCACGGACCTTCATCCCGATACAGATCTTGGAGAAGGGTGCATTCCAATAGCCCGGTAGCTTGGTCTCTTGTGTGTCGAGCCCAGTCTTTCGTCCTACAAGGTTGAAGGTCTCGTTGTTGCTCCAAAGACCGGAATCGAAGCGGAAGTTTTCCTGCATAAAAATAAAGGCAATGTTTAGAGAAATAATAATGCAAACTGGAACTTGCTTTGTGTGAAAGCTCCGATATTAAAATATATTTGCCATGTCATTGAAACTTTAGTTTGTTACTGCAGGCGTTCTTTGATGACGCACGCTGTAGGTTAAGTCACACACGGTTTGGAGGGGTGAAATTCACGGAACAATAGATCATAAAGAATCACAACTCCGCACACCACGTTCTCCATCATCCGTTATCAAGCTTCTTAACTGCCCCTTACTCAGGTACGCATAAGATTTTCGGACAGCCCATGCTCCATTTATTCATAGTTCTTTGATTAAAAAAAAAGAGAAACCCTACTTTTGAAGTAAATAACCTTTTTCAAATCAAGAGGGCAAGCAGAATATTAACATAGCTTAATTTCTAGGTAAGAGCCAGACCGTTCGGTCATTTAAGCAATCTTCTCAAACTACGTACAATCTACCCTATAAGTGCACTTTAAAACACAAGAGGATGGCGACTTGTCCTATTTCTTTTCCAGATGGTCAAGTCTCTTTAAATTCCTTTCAGAAAAACACTAGTTAATAGCTCCTATAGATTGTCTTAAGGATTGTGCCTCCTTTTGTCATTGCGCATATCTTCTGCGCATCTCAAAACTGGTCCTAGATATTCGGGTTTCTTAATTAAGGAATTTGCCTACTAATACAGCGGTATTTTTGCTCGGTTTATGACTATGTGAAAAAGCAGATCTTAGCACGGGCTATCCGAAAACGTTATAGATATAACTGAGCTTAAATTTGGAGAGAAAATGACATACATTCTTTGTATCTTGAAGCTTTCTTAGAATTATGGTTACCTGCTGAGCAGACTAAACCGTTTTCTCGTTATCATTCTATGCGGTATCTAACTTAAATTTTGGTGAGCTCACTAAAATAGTTGTTAATCAGTCCCTGCGGTTTGTACTGTAAGTAATACACGCCAAAAACATAGAGGCAGATTTTGATGATACTCGCAGCTATGATTAAAATCCCTTGGTTGC
>Ga0126336_10002447_pt1 | contig 10551 bp, 11 predicted proteins | sample SidCmetagenome_FD_92530 | JGI IMG/M metagenome (GOLD analysis project Ga0126336, IMG submission 92530) | Coral microbial communities from El Islote,Puerto Morelos, Mexico - Siderastrea C C metagenome | ecosystem: Host-associated > Invertebrates > Cnidaria > Coral | place: El Islote,Puerto...
GGGGGGATGGGCTTGGTATTTTCGAAGCGTCTATTGTGGGCCTCTTTTCACCATATAAGGTGTATGGCCTCTTGGCCTTGTCACCTTTTTGTACTTGGTGGTGGAGGTTTAGTTTCTCAATGATCCTAAGAACTGTACGGCTGTGGCTTTGGTGAGAGTGAGAGACGTGACATAGGGCTACCAGGTGGTTAGCCATATAGGTTAATCACCCGAGCCGGAAAAATTATCCTGACTACAGAAATCCCTTCAAGATCCCATTAACGCGGAGAATCAATCGGTGTTTTTAAATACGTTTTTGTTTGTGTTTGTTCTAAAGGATCATGGATGAATACGAACAAGATCTTCGAGTCTTAGAAGAGAAGCATCAGCAAGGTTTGTGGCCATGAACTGCCCAGAAAAAAAAACCGAAACTTAATTTGAGAAAAGAAAACAAGATTGGATATTATCTGGAACTGGAAGCCAAAACTATATTGTCCCGTCCACACTGACTTATCTTGCTTCGCTTCAAACGTTGCGTACTTTGATTAGTTTTCGCCTTCTGTTCACACTAAAACTTGGAAACCGCGTGTGGTCGTCGAAAACGCGAACGTTACCCTTACGCAGGTGTACAATGATTTTGACAAATATGGCGGAGACTTAGAAATACATACATGTAATTGTGGGCGGTGCCTAAACGGTCGACTTCCTTGAACCCAAACAAGATTGCCTTTAATGTGAAGTCTCTAAGTTGTCACACTGCGTTCAATATTGTATTGCTCCAGCTGTATAGCCAAAAACTAAACTACTCACTACCGTAAAAAATGAGTTTTAATCCTTCAGTGTTGTCCTACATGCAGTTTCACATCACGATAAATGTTTTTTTATTACAGCTGTCCTCAAAAGTCAAAGAGATTTAAGTGAGAAGCTAAAAAGAAAGCGAGAACAACGAATGAGAAAACTAGAAATGGAGCAAGCAGCCGAAAAGGATGATTTTGAAAGAAAGGTAAATATTTGTACAGTTCCCCTTGGAATAAAAAAGCATTTTGTTCGAAATTGATTGCCAGTTTGTGAAACTTCTCGCACTGCAATTAAATGACCTCTCTCCCCAGCTATTTCAAAATTTCTGTGCAGAAAGAAACGTAATTCAATTTTTTAGTCATTGTCCTTAGAACTAAAAACCTGCTTTGAGAGAGGTGGTTTATTTTTTAAAAAATGTTTTACCAGTAGTTTTATTTTAGCAATCAGATGGACGTGAAGTCAGCAGTTAGAAAATCGCCGTGGAATTCTGGTGATTTAAAATTGCAATTAAAATCCCCGCCGAGATGGCTTGAGTGAACGGATCGTTAAGTCCCCAAAGTAGGAAAAGAGCTCAAATAATTGTCAGAGTGTTTTCAGCATCTCTCCTCCGGTAAAGCCAATGGAAGTAAACAAACCTTTTGCCACTAAAGGTGTTTAAAAGGTTCCGTGTTATTTACAACAGGCTGGCCAGCTGATCAGTGAAGGTGATTTGACGGCCGAAGATTTTCTGGAAGCTCACCACAAACTAAGAGTTCAACAACAAGTTATGAGAGAAGAGGAAGAAGACAGGGCTGATGAGTTAGAAGTGGAAGAACTTAACAACCTCAGGCAGGCAAGTGTTTCTTCCCTTTTATCTTAGGTCACCTTGACAAAACTCACACCTAGACACGCTGAACACATTAATTAAGTTGATCGACTGGATTGACTGACCGACCGACCGACTGACCGACTGATTGATAGAATAATGGACTGATGGACAGATCGGCTGATTGATTGATTGATTGATTGATTGATTGATTGATTGATTGATTGATTGATTGACTGATTGATTGATGTAGTTACTGATTCACTCACTGACTTACTTACTTACTGACTGACTTATTGATTTATGGACTGTTTTTGTTGATTAAAAGCCAGAGACTACATGTAGTTGATTTTGACACGTTATTCTGTTCATCCTCTCATTGTAGACTTTGGAAGAGAAAAGAAAGCGACGTTTGCAAGAAAGAGAAGAAGCTTTGTTCGAGCAGATCAGAAAAGAAGCGCATTTATCTTCGAAAGAGGCCGAGAAACTGATGAGCAAGCATTTGGAAGACCTTAAAGAATCTAACGGTTTGTGTTTGTTGAATAATAAATCATCATTGGAATTTTACGCAAGATAGTTGTTGTTGTTGTTATTGTTGTTCATAAGCTACTTTTCAATGCCACGAAGTACATCCACACACTGTATGATCCTGTTAGTGCACGCTTCTCGCTCAGATGATATGATTCTCATACACGTTTCTCGGATACTCACTCATCACACGCACGACATTTGCATTCACTCGTCTCCCACACCTAAGCATATTTCCTAGGTGCACGCTTTGGACCATCCTCGGAGACCCAGGGGCAGATAGTCGGGGTGAGACTGACAGATAAAACGGGCGAAATAGGTGCGAGCTGAAGCCTGGTGCGAGCGAAAGTTTACAAGACGGGCGGGAGAGCCCCTGGGCGATTACCTTTAACGGAGTAGTTCAAGAGCCCATTTACGTTCTTGCTTCTGATTGAGCACAAATTCTAAGCACTGTAGTTTTGTGCCCAATCAGCGATCAGCTTATTTCACTGTTCCTTTCGTGACGTCTTATACAGATTGTAACTTTGCTAAACCTTTTACCCAGATGTCATGCACTCGTGCGTACTGAAATCAACTTTCTGTCTCGCTCGTTCGATAGGTTTACCATCGAAGAAAGTTTTAGTAAAATGGGACCCAAAAGGCGAGAAATCGAGAAATTTGGAAAGGGTACTCAAGGAAAAAGAAAACAACAAGTACGAAAATCAGATTGTCATTGAGGTATTGTGAAAAGTTCACACCTTAGGTGTGAACTTTTAGAAGCGTGTGTTAGGATTCACGTGCGATCCACAACACGTCTTTGCGTTTGCTCCAAACTGCACGCTTCTAAAAGTTCACACCTAAGGTGTGAACTTTTCACAATACCTCAATCTGATTTTCGTACTTGTTTTTTCTTTTTCCTTGAGTACCCTTTCCAAATTTCTCGGCTTTTTGGGTCCCATTTTACTAAAACTTTCTTCGATGCTAAGCCTATCGAACGAGCGAGACAGAAAGTTGATTTCAGTACGCACGAGTGTTTGAGATTTGGGCAAAAGGTTGTAGCAAAGGTACACTCTATATAAGACGTCACGAAAGGAACGGTGAAATAAGCTGATCGCTGATTGGGCACAAAAAATACAATGCCTCAGAATTTGTGCTCAATCAGAAGCAAGAACGCAAATGGGCTCTTGAACTAGTTCGTTAAAGGTTATCACCCAGGGGCTCTCCCGCCCGTCTTGTAAACTTTCGCTCGCACCAGGTTTCAGCTCGCACCGATTTCGCCCGTTTTATCAGTGTCTCTCACCCCGACCATCTGCCTTTGGGTCTCCGAGGATGGCTTTGGACGGTCCTCTCGCCCACCTGCACACATTTCACGTCCACAATTCTCACGCATATCTCACGAATGCACGCTTCACACACACTCGTTTCTTCGTGCGTGACAACGTAACTTCGCAGGAAATAATTTGTTTTATTGCACCTTTAGGCAGGAAAAACCGCGAGCGAGAGAGACAGCGAGCCATGATTCAGGAGAGGCTGGAAGAAAGAAAGAGAAGGTGGGAGAGAGAAATGGAGCAGCAAAAGGCAGAACAGAGTCAAATGGTGGCAGAGCAAGAAAAGGCAATTAAACAAGTACTCAACACTCAGGCTGGGCTCGCTGAAGAGTACGTTTACTAGTTAAACAACTGAGTTCTTCTGTCGAAGGCGCTATTGTGTGATAGGTTGCCTAATTAAATTTTATGTTCACAACAAATATTAGCCCGAGAACGTAGTTCGAGGGCTTATATGAAGTTTGCACATCAAATTTCCGAGGGAACCTATCACACATAGGGCCTGAGACAGCAGGACTGTATTGTTTTTATTGTACAACGCTAAATTTTGAGCAAAAAATGCAAAAAACGGGCAGTATGCGCTGATAGGCGCCCGCTGAGGAGAGACATTTTCGCGTCACGTGATCGGCTTCGACCAATGGGAGCACGCCAAAATTTAACGTTGTACTATAATATGTGTTTACTCATACACTGTTTCATAGAGTTAAAAAACTTTTAACGTTGTTCTTAATTCTTAGGGAGGAGAATGCGATCCGGATACGAAAATAACGTAACTCGACCAGCGGGCGGACTCCAGGGGCCCGTTTCTCGAAAGCCCCGAAAACCTTTCGGGTCCGAAAAGGCATAACAAAAATCTCAAACCTAAGTTTACAGAGCTGTCCTTTTCACACAATTTTTATATGAATAGAGATTCCCATCATACAAATTTTCACGTCTGTGCACTACTTTGTTTCTAAGATACGGGTAATTAAAGATTGCTTTTTGGGCCCGAAAAGCTTTCGGGGCTTTCGAGAAACGGACCCCAGTTTTGTTTTACTTCCTAAACGTTTTCAAGCAACTGACGTATGTAAGGAAATAGCCAAAAGACACATTTTCCTGAAAGGAAACCTTGAAATACTAGTCTAGTTTTGTTAAAAATAGCTATTCGAATGCACGTATACTATTTATCAGTTTGTTTGGCTTCTGGTGGCCAAGATGAAAACGATGATTGTGGCTCGTGCTTCCTTCCAAATTCTTTTTTGTATCATCCCCTTTTCTTGCTCTTCTAGGGGAAGTTCAGGTGTGACCAAGGTACTATAACATAAATTTGGTACATTTTAGAAATAAATAAACAAATAAATAAATAGGTGAAAACACAAAAGGAACTTTCCGTGGCATTTCTCCTTTAAAGAGTGAACAGTACCGCTAATCGCAGGTGAAACTGAGGTGTATCATAAGAGTATTTCAATTTCTTGTGCTTTCCTAGGCTGCGAAAGCAGGTGATGCTGGAACATGATCAGAATATGATAGCATTGAACAACCACTTGCAGATGACCCGACTCAGACAACAGAAAAGGTTTGTTATTGTACAGTGTACTTTTTTTGTGTGCACAATTTTGTTTCAAAGAATTTGTATAAGGCTTCCTGACATTTTGATGAAACAGAAGTTATTGTTTGGTGTGACCGTCCAGCTGAGAGTAGCGAAACTGAAAAAGGCTTTGAACATGTATGTGACATTGACCTGTTATGATTAAGACATTTCCTTTAAACTTAATATCTCTTCATTAACTAGTGCATCATGTCTTCCATCCAGGTTAGAACAACGCCTTGCAACCCGGCGAGCAAGACTCGCTGAACTTAGGCAACAAATGGAGAAGGAGCGAGAGGAGCAGCCGCAGAATGACCCTGAGGCCATAAAGGCCCTCACAAGGGTGCAGGTTAGGGTCCTAGATAAGTACCTCGCTATATTTAATAATCTGTTTTGTCTGATTAATGTTTAACATCTGCTAACAGACAACTTCCTCCCTGGACACCCAGGTCCCAGTGCAATCCGCCATTTCTGTAAGAAAACTCCGGAGTGTGAGACTTCCATTTATCGAACACCTGTCGTCAACGGTCGCGGACACATTTTATACTTCCGCTTGAGCATTTGACACAGAACATGTTAACAAATTTCATCTATACAAGCACAAAACTGAGATTTTCAAAGAATATTTTTCACAGAAAAGCAGTTTGTAACCAGTTCTTAATAACTTTTTCAAATAGAACATTGAATATCAAGCTGAAGTGAAGAAAATAGAGGCTGAACATCAAGCTGCTTTAGAAGACTTGAGAAGGTGAAGTATCTTATTCAATACTAAGATGAAAATATGAATTACCCTCACTGTAACGCGTGTTTTGTCCCCCAAAACATAGTTGTGAAAATGTGGTGGTGCGTCAATACAGTATTATCACTTTGCTGGGATTGCCTCCTTGGCTTGATTGACAACGTATTCACATTGTAAGAGACATTTGTGTTAACCACACTTGCCTATTTTTTCCCCTGACGGTGGGGGTAGTGGCGGTCTTTTCCTACTACCCAGATCCCCCGGGGGCTTTTTTTGTTCTTCATAGGTATGCTTAAACAACGGCAATTTACATTTTTTTTGTTTGTTTGTTTGTTACTGAACAAAGTAAACTAGCGTCCAAATAGTCAATGAAATAAAGCATATTTAGAAAACAGATTACAGGTAACAAAGATTGAGGATAAATACTAAATTTATCACCAGTTGTATACCTTTTTTGGGCGGGTTCCTTTCAAATTTTCCGACGAGCACTTACTTAACTTTTACATGATAGTCCTTGACTCGGGGTTTCTTCATTCGGTTACGCGTTTGTTAGTCATAGGTGCGCATCGATAACCAAAGGAGATGTCCAAATAGTGAGTGGAGTAAAAGAAATTAGCAATACGATTTGCTGGTAACAAACAAATACTGAAAAAAATACAGTTAATGTTCAGTACCAGTTGTCAACCATTTTTAGCCTTACAAACTTGTGACAAAATGAACACCCGTGTTTACTGGCAGCAAACTCTTGAAAAATGTGTTTATATTGTTATGTGTTTGGGTTTGTATGAGAAGGCGGGCTGGGCTGCCCGGGTACCCAGATCTCTGTCCAATACGTCCGAGATCCCGCCGGTAACCGGGCAGGAAATATGAACACTCCAACTCTGTTAGCGGAATGAAATATTTTAAATTCACATGCGTTTCTGTGTTTCTCTGGACTGCAAAGTCGTCAGTGTTAGATACCACTTCTAAACACTTTCATCTGCCTATGTTATTTTGGATCATCTTAAAGTCTCATCCAGTTTTCTTAACCGGAACACAAATTTATCCATTTCTTTTTAAGACGTTTGGCGGCCGAGACAGACGAAGCCCTGAAAGAACAAGACGAGAGACTTGGAAAAATCTTGGGCAAATTGCAGGTAAGTTTAGATGTTGCTTGTCTGTTTGACCTCAAGCCACAAACATTTGGTTATGCTGAAAGCAGGAATGCAGTTAGTTAATCAGTTAGTTAAAATGGTTTGTGCCGAATGCGGGAAACATACGTAGGCAACGTCACACTTAGAGTTGGTTTTGGTTTGTCATCTGATTGGTTGACGTTTGGTTTGCATATCTTTGTTCTCATTGGTTTAAGTACACTGAGTTAGGTTTTTTTTCTTGGCTGTAAATTTCGTCATTTGAAAAAAAAAGGCTCTAGTCGTAGACAAAATATCATGCTTACTGCTTGTTATTTTGTAGAAGTGTGGAACTCTAATAATGCAAGTGGTTATGGTGCCAGTACGGTTTGTGTTAAATTATATTTACGGCAGTTGTTTATCACAATTGTGCGTCAGGCACTAACTCCTCAAAATTTAAAAAATTTAAGGTCGCAGTCGCCAGACGGGAGGAGATCATTAAGAGGCAAGATGAAGCTATTCGCTCTTTGGAGGTAAGTATTTGCGGTATCATCTTGGGGCTGACGTCGAACAGCCCGATGAGTTGATTGCTTGAGCCGGGCTGGCCCGGATTGCCGAGATGAGTTTCAACCTGGTATTGCATGAGGTATTGCCTGAAGTGAGCAAGGAAGAGAGGTGTTTCCAGTCCATGGCTTTCCCTTAATTTCATTCGTTTGCTTTCATCTCTAGACCTAGACTAGCCTTCAACTAATGCACGCAGTCAATAGCTCACTTTTCTTTATGTAAATGTAAGAGTTGATCGTAGATAATAACTCTCGGGCTTTCCAAGTGGAGGCGCGGTGGTGTGATGGAGGATCGCTGGTTCAAGACGAGATTGGTCTCTACGTCATGTCGTGTTATTTCCTTGGGCAAAATACTTTACTCCATATTGTCTCTATTCATGTAGGCACAAAAGTGGGAACCGGCAGAAACTGCTGGGGGTAGCCCTGCGATGGGGTAGCACTCTATCAAGGGTGGGGTAGTAATGCTCTTGGCTACTTGCCTCGTACTACCGAAATCGGAGTCAAGGGTCGGCCGCAAGGGCCCCTGTCGGTCCTTGTACGATCGTTATACCTACTTTAACTTTTGGTGTGGACTGCGCGCGGTCCGCGTGCCACTACCTACCTTAGTTTTGATTTTAACTCTGCAGAAAAAGCTTGTGGAGAACATGACAAGGGAAGGTACGCTGGCAGATGCACAAACAGACCGAATTATGAGACAACACCAGAAACAAGTGGACAAGTTGAATGCGCAAATCGATATGTAAGTCCTCTTAACATTGACATAATGTCTTTTTTTGACTGAACTTGTCTGTTTCGGTTGCGTCAATTACAGCTGTCACCCTTAAATTTTCTTGAGAATCTTTTTTTTTAAACGGAATTCGTAAAGTATGATTGCTTTATAAAAATTGGAAGATCTTTGGGTGCTTCGACGAAGGCCAGCAGAAAACATTAGTTACTTCACCGTCCTTTACTACAGAGAACGATTTTATCGTTTTTGGTGCATGCAGAGTGGGAGGGGTTGAAGGCATTAAAATCCAGTACTCGAGCTGTAATCATTTCGGAACATAGTGTGCAATTCAGACAATAAAAATAAAGGAATCAGAAATGTATGTGTCTTGTTTACAGGGAAAAAGAAAAGCAGATGCAAAAGATACGAGAAAAACTTGAAGCAAAGCAGCTCAAAAAAGCAAGGTGCGAATTTTCCTGGATGTGATCAGAACTTCGTTGCGTTACCTTTGCAATATCTCTTGTTTTCTGAATCATCTTTTGTTGTTTCAGAGCTTTGGAAGCGAAACTTCAACAAGAGAAAGAACAACAGAAGAGCAAAGCAGCCCAGTAAGTTTTTTTCTCTCAGCATGTAATTTTTCCACCTTAACAAGGTTTCATAGATCTTAATATGTACAGTAAATGTCGAAGTAATTACATATTTGCCTTAGTTTTGCGTTTGATGTATATTGGTTCAAGAACGCGTACAACTTGCACAGTCTTGAGCTAACCAATCAGTGCAAACCTGGCTGTTTTATTTACCAATCAGAGAAAGCCATGCTTTTTTATTAGCCAATCATGAGCAAGACTGAAACCGCGCGTGCTTTGAATGATGCACGTTTTTTCACCCTATGCATCGGCTGCGTGCTTTTGGCTCTGATCGGTTTGTGTGTTATTTACATCGTTATATATATTTTGTTTGCATTACTTCCTTTTTTGTTTGTATTGTAGTTTTACAACGAACTAAGAACTCTGCTTTAGCTTTAGGTTTTGATGTACTAATTTACTTGCACGGTTGTAAACGATTGACATTATACTGTAGTTTCACAGACAGAAGAATCGAGCAATGTTAAAATTCTCTGTAATTCTATTCTTCTGTTAAGTTACTTCACTGTTATACTGATAATATTCCTTAATGTCATGTTTTCTTTTCCAGGTCTGCTGGAGGCAAAATTTATGTTCTTTTAGCGGAACAACGGCACAAAAGAGCATTAGAGGTAATAATTATTCTATTTTGCTATTTTGCTATGTTTCGCTTACACGTGATATCCACGGGAGGGTCTCTCTCGAGAAAGCCATGGTTCATCGTGATTAGTATAATTTGACTCTGTGTAGACGTTTCCTTTGTAGTCACCGGTTCGTCTCAGTTCTGACAATACAACAATGAACCAACTAGACGTAGCTTGTATAGTCAGAATATTGACATCGATTTATCCTTAAATCAGCCATATGAGGCGTAGAAATCATTCCTCTGTGTTTGGAGTGATAGGAATTTTTTTGCTCCATCTTTAGACTTGATTTTTTGAAAAAATTTGGAAGGCCACAAAGTGCTTTGCTTTAGTAATGGCTCTTACATTTGCTTAGTTTGATCTTCCATTATTTCTTCCTTTCTTTCAGGCATAATTTCATGCCTGAAAGATCGAGCTTTAAAATGCCTACCTCCCGCATTCTTCGAGCTTTTATGCAAAGCGATTAACACGCGTGTTTGCATGTTTTTGCTCCTTGCTGTGCTATCCCTGACAATTTAAACGGGATTTCGCAATGCTGGTCATAACTAGAGTTAGTCGCTAACAGTCTTATCCCTAGTTTTCAGGGCGACAGGTTAGTCAATTTTCCAGACCGGTAAAGCAGCTCTATTGAAAATCCTTTTATACACTGGAGTGGAAGTATCGTCAAGAGACCCGGAATATTGTTCATGGCACTAGGCCCACGTCACACGTCTCAAAAACCCTTCAAAACGCAGACGTTTGCGTTTTTCAAGGAACGTATTAAAGTACAGATACATGTCGAGACGAAACGGCTTACACTGCAACTTACAATTTTAATAACGTACAGAGAAACGCCAAGAAGATAAGACTTCAGCATCTTACAGAGGCATAAGTGAAAAACTTTGAGGAGAAGATAGGCTTTTTACTAACAATAACTTACGAACATACCAACGTACAGTTAAACGTCGAAAAGATGACACCAATACCTTACGAACGTGCTAGCGTACGGAGAAATGTCAACGGGATAAAACTAACATGCGGAGAAACGTCCAGAACAGATCTAATATTTTTCGAACATACTAACGTACGGAGAAAATTCGAGAAGATAAGACTAACACTGTCAAACGTACTAACGTACAGAAAGTGTCGAGAAGACTTATACCTTAGGAACGTACTAACATACGGAGAAACGTGAAAAAGATCTCAC
>Ga0126336_10002448_pt1 | contig 10551 bp, 3 predicted proteins | sample SidCmetagenome_FD_92530 | JGI IMG/M metagenome (GOLD analysis project Ga0126336, IMG submission 92530) | Coral microbial communities from El Islote,Puerto Morelos, Mexico - Siderastrea C C metagenome | ecosystem: Host-associated > Invertebrates > Cnidaria > Coral | place: El Islote,Puerto...
ACGAGCCTTTGGGGTGACCCCAAAGTGGCCCAGTGTTTGACTCAGGAGTAGAGGTGTTGGATGTGACCCATCTTACGGTGCCACCTGTGCGCTTATTAGTCCAGCCACACAATGAACCATCGTCAAAATCACATGACAGAATTGTCTTCTTCGAAGCCACTTCACAACCTGTATTACAAAATAAAGAAACAATACAAAATGGCTTATATATTGTCAACAATATTAAGGCATTTCCACATTAATCTTAACATTAAATCAGAAGAAGCATACTTGAACTGTAACATGAACACAGCTCAATAGTTAAGACTCATGTGTAACACAATTTAATTATTTATATTTTACTCACTCTAGTTTTGGTAATAATATAAGAGTCAAAGGTTTCATAAGCAGGCATCCTGGAATGCTCATGGAAATGTCTACACACAATTTGTATGAGAGTTCTGACAAACAAGGTTTTGTCAAGTAGAGCTGTGTACTTATGACATCACCTGATTAGAGGGCTTTGACTGTTTGTTCGATATCATAACATACACATCATTACACTTAATAATGGACATTTTGAAATAACTGAATTCATATAAAAGATAAAAAACTCATTAAAAACACAAATCTGTTATATCAGTTTGAGGACTATAAAACAATTCAAAGAAATTCTTTTAGGGTGAACTTCCACAGAGCAAATTTTCTTCCACACGTTGTTGAACAAGATAGTCTAAGCCCCATCCTGATTTGATTGTCCTATGTCAATTCAAAACAAATTTTCCAAATGAACAATTTTTTTATCTTATATCCTAGACAGGAAGATTGACTTACATCTGTATACATGTAAAATCACTTGAGACAGGACACTCGTCCTATGGAGGATAAATATTGTACTACTTTTTATCTTGAATTTTCTTCTGAGCATTTGATATTTTTTCCTAGCCCCATATCCAGTTTTGATTCTTAGTTTTTTACCCTTTAATAATTTTATTATTGTTGTAGATAAACGTACGTTTTTGTAATAAGCCTTTTTTAGGCTCATTAATGTCAAATGTCTAAATAAAGCTGATAATTTGATAGTTTGATTGATCGAGATGGGCTATTCGTTTCTAGGATGGTTTTCTGTCTCTATTATGAATTCAACAATAATTATTGCATGTATTTCGTATTTTTGCATTTTGTGCACACATATGATCACCTGTTAGCAGCCTGCTCTTTGTTCCATTGTTGCATATGCTGGAGCATTCAGACCACTGAGATACCACTGTTGTGTAAGAGTCATAAAGTGTGGTTACACAGTTGTCCCCCTCACAAAGTGCTTCTGAAGAGCTATTACATTTGCTGGAGTAAAGAAGAACTCTTATTTGAACTTTGTCGCTTCCTGACTGTAAATTTGAACCATAGCCCCAACCACTTTTCACAAGGAGGGGATATCCTTTCTTGGATTCATCGTGTTTGCTTGGGGCCCAGATGCGGACTCTATTTTCATCGTAAGCAAAGACTACACCACCATATTCACTACTACCATCATCATCTGACTGAGTAGCACCTTGTGCTTCAAAGACGTAACCAATGTTCTTTCCATTAACCGCTCTAAGTTGAACAATTACAAGAGCTGGTAACCTGTTTTCACCATGAGCAATTTCCCTGAATGAGCTGTGGTCTCTTTGCCCACTAAAATCAAACCAGTCAGTTTGAAAGGTTGGTGTTGGCAGCTGGTTCACCCAGAGTAGAGTCTCCACTCTGCATTTTGTAGCTTTCTGGGTGTTCAATCCACCTGCCCACTCCTGCCCTACAAAGATACATCCAGTGTTATTGTTCACTCCATCAGGGGCCCACAAACGTACATACCTCTCATTATATGCGAATATCACCCCTCCAAAGTTATTACTAGGGTCGGGATTTTGAGAAGCTGCCACAGCATGAAACCAAAATCCCTTGTTAGGGTTTCTTCCATTATTTTCAGGGCTTTCAACAGGAGAAAGTCTAACTAAAACCCTTTCGGGTAATTGCCTTAATTCGTGATCAACCTTATGGTACACTTGGCCTGATATGTGTACGCGGGTGTCGATAACGTGTTCGACTTGAAAAGTAGGCGCCGGTCCGTCTCTCCATATCTCCACAACAACCTCCGCTTCGTCAGATTCTTGGGTGTTAACTTCGCCTCCCCAACCATCTTTAACGAACACAACATGGCCTCTCGGGTCCGTAGGAGCCCATATTCGAACGAATTCGGAGTTATAAGCAAAAATCAGGCCCCCATAAGAGCTTCTTGAAGGCGAAGACTGACTAGACCCTATTCCATTGAAACAAAAATCACTGTTGTGTCCCTGTTGGGGCCTCGCATAAACACGAACGTAAAATGGATCCACATTCAGCCCATGACGGATTTCCTTAAACGAGCTTGATCCCTGATTTGACTTTAACGTGAAATTTGTCCTGAAATCCGGTTTCGGAAATGTCCCCAACCGCGAGCCATAGAGTAAATTTTCCGCCAGAAGTTCGCGAACGTGAATGGCTGTCAACAGTGTCACAACAACCTGTAGGAACCGAAAAACACCAACTTCATGCACCAAAGAAGGCATTAAGGCCAATTTAACTGCTGGGTTTTTTTCATAAATCTGTTCAGATGATACATCATAACGTCTTCACGTCAGTCGCCGTACCGCAGTTCCCACAATCACGAAATACACGCTGTAAACACGAGGTCAATATAATTTTCCATGGTTGAGGATGTTTTGAAATGCTACCGGCTTGGTAGCCACGCTACTGTTTAAGGTCATGGCTTTCTTCCGAGCATGCAACGAAGATTATCGACATGCGACGGCAGTGCTCGTTTGCAAATAGTCTTTTGTCGGTTTTCAATATGGCGGACGAAGCTTCAGTTTTCTCCGTGTGAAACGACAACAGTAAGGAAAAGCATTGATTTGATAATAATATTTATATTTATACTGTAAGCGTTTGTAAAGCGTTTGTAAATGCTGTCTGATTTATACTTGCTGCACGAGAGCCAGAGGGCTCGTTTTTTTTAGCCCATTGCGAAAACACGTACACACTGTCATTGACATTGTTGTTGATTTTCCGTCATATGATTTTCATTCCTAGCCTAGATCCCTTTTATTTCTTTCTTGCGTTAGTCACTAGCCGTTATTCCTGTGTCTATGTGTCTATGCTCCGTCATGCGATTTTGGTAAAATCCCAAAAAGTGGTTTTGATTGCAGGCGACAACAACGTACAACAACAACTTTATTAGCATTCCCTTTTTCATATAGGGTATTGCCAGTATAAACAACTTACATTATACTGTAAGCTTAGTTATGATATCAGATTTTCTTAATCACAATATTAAATATGCTCAATCATGATTCTATTGGTTGAATCGGTTTTAGTTTGCCATGATGTGAATTTGCCTATTGGTATATTCATTTCTTATTTGTAAAGCTTCACAAAAAAATAACCAAAGAATAATTTTGTCTTGTTCACCTAAAGAGTCTAAGCTTGCATGTTTTAATTTGATGTGATTTGTTAATTATTTTCTAATATTTTTAAAAGGATTACAATATAAAAGGAAATGAATTTCATTTTCAATTTCATTAGAAGAGCAGTTACCGATGACATAAATTATTCCCAAATTTTTAGGCATCTTTGGAATACAATGTCTTCCGCATTCAATTCTCAAATTCTGATTATCTGATCTAAGCTTGGCTATCAGCGAGCTTTCTGCAATGCTAAATTCATATTGAATTTGCCATTTATTTCCCTAATTCCTATTAAAGTGCCACTGAGATGAAAATTCGTAGATTTATTTCGGCCAAATTCTGTCGCAGAATATCATGTTGTGTCTATATTTACCCAGAAAACTGAACAAGAAACCGTCCATCCTAATATTTTTTAGCTCCAAAGTTGCGTAAAATGTGTCTGCCATTACTGAAAACGTGTTCCTGGGTCATTGCGCAATTTAATAGCTTGTCACATCAGAGGCTCACCTCAGTCGCGTTTCCTTGTGTTTTGACTCAAGATGCCTACCGTCAAATTCGGAACCTCCGAAGAGTATTTCTAGGATTCGGAACAGTCGTTAGCTTCCGAAGCATCAGAGGATTCATTTAATTCGGCAAATGAAGAATTTTTCTTACCATACGATGTACGAACTGATGTCAGGAGATTTCAGCTAAAAAGGCTGTAAACAAACTGTTCAAAGTTGTTTTTCTCGCCTTATTGGTGGGAGTTCAAAATATGCACGAAATAATGCTTATACAGTGATTACAGTTCAGGCACAAGTTGCTCAAAGAGTGGATAACTCTTATCCAACGGATAAATGGCTGTCCAGCTATTTGAAAAATTGATGTTTAAGCTTTGGAAATTTAGACAAAACACCTATGAAAACTCCAGAATTTGATGCTCGCGAATTCTCGAGCATTTGTCGATCGATTCTATTGTTCGCTTCGTTGGAGAAATAAAAAGAAGCTATATTTTGTTTGCCGTTGTTTATATTCATTATATATTGTAAAGCATTGAGATTTTTGGCCATTCTTAGCATAGTATGGGAAACTTTCTCAACGAGCCGTAATGCTGTAGTCATCTGGCAGTCAGCTGATGAAGCTTACCGTGTCCATCATAGTACAGTGGTCACTTCATGCATTGAAACACAAGTGCTTGGTGTTTCTAAATATTTTGAACAGTTTTTGTAGAATTCCTAACTTGAGCCGAAAAAAGTGAAATAAACCAAGACCTTTTTTTAAGAACTGGAGGCCTTGTGTGACTGGAATCCAAATATTTGTAGTGCAAATCAAAGCCACAAGAAAATTTTCTGCTGCTCAACAACAACATGTGGACCGCCAAGGAAACAAAGCTCTCACATGCTTTATTCATTGCGTAAAAATAATAACTTGATATCTAATCATTTTTCTTGGTAGTTCATTTACTAAGATTGCTATGACAGTTAAAAGAAATGAAATTGTAAAACCCTTAGACAGATAGTGGCGTGTGATATTTTTCCCAACTTAAACTTCCACGCAAGACGAGCCCACCTATCGAAGCCTTTACATATTTCGAACAATAATGTCAATCGACTCTTCAGCGACAGGGAATAAGGAGAAAAGTTTCTCGACCTTCAAGATGGTATGCTATAAAATAACTGTCCACGCTTCTAAGCAATTACTGCTTTGAAATTAACACACGCGGAATTAAAAAGAAAGAAAAAAAGCTTTAAGCAATACAAACTATTGGCTTAATTCGGCAGTCCTGCATTCGCCCAGGATGCATTTTATTAGGACTACGCTGAAGATCTTCTCGCTAGCTGATGTCAGAACTGAAAGGGTTTTCCACGAGCAAAATAAATTTCAAAATACATTAAAAGAAAATACGTTTTGCACAATGGTGGATGCGTTGAAAAAGAAACGAACTATCCCTTCAACTGCATTAAGATTAGGTACCTTTCATCTCGTTTTTGCCGGATCTTTCTTTCCATAATTATAGTTGGAATGGACAATGGCATAATCAGCCGCTGGGATCCTTTGACATGAACAGCTCTCTGGAAACACTCGTCCGTGAAGTGATCAGAACAGCCGACAAAAATACCTCTCAGGTTGAAATCTGCACTGTGTGTGAGTACGAACATTATCCACTTTTTCATTGCGGGCCCGCTTGCAAGGCTTTGATGAAGCGAAATACCAGCTCGGTGGTTGGATTTATTGTTGTGGCATTGTACAACACAAGTAAAACCATTCATAACTGCTGCAGCAACGAAAATTTCAAGGCCGTACAGCAAACAGTTGGCAGGAAATCTTCCCTTGACAACAGTTAAATTTCCTGCGGCAAGTAACCATATAGACTGACTCAGTGTTTGAGGTGAGCCTCTAACGTCACTTCCACTAATTCGCAAGCTAGCTTCCGGAACAGGGCCAGTAATGGCGGCCGTAAAATCTCGACAAAAACCATCCGAAAAAAGCGACTTCCAGTCGCCGTAATGAGTTGAAATTTGGCATGGTGACTAACAACCACAGACCATTTTCGAAAATGCAAAAATATGGAATACCAAAATTCTGGTCCCAGTGGCAATTTAAGTACCTTTTATTTCTTTTTTGCATATTGAGCAACTGATATAGCTTAAGGCTTGTAATCTTTTCACCCTGTACAAAACCCAGTGGGGAGACCCACCTATATGCACGTACAGTATTAGGGCATATACAGGGCTGCTTTACCACATGCTCACAAGATCTTGCACCAGAAGCTGGATGATAAACATTTCATTTTCACCAGTCAAGATAGTGAAGGCATGAGACAATGGTTCATCCAATTCCTACTATACAAATTGATAAGTTTAAAGAACCTGTCAGCCTATGTGCCATCCAGTGACATACCACTCATATACCGTAACTGTTAACCAAGGATTGTTGAATGAGATTCACTAAACCTCTCTGGGTCAAGCCTAAGATATTCCATGCCAATAGTCCATACAAGAGGATGTAAATGAGGATCACCACGCAATTTAGGTGCAACAGCTCTAAAAAGCAGTTGCCGCTACCCCCTGATCCAGCAACAAAAAGTCTCAGAGAAAATTCAGCTAAACACAGCTCTAATAAGCCAAGCCAAGTCACGTCTACGATATTCCATGCCAATAGACCATACAAGAGGATGTAAATTAGGATCACCGTGCAATTTATGTGCAACAGCTCTGAAAAGCAGTTGCCGCTACCCCCTGATCCAGCAACAAAAAGTCTCAGAGAAAATTCAGCTAAACACAGCTCTAATAAGCCACTCATTATTAATATTTTTGTTCTAACGAATCATGCAATCAAAAACTGAATATAGATTGTTTTCAGATTTGTTCCTTTACTGTGCTATATTCTGTGCAAGTTAAACTACATTGAACATTCAGATTCTAAGGTGACTCTGTTGTGAAGACTTTTGATATTAAAGGAGAAGGTCACTCCAGAAACAGTGTATTTTTGAAATCGCCAGTAAAAAGATAACACTAAGTTGAGTTATTGACCGTGGTTTTAGCTTCTTTTAGAGCCCACGTTACCCAACCGCTGGTCTCATGGTACATTTTGATGTCACAGACAAGCAGCCAGGCTGCTGAGTACGATTCAAAATGTACCATGAGACCAGCAGTTGGGTAACGTGGGCTCTAAAAGAAGCTAAAACCCACGGTCAATAACTCAACTTAATGTTATCTTTTTATTGGCGATTTCAAGAATACACCGTTTCTGGAGTGACCTTCTCCTTTAAAAAAATCTACAGAACAGCTCCTGAGTGGAAATAACCACAGGAATGCACTCAACTCCACCCTAATAAATTATCCCGTAGTTGCTATAGCAACTACAGCCATCTCTCATTTACCATTTTGCACGCCTAATTTTGACAGTACTGGCTTAGAGCAGCTTGTGCTGTACTTGACCACAGGGTGTGTAGTTAGAAGCGCTAAACCTTTCTGTTGGTATGGTTTTTTTCCTTTTTTTCAGGCTTTTATCTCTTCCTGAAGTTGCAATGAGTGGGGGACTAGCACCAAGCAAGTCAACAATTTATGTGGGAAACCTGCCTTATTCTCTTACTAACAATGATTTGCACAAGGTAATAATGATTAAAACTTTTTCCTTTCTTACCATGTCAGTTTTGTGGTTATGGCTGGAGCTTCTGGACAGTGTCTCGAGCTGTGGTAGCACAGTGAAAAGACTTCTGATTTAAAATGGGTTGCTTGTTCTAGCCAGGACTCTGCTCTCATTGTTTCCTCAAAAGAAACACTTAACATTGTCTCCTTCTTCCTTGATGTGGAAATGGGTACTGGGAAACTCGCTAACAAAATGGTGCAATGGAAAAGCTGGTTCACGGTTGGCTGTCTTTTACCTGATGGCAACTTTGCTGGGGGAAAGGACGTTGGGAATCTTCTAGAAAGGAAAATTTGCCATTGCGATTTCATTACCTTCAGTTTCTCTCAGTGATAATGTTGCTATGAGTTTCGAACAACAAATTGTGATTGAAAGCATCAAAATTCTTTTTCCTTTAAAAACCTAACTTTGTAGCCAAATTCAATCCACATTTTCATTTTATTAGTAATTTTATTCTTATTTAACTTGACAGATATTTGGAAAATACGGAAAAGTTGTCAAGTAAGTGGTTTTATACTGCCTTTTTAGAATGGAATACCAATAACTCAAACCAACCGGGGAGATGGAAAACTGTTTCAAATATCAGAAATTTGAGTTATCAGTAGTAAATTCACTGTAATGAATGAAGCAAGGAAAACTGTTTCAAATGTCAAAAATTTGAGCTATCAGGAGTAACTGCACTGTAACGAATGAAACAAGGAAAACTGCTTTTGGTTTGAAAAATGGTAAGTGGGAAGTTTGAGTTATTGGGATTCTACTGTATGTAATTTACAGAATAGCATGTTACAACTACAAGTGATTTTCCAGCCATTTTCCACACACACTAAAGACTGCAAACTGGCCATTAAATGCTTGGAGTATTCAACATTTAGTCACAGAAAGTTTTTTTATAACTTTGCTTGGAACTTTTGTTTTTGTTTTTATTTTCTTTCAGGGTGACCATTCTTAGGGACAAGGACACAAGGGAGAGCAAAGGAGTAGCATTTGTGTTGTTCTTGGATCGGCAAACAGCACAGAAAGCAGTAGCAGCAGTAAACAGGAAACAGGTATCAAATCACTGCCCTCAGACTCTCACTCAAACAGCAAGAAGTGGTTAATAGTTGTTTATGAATTTGCATCAGCGAGTTGGCTATAAGTTCTCGTTGTTTCGAAATTGAGTGGAATGTAAGCAGTTTTATAATAAAATCATCCCCAGTGTGAAAACGTGTGAAATACTAGGAAATGGCAGAGCCTGTAGGGCAGCCTCTTTTAGTTCTACAAATTTCTAGTCGTAGTAGGTTGTTCAAGGTCACAATGATTGAATGGTTGCTTTATGATATCCTTGGGGACAGAAGAGGGCTTATGTTTTGAGCATGGTTTTCTTGGGGATAGGGTTAGGGTTAGGGTATTGGTTTAGGGTTAGGCAAGTAATCAGGCAAACATACAGGTATCACAATTTTATAAAATGCATGCTATTTATTATGGTATAACAAAATACCGAAAAAGATGGCACAGTGGTGAGAGCACTCGCCTCCCTCCAGTGTGGCCCGGGTTTGATTCCCGGACTCTGCATCATATGTGGGTTGAGGTTGTTGTTGGTTCTCCTCCTTGCTCTGAGATGTTTTTCTCTGGGTACTCCGGTTTTCCCATCTCCCCAAAACCCAACATTTCCAAATTTCAATTCGATCTAGAGGGCCACCCATTTATTTATTTATTTATTTATTTGTTTGTTTATTTATTTATTTCTTTATTTCTTTATTTCTTTATTTCTTTATTTATTTATTTATTAATGTAATGGCTGGAGGAGAATTCAAAGTTTTAATTCTAGCAACTACGGTTTGGTATGAAAGTTTTGTTGAGGGGTTTCATTTTGCGGTATGTATTTTATGCAATTTCCAAAACAGATCAAGCAAAATGTATTTATAACACCCAAAAGAAAAAAAAAATACGTGAATCTAGGTACCCACAACTTGTGAAGGCCTGTCTTTGATAAACCACAGGTTTTCTTGTCTCATTTTAAAAAACCCGGGCTTTTCAACTGAGCTAGTGCTGGTATATTGTGTTATATCCCACTGATCAAATTTCTTGTGCCCTTATTGAACAACAGTTGGCGTAAAAATGCGAAGCTTCGAAGCTGTAAAATTTTCAGGACAGTCCTTCATTCAATGCCATCATACGATGTGCCAGCAAATACGAATTCACAAATGACCAGCTCCCAGTTGGCTTGATAGCTCAATTGGTTAGAGCGCTGCAGAAGTCATAGGTTTGAATCCCTTTCAAGACTAAATTTTTTCAGGTTCTTCTTTTCTGACTGCTTAACTTAATATCTTCGCTTCGATGGTCGTTATCATTTCTTAACTCGTTATTACACCGTCATTAGACTCATTTCTTCACCGTCTTCCTGACGGATATCAAACGGACAGGGTACTACTTGGCGTGTTTCGTTTAATGAGACCGCGCGAAAATCAAGCGCAGGGTGATTTGTAACAGGTTTTAAACCTCTCCTGATTTGATATCCCTCTATCCGACCTGATCCATATGAACAGCAAAGACTCGTTTTCAGGTGGAACTTTTTAAATGAAACCAGTTTTAATGAAATTGAGTAAACCAATCAACATTGCATTTGTGTAATTACACCATAATCGTTACTGGCTGTTTTCTTTACCACTGAGTAAAGCGCTTGAAGAAGCTTGTTGGTACATCAGAGCATTACATGTAACTCTGTTTATTTGTTAAATATGCTCTTTTTTCATAGATGTTTGGCCGCACAATAAAATGCTGCATCGCAAACGACAATGGACGAGCTACGGAGTTCATCAGAAGAAAATACTATCCTGATAAATCGACCTGTTACGAGTGTGGGGTAAGAATTTATGGATTAACTTTCTCTTCTTACAGCGCGTTTTTAGAGCGGAGAGTAAAACTTGCGTGTGATAAGAGGCAAAGTGGTGCAAAAACTGAAAATGAAGGCGGCTACACACAA
>Ga0126336_10002449_pt1 | contig 10551 bp, 23 predicted proteins | sample SidCmetagenome_FD_92530 | JGI IMG/M metagenome (GOLD analysis project Ga0126336, IMG submission 92530) | Coral microbial communities from El Islote,Puerto Morelos, Mexico - Siderastrea C C metagenome | ecosystem: Host-associated > Invertebrates > Cnidaria > Coral | place: El Islote,Puerto...
ACGGCTACCTTTATCAGGATTCAATCTTTTCTCGGGCAGAACAAATTCAAAACTGATCATAATTTCTTGCACTGATTACAAGATGAATTTTTACAAGTCGGCAAGTGTTGAACACGAATGTTTGTACGCGTAATCAAATCTTTGTTTTGCAGAAAATTTTTCAAAATGCGGACTTTCCCCTTACAAATCAGTGCTGGACACACACACACAAAACTCAAAATTCGAAGGAGCTTTTTGTTCAAAGCCTTTTTAAAAACATGGTTGCATGTTTAGTGCGTGCACAACAGTAGTACTGTCCGCTCATTGGTGCATTCTGGCCTCGTTTTGATGCTTGGGTTCTGATTGGTGGAGAAGGGTGGAAAAGTCGGCCATGTTGGATTTTTCTGGCTTCTGATTGGTGGAGAAGGAAGGGTTGGCGAAAGGGCAAGGTCCAACTTGGAGAGGGATGGGAAATGACGTCATAGGGAATCACCATGCCAACCAGAGGACAGGGGGAAACCGGAAGTGAAAAAATCAAGACAACAACCGGAAGTGATATGTTAAAAAATGTTTTTTAATGAGGTCTAGAGTTTCCAAGGTTTTTTTTTTTACAAGCGGGAACGTGTGCGCCTGGACCCGAGTGGTCAGCGGCGCGTCCCTCAACAAAATTTCAAAGTCCAAGTGGTAGTGTGCAGGTTGACCGCATGGTGTCTGGACCCGAGTGGTCAGTGGTGTTCAGGAGAGTTTGGCTCTGCATCCATGAAGTTCTTGATGTTGGTGTGTCTGGCAACATTCAACAGGAAAAATGTACCCCGTGTTGGGTCCTGCGATGTCAATGATCTGCGTTTTGTTTAAACCCAGTGTGAAACATAACTCAATGAAGCTATGTTGTTCAATTTGCTCTAAGGTGAACCCTGCTGCTCGACCGCGTCGGGTACGCTCTACATGGTCTCCTTCCTTTAAACCCTTGCAGTAGTATATTGTGTGAAAAGCAGGTTGATTTTGTTTGGAAACATTCCACAGATGTTGGAGTTGTTTCTTGCGTGCTGATTCTTCATTTGTCCCTCTTGATGCTGGTGTCTGACAACATTCAACAGGAAAAATGTACCCCGTGTCGGGTCCTACGATGCCAATGATCTCCGTTTTGTTTAAACCCAGTTTCAAACATAACTCGATGAAGCTATGTTGTTCAATTTGCTCTATGGTGAACCCTGCTGCTAGACCGCGTAGGATATGCTCTACATGGTCTCCTTTCTTTAAACACTTACAATAGTCCATTATGTGAAAAGCTTGCTTGCTTGCTTGACTTTCTTTTCTTCTTTCTCCTTTGCTTGTCTGATTGTTCACTTGCTTGGAGTGAAGAATGAGATGAGAATGGTTGATGGTGTTCTTTTATAGAAAAAAAAGAGTCATGTGACAAAGCCTCGAGGACCAATCCCCCAACAGACAGACAGTCATGCGACGAGGCGCGCGGATCGCTCCTATCGCCCCATGTGATGACACCCATGATGCTTTGGGAGGAGTGGAGAAGGGGTGGGTTACCCCCTCCCCCTCCCTTTTTTTCCCATCATGCTTTGTGCATGTCTGGCTATAAAGCCTTGGAGATGCCACAGGCCTTCACTCCTAGCTTTGAGTTCGTCCTTGTTGACTTTTGTTGGTGTGTGAGAAAAGAAAATGGTGAGAAGGAAATCCTTGGGTTCCCTGTTCAGCTACATGAGTGTGAAGGGAGTGGAAGCAGTGGGGAGACGAGTGCCGCCGGAGAGGACTAATGTAGAAAGAGAGGCAATGAGGATGGCGGTGAAAAGAGAAGAGACGTGGAGGCCAATCAACAGACAGCGCGTGGCAGCATTCATTAGAATGTATTTGGCGGCTTTAGTTTTCAAGGAGAATGCCTATCGTCACCCTGGTGAGGAGAAAGCGGCAGCCAAACTGTTGAACGAAGCTTTGGTTCAATAGATCGTCCCCTGGATCTGCCGCAATCGTGTCTGGACGTTAGACGAGACCCAATGGCCAATCAGTTTGGTGGATTTTCGGGAACTCGACAATCACCTGGCTGCCAAGCTCCCCAGAATCCACACAGGCCGTCAATGGCAGTCTATTATTTATTTTTACAAGGAGATTGAGCGGGAACTGAAGGAGTGGCGGCGTATGGAGAAGATGGAGAAGGACGTCATCGAGGCAGTGAGACGCGTGATGGAAACTTGAACTTCTTAAAAATGTAAGTCAAGAACAAGACAAATTTTGTAAGTGAATTTTTTATTTGTGAAAATTAAAGTGATGATTTATTTTACATCCAACTCAGTGTCCGTGTCTTTATCTTGCCACGCCTCATTGGCGTTTTGCAAGCGTTCTTTTCTTTGTTGTTTTTTCGTGTCACTATAATTGGCTTGTCTTAAAGTTTGACTCAAACGTAACGTAGATTTCATTTCTCGGTAAAGTAATTGAAAACGGGAACGTCTCTTCAACACTTCCTCTTCGGAAGCCAGGGGTTTCTTTTGAATCCAATGAACTTCCCCCTTTATAATGGGATAATACACTTGAGTCTCTTCACAAAAATGAACGCGCTTCATGCTTTTTTTCTTTACAAATTAAAGTTTTCCAGTTCCACTCGTAATTGTTCAATGTTCTCGGGTAGCCAAAACGTGCGATTGAACAAGGCTTGAATTTCTTCTCGAGTTTTGTTGTCCAGATCTCGGGAACCAACCACAGCACTGCTTTGATGAAGGGTGGGACCTTTGCCTTGTATACCCCATGGTAAAAACTTGCTCCCAGCGACCAGAGTGGCTGAATCGTCGTTGACGTAGTAGTGATGTTCAGACCGGTACCAAGTTTGACTGGGAATATCAAACAGGTAGACTTCTTTCCCTTGATCCAAAGCCAATTGCGCGGTCCACCCGGTACCTCCTTTCACTCGTTTGGCATCTTTTTCCAATATGCCAAAAGCAAAGATGGTATGAGCCTTTTTAGCAATTTTGTAATTGCGTTGCAGCAATTGAAGCGTGTAGAAATGGGTAGGAACATGTTTACACAGTTTATGAGCAGCCTGATAAATAAATATGACGATTAGCTAGGACTAAGAGTTCTACTGCAGAAGGACTGATGTGTTGGGCTCGGGGATGATTGGAGGGGACAATGACTTCCACCTGCATACCAAAATGTTTGGCCATTTCTTTGGCTAATTCATCGGTTCCTTTGACCCCACCTGTGTACAATACATTCCCATGGCCAATTTGGAGTTGTATCTCTTCTTCTAGGTCTTGGGCTCCAATCATGTCGATGTCTGGGTCTGGGGACATTCGTCGTCGGGAAAAATGTAACTGGTATCGGGTCCAACGATCTCAAGTATCTCTGTCTTGCTTAAACCTAACGCCAAACTCAAATCAATCAGATGATGTTATCGGCACTGTGTAAAAGTAAAGCCAGCAGCGAGACCCCGTTTGACACGTTCGAGCAGATAATCGTCGTCCGAGGCAAAGTGTTGACGCTTGAGATCTTTGTAGTAGTCCATCAAGTTAGAATGAAAAAATGGAATGAAATGAACCTTCTTAAATAGGGAAAAGGGAAGGGAAGATGACCAATGGGAAAACAATTGACTTTATATGGGTATCAGGTGATGAAAAAATGAACCAATGACCACCCCAGAAGAAGTTGACCTATCAGAGGGACTTTGCCCTTATATGAGCATCAGGTGATGATAAAATGAACCAATGAGACAAAGGGTTCTAGGGTATAAAAGTCGTGTGCTGTGAGTGAAAAAAGTCAGATTTCCCAAAAGAGGATGTCCACTTCATGGGAATATGGCAATGTCTCTCCAGCTCGTTATCCAAATCCTGGTCGGAAGAGAAAATCTACCAAAAGCCCTCACCCTACCGGGAAGAGGAAAAAGAAGGAGGAGGAGAAGGAGAAGGATGTAATTCAAAATATGACACCCGTAGGATTGGAGGCGTTTAAGAAAAATGACGTCACCTATTTGGGTGAGATGTCTAGTCCCTCATCGGTAGAGGTCGTGCAAGAAGGGGTATCTTACCCGCAACCCAGTGAGAAAGAAACCCAGGCCGCCGTGGAAGAGTTGATGAACGAATTGAATGACATGGTGGACCAAGCCACCCAAACTCCTCCTCCTCCCCCTCAATCCACATTGACGAAGGTGTATGACAGTCCTAACAGTCTTTGCTGAAGCCAAAGGCCAAATACCACCACCACCATCACCACGACCTCCTCCAGCCAAGGATGACAATGAAGGAATGAAAAGATTACTCAGAATGACTACTATCTTTCAAAGCCCTGGCTTTCAAAACCCCAGACCTCGTTCCCCACCCAGTTCCGTGGACTACATGGTGTGCCCCTTGCATGAGGTGCGTTTGGAGGAGCGTCAGTCCCAAAAGGGATGGGACTATGTCAAATGTCCCATTCAACCTTGTTTGCTATTTTGTGGGAAAGACCAAGCCTACCAGTATATGAAGGCTGTGTATCGTCAACCTCATCCAGAAGTGCTGGACATGTGGAGCTGTTTGTTGTGCTTTCGCCGTGAACCTGCCACGCTTCAACAGAGCCATTCCCCAGAGAACCCCGATCGGTTGATTGTGACCTGTTCTAAGAAAAAGTGCCACTTCTTTCGGTGGGCCGACCACCTTTTGGGTCCAAAGTACTGGAAATGGTTTCATGACAACCCACCCAAAAAGGCAGACCAGCAGGCAGAACATCCTTTGCCGACCCGTGATGCCAATGGCTATCCCAGGCGTGGGTATGACATCCCAGGTCCCCCACCCCGAGTGAGAAGTCAATAGGAAGTGGAGCGAAAACGTCCCTTGACAGCCTATGAGAAGCAGTTGCTGCGAGAAGTCCAAGAACTCAAAAACCGTCAAGAGGTTTTAGTGGCGCCTGCCCCACTTCCACCCAAGTACAGTGACAGTGTAGATAACTGGCAGAAAGGTCTAGAAACTGTAGTTTATGACATGCCAGAAAGTGTAAAGAACTGGTATGACCGTACTGGTCTATTTTAAAGTTTTAAGTTTTGTAAAGAGAGAGAAAAAAAGCAGGTCCGGAAAAAGAGCATGATCGGTCGGGGCGCCGACATTTTCAAAATACGCGCCCTCTTTTGAAATATTTGACTTGTGAAAATTTCTATAAAGGCTGATGTTGTAAGAATAAAAAAGTTTAGTTTGAAATGGAGTCTGTGTTGATGCGTTATGGGTGGGATTGTTTATGGTCTCTTGTTCAATGGAAATGTCATCAAACCCTTTGCCAATTTTTATATGACCACCAAGAAGGAGAGAAAGTGCCCATTCCTACGAAGATTCGTCCCGAGGACACATATCCTCTCAAAGTCTTTGAAAAAACCCATGTGGGCATCAACCTGTATCGATGGGTGGTGTTTGTCTTGTGGTTGAAATCCCATCTCAGTGCCTGGCGATGGTATCGAAGCATTCAAAAGGCGCATCCCGATACTGTACCCACCATACAAACCCTATGGGATGAGTGTCAGCAGGTATGGCATCTAGAAAGACAAAAAGAAAAAAGCTAGATGTCTCGCAACAACGGTTGGCCCGTTACCACGATCCCAGAGCCCCAGGCAGTTTAGGGGGAGTGCAACGTTTTGCTCGGGCTCATCAAATTCCCTTGAAAAAAGCTCAACGTGTGTTGCAACGGGATTTGGCCTATACGTTGCATAAACCTCGACGTCGTCGTTTTCCCACCCTGCCCGTCATCGTGGGTGGATTAGATGATCAATGGGTAGCGGATTTGGTGGAAGTTCAACCCTTGGCCAAGTATAATCGAGGCATTCGTTATCTATTGACCGTGTTGGATGTACTGTCCAAGTACGCCTGATGGCAACCGCTGAAAGTCAAAACGGGGGTGGCCTTGGTCAAAGCCTTTCACAAGATCCTGACCCAAGGACTTCAACCCAACCGTTTGCAAACGGATCGAGGGACGGAATTTTACAACCGTACGTTTCAACGTTGGCTCAAAGATCAGTGGGTGAATCATTTTTCCACCGAGGGGGGTGGTAAAGCGAGTGTGGTGGAACGGTTTAACCGTACATTGAAAGAACGATTGTACCGCTATTTTACAGCCGCCAACACGTTACGGTTTGACGACGTGTTACCCAAATTGGTCCAAGGCTATAATGCCACGCGTCATCGAAGTATTGGGATGGCCCCCCGAGATGTGACGTGGCAGAATGAAGAAGCTGTGTGGAAACGTTTGTACGAAAAACGTCTGAAAGCCAAACCTCCTCCTCCTCCTTCCCCACCCAAATTCAAAGTAGGGGATCGTGTGCGTCTCAACAAGATTCATCGTATTTTTGAAAAAGGGTATCTGCTTGGTTGGACCGAAGAAGTGTTTGTGGTACATCGTGTCACGCCTGGCCCTGTACCCACCTATAAGATTCGCGAGTGAGATGACACACCAGTCCAAAGCACATTTACGACGCGGATTTACAAAAAGTGCACGTCTCCGACCAAGCGTTGTTTCGCATTGAAAAGGTACTTAAGCGTCAAAAAGACCGGTTGTTGGTCAAGTGGAAAGGGTGGCCTGACAAGTACAATAGTTGGATTGCCACTCAAGACATGACCCCCCTCCGACAGCCAAAGACGAAAAAGAAAGCATGACGTTTGTACCCTGTTCCTCGTATTACGTGACGTTGATGAGTCACGCCAGTACCCGCGAGTTTCCTTAGACCCGTGCCCATCATTTCAGAAATCGTTTACCCAAACCCATTCGATTTGTGGGACGAGGATAGCAAGTGGGGATGGTGAGTTTGTCCTTACCTACCATTCCAGTGGTGGGGGAACAGTTTTTCTGCTGTACGTACGATGGCATGAACGGGTGTATGGCAAAGACGACCAAGGGGATGATGTATGGTGGCATCAACGTCGCGAATTGAAAGTCATGGGTCAAGACAGGAAAGACAGTTTGTCCGCGTCAACGGGATCTCAATTTTTTCAAAAACTGGTGTATCGCTACGAGGAAGAACGCGCCAAACGAACCCAACCCAAAAACAAATGGGCTGAGAACAATGGCGTCAAGTTGTACCCCACTTTTGAATGGACCTCTCAAGGGGATTTGTTGTTGAATACCGTAAATGTGAATTCCAAAGACAAGTGGTGCGCGTGTTATGGGGACAAACCTTGGCACTAAAGATGGGATGGATCAAAGAAGTGTCCGCTTGGACATTTCGACTGGGACCCAATTTGTTGCAAGAATTTCATTCAGACACGATTCCCACACCAGACGATGTCCCAGATGCAGACAGCAAACCCACCTTTTGGAAAGTGGATGGGGGTTATTTGGTGCTGAGTGTGACGTGCAATTGGTGTTTCGTCCAGTTGAATGAGAAGTTTCGTCCCTCACGGAATTTGCCCCAATGCGTCCCTTGCACGTGTATTGCAATGTGGAAACCAGTAGTATGGTAGGAAATCGCATCACGGATCTCTTGAGAGAAATCAAGTACCACAGTCGAAACACCGTGCACTTTGAACCCATGCACATTCAATATTTACCGGTGCAAAATGAACGGATGGCAATCGTCGAAACCCAGATGGCCGAAATCAATGGGGATCTGGTTCAATTTGGCGAAGGGCATACCATCCTAACCCTCCACTTTAAAAGGGACGTGGTGTGAAGAAAAAAAGAACAGAAAAGACAGGATGTCGTTCTACGTGACGTTACCCAGTCATTCCAACCGACGTGAATTTCCCAACAACCAATCCAATTGGTTCAAGATGCGTTTACCCCATCCGTTGCGGTTACCTGGCGGTCAATGGCAAGTAGGATTGAGTGCCATTTCATTACCAGATGCTCGCGTCAATTTGTACGAGTTGGTAATGAAAGGACAACACGTCTTAGGAATCAAATGGCACCTGAAAGCACCCAGTCAAAGAGGAGATACCTATGACAAACATGGAGCGGCCGTGACCAAAATTGACGATATTAAAGATTGGAATTGGGTGGTGGACGGTGTGAGTTTTATGAAACCAGCTATTACTCATGTGGAACAGAAATAACGGGAATCGGCCGTCCAAGGGGGAACCTTTTTGAACAATCAAGGCAAACACAATTACGTCAAGTTTCGTTGGGAGGGAGAAGATCTGGTGATTGACAACACGAATGTGTGTCATTGTCGATCCGTTCACACCCCCTCCTTTGCTGTTCATACCAAGTTAGCTCTCAAAATGGGATGGTTACGTAAAATCGACACAGGTTTGATTTTGGGTCCTAACTTACAGCAAGAATTCATGGGAGATCAAATTCCTAATCTCCATACCCAGAGTGATTGGAAGGATATCTTCGACAAGGATGGGAACCCTGTGTTTTGGACCACCAATCGAGTTGAAGACTATATGGAATTGAGTATGAGTTGTAGTTGGCATTTCACCAACTTGAATGTGGCGTTTCGTTCGGTGGAGGGAGAACCCACGCGATCTCTGCACGTGTACTCAGGCGAGGCAGGCAGCAGTATTGTGGTGAATCGCGTGACTGATTTGTTGCGAGAAATCCAGTACAAGCGGGAAAGACGAGGCACCATGTACTTTGAACCGTTGCACATTCATTACATGTCTCTTCGCAATGAGGTCGTGGAAATCATTCAAATTCAAGTGGCCAAAACGTTTGGAACCGGTGGAGACTTGGTCAAGTTTGGAGAAGGCAACACCATTGTCACGTTGCACTTCAAAAAGACATAAAAAGAAAAAAAACAACCACAAGTGAACCCAATTCAATCATCATGCCTCCGAAAAGAAGAAAACGACGACGACGACGAGCCACACGTTCGACCCGACAACGACAGCGCCATCAATTGGGGGAAGGGATCAACACAGTGATCGTAGGGACTCCTAAAGTCGCTTGGAAAATCACCAAGGGGTTAGAAAAGTTAGCCAAAAAGAATGCCAAAAAAGCGTATTTGAAATGCATGGCAGAAATCCAAAGTGGAAAACGAAAACGGTATGCTGGGGAATCTTTTACTTGCAACCTCATGTGAGTATAAAAAGAGAAGAGTCCGGTGAAAAGAAAAAAAGTGATCACTGGTGACGAGTGAAGAGGAAGAAGAAAAGAATGACACACCTTGGCTCCATTTTCAACCTTTTTATTAACAACAACGTTGATGATACGGGCTACAACACACTTTGTGCCAAATCTTCTCTTGGCCAACAATAAGCTGTTTGATTCTTTGGCCCACTTTGTGGTCATTGCTGACATAATCGTAATCGGAAAAGTCATTTAAAAAGTCTTGCAAGGTGCGTCCACGGGCCTTGGCTTTTAAGTACAACAAGGCGTAATCTCCACAACTCTTGTTATTGATGGCTTGAAGGGACTTGCCATTGTTAACCACATACTTCCAATGTCTCTTCCTTATGGGTATTTGGTCTTGGATTTACACCCCGCGTCGTCCGATCAACAACGATTGTTGAGTCACCTGTTAAAAGCCGAAGGATGGACGCGCACCTATCAAAAACGTCGTAGTGATCAGGATGTCAAGTAAAAGATTACCCAGTCAAAGGTTATAGGGATTGGCTCCCCCGTTGTTTTGGATTTGTTGGGAAAAAGTGGTCGGGGATTATTTTCATAGCATGCGTTTGAACGACATGGATTACCTGGCCATACGAGAGGTATATAATTTGATTCGAAAGGGACGAAGCAAAGCCATTGACCGTTTCATCGATCGTTACAACGAAACGTATTTTCGTGAACTGGTGTGGACCTTAGAAGAGCGAGCATGGCAGATGATGATGCATCCCGACGTCCTCCGCAAGCTTACGCAACCGTTTCACCTGCAGGGGTAGGCATGACCAGCACCAATCAAGTGTCGCCAGGGACCGTGCAAGAGATTTTGGACATGGGGGACCAAAACCTGATTGACCAAGCCTTTGATCAAATGTCCGTCGATGACCATACTGCGTATTTGCAATCTCTCCCATCCCCTTCGGTTCCAGCGGGGTTGGGTAGTCAAGCTTCTAGAACTCCTTCGACAGACGGGGCTCGAACACCCCATCGCGGGAGTCCTCGTTTGTCGTCGTCGGGAGCTCGATCCCCTCCTAGTTGGGGGAGCGCTCGATTATTGGCAGCCGCAGGAGCTGGTGGGGGTGGTGGTGGAAGTGGTGGAAGTGGAGGTAGTCGAAGTAGTACCCCCCGTGGAAGACCGGGAGGAGGCGAGGAGGAGGATGAGGACGACGACGACGACCCCCCACGTTGCCATGGACTCCACCCAGACCCTCACAACAAAGCACCCCTCAAGGTTCCTGGACCCCAGGAAGATCGCCTAGAACCTTGGGACAAGCGGATTTACAACGACGTTTACGGATGTTGATGCAAGATCAAGAGCAATTGGCTCAAGGACGGGAAATTGCCAATGTCACCATGACCAATAGCATCGTGACCAGCTTTAAACAGGGAGGACGTCCGAGCGTGCAAACCACTTCGTCCCGGATTTCCTCTAGCTCGAGGAGATGGCTCCCCCCCAAAGAAAAAACCACCGTGTCCTTATTGAATGGACCGTTGTCCAAAGTCAATTGTTTGAAATTCAAACCGGAACTTTTACAACGCATGGATTCCTTGTATGCCTTTTACCACAAA
>Ga0126336_10002450_pt1 | contig 10551 bp, 7 predicted proteins | sample SidCmetagenome_FD_92530 | JGI IMG/M metagenome (GOLD analysis project Ga0126336, IMG submission 92530) | Coral microbial communities from El Islote,Puerto Morelos, Mexico - Siderastrea C C metagenome | ecosystem: Host-associated > Invertebrates > Cnidaria > Coral | place: El Islote,Puerto...
GATTATCATTACGCTCAACGATAAATTAGCGACCTTAAAATCACTGGATGAGTCAATTCTGGCGGCAGTAGAGGAGCCGAACAGCGTAACTGAAGTAGAAGAATCGGTGGAATTTCGCGCTCAAATCCACGCCGCTCTGGTGAAGTTACAACGATGCCAAACTAGCAAAACGAATCTAACGATCCGCTCCAGAGTAATCCAGGCGTTTCAACTCAACCTGTTTACGCGAAGTTACCGAAATTGCAAATCAAGAAGTTTACTGGCGAACCGAAAGCATGGCAGTCCTTTTAGGACTCCTTCTCAAGTGCTCAAAAATGTCGACAAATTAAACTACTTGAAGAGCTTGCTTGAGGGTGTAGCATTATCGGCTATAACTGGACTGGCAATGACAGCACCAAATTACGCGAATGCTGTTGATATCCTGAAGGAGAGATTTGGAAACAAACAGCTCATCATCAGTTCTCACATGGAAGCTCTTTTGAAGTTGAAACCGGTGACGGTGTTGTCAGACATCGAGGGTATGCGAGCTGTGCTTGATACGGTGGAAATCCAAGTGAGGGGACTGAAGGCCCTTGGAATCGACTCGGATCACTGCATGGTGCCTTACTGATACCGATTTTCATGGAAAAATTATCGGATGAGTTACGATAGTAAGTCGGGAAAACAAGGTGACTGGAAGCTCGACTCTGTACTTCAGGCCGTAAAATCCGAAATGGAAGCCCGTGAGCGCTGAACCATTCGCCCATCTACTGAAAGGTCGTCTGTTAAGAAACCGTACCCAACTGGGAGTGCATTATTGAGCGGAAACCGAGGGGAGTTTAACTGTTCGTTTTGCAAGGGAGCCCACCGAGCGTCTGATTACCGTGTTGTGACAAATGTTGACCTGAAGAAGGATGTTCTGAAGAAACAAGGGAGATTTTTGTTTATTTGCGCCGCGGAGGACACATGGCCCGCAATTGTGACTCAAAAATTCAGTGTTTTTGATGCCAGGTCCGTCATCATCTTGGCTGTTTGTGATGGTGGTAAATCGCATGTAAGTGACAATTCTGCAATGGAGGGTGCATGTAATTTGCCTGAAACGTCCACACCTGCAATGCATGTCAGCTCAGGAATGCATGTGTTTCTTCAAACTGCGCAAGTTGTTGTATCAAGGCCAGGAATGGGATCCACCAGCAGTTTAAAGGTTTGTGCTATTTTTGACACTGGGGCTCAGAGGTCGTACGTTTCCCAGGGAGTTGTGGATTCATTGAAACTGGAGACTATCAAGACAGAGACCCTAAGGATTGCAACATTTGGTACCTAGGACCAGCAGTTACAAGCAGTTAATTAAGCCAGACACAGGCTTTGAAATGACTGTGAATGCTTTCTCAGTTCCTCAGTTCCTTGACTTACAAGGCCAAGACCTTCACTGGGTAAAGGAGACCTATCCACGCTTGCGGGACATTGATTTTGCTGACACTTGCCCTGATGGTGGTCCAATGCAGATGGATTTGTTGATTGGTTCAGACTACATCTGGAATTTCTTCGATGGCAAGACAATACTGGGGGAAGGAGTCAGGTCAAGGTGGTCGCGTCGCTGTCTCAATGAAATTGGGATGGGTGTTGTCCGGCCCGGTTGAAAACCTTCCCCAGGAGAGGCTGTCAAGCATACAGGTTTCGTCGACTCATGTATTGAGAATAGATGTGAGAGAAACCGAAGATACCCTGCGGACGGATCTGCAGCGACTATGGGACTTGGATTCTGTTAGCATCCAATATCGAGATACAGCCCATGAAGCTTTGGTGAAGAATTTAAGTTTTAAAGACGGCAATTATTCAGTACACTTACCGTGGAAGGAGCACCGCATGTTGCTTCCCGATAACTTTGAGAACAGTGTAGCGCGACTGAGCTCACAATTGAAACGCCTTAGGAGAGAACCAGACATCTTGAGAGAAAACGATTCCATTATTCAGGATTAGTTGCAGAGTGGGATAATTGAGAAAGTGGACCGTACGAAATGTCCAGATGTTGGAAAGGTGCATTATTTACTTTACAGTGAGGTGGTGCGTAGGGACGCCCTGACAACCACGTTGCGTGTTGTGTTTGATACCTCGTCAAAGGCCACTATTGATAGCCCAAGTCTAAATGACTGTCTTTATTCAGGGTCAGCCTTAACCCCTACGATTTTCAAGATACTCCTGCGGTTCAGGGAGAAAAGGACTGCACTTGTAGCGGACATTGAGAAAGCCCTTCTCAACATCAGAGTTAGTGATCAAGATCGTGACGTCCTTTGATTCCTTTGGGTTTACAGTTTAGAACGAGATGATCCAGGATTGGTGCTGTACAGGTTTTGCCGTGTTGTGTTCGGTGTCAATGCCAGCCTTTTCCTTCTAAATGCTACGCTGAAGCACCACATCAGTCAGTACCAGGCAGATCCAGAGTTTGTTGAGAACTTGTTGAACTCATTCGATGTGGATGACCTAGTATCGGGAGAGACAAATCTTGAGAAAAGTCTGTCGCTTTACCAGAAATCAAAGAAGTGTCTATCAGAAGGTGGATTTAACCTGAGGAAGTGGATCTCTAACTCACCTCAGCTGCTTGAATTGATTTGCCAAGATCAGACCAGAATTGACGAGAATTGCCCTGTAATGGAAGACACAGAATCTTATGAAAAAACCACCATGGAACACTTAGGGAAACTCGACATGAAGAATGAACATAAAGTCCTGGGACTGTGTTTCCGATGAGTTCATTTTTAAATTTGAATCACTGCTGAAGCTCGCAGAAGGTTTGGAGCCAATCAGGAGAAATTTGTTGAAGATCACTTCAAGCTTCTTTGATCCTTTGGAGTACTTAGTCCAGTTGTAGTACAGATGAAGGTTTTGTTTCAAATGCTTATTGCCGAGAGAAGTTTGACTGGGATGCACCCCTCCAGAGGCAGCCCGGAGAGAGTGGATGAGGTGGCCTCAGGACCTGCAAGAGGTGCAGCGAGTATTAGTGCCGCAGTGTGTTTATGCTGGCTTGGAGGAAGAGATTGTCTCCTGTACTATTCATGGTTTCGGGGACGCTTAAGAGAAGGTCTTGTTGTGCGGTGGTGTACTTGGTTCTTGAAGCAAGCAGTGGATATCACCCGGTTTTGCTCTCATCCAATACCAGAGTGGCACTCCTATCAAGGCAGTCTATCCCTGGACTTGAGTTGCTGTCCGGAGTGATCCTAGCAAGACTTGTGTCTTCAGTAAAGTAAACATTGGAGCCAAAGATTCAAATTAACGAGACGCACTCGTGGCTGGACAGCAAGACGGAAACCTTCTGGATAAAGGGGTCCAAGAAATAGAGGCAGTTTTTCCGGAATCGTGTATACGAAATTCGGTCCTTAACTGAAGAATCAATGTGGAACCGTTGCCCAGGACTTGAACACCCAGCAGATATCAGATCCCGTGGTGAAGTCGCCTCCAATTTGAAAAGTAACCAGTTCTGGTGGAGCGGACCCTCGTGGCTGTCAGAACCATAGACAAATTGGCCGAAGTCTGAAGAATGCCTTGAATCTATTACTGAAGAGTGTCGCACGGAGTTGAAGGAGGTACAAGCATTGGAGGCCACTGAGGAGCCAGTACTCCTTGCGTCGACTGGTAGACCCGACCTCGAAGCTTGTATCCCTATTACAGATTTCAGCTGCTGCGACAAGTTGTTCCGCATCACAGCCTTGGTGTTGCGTTTTGTGGGAAATCTGAAGATCAACACAAACATGTTAAAGGAGGCAACTGTCTGTGAAGGTGACGTAACAGTACAAGAAGTTGCGAATGCTGATACACAATAGTTGAGAAGTTTCCAGAAATATGAAGTCACAAGCGAATTACAGTCAACTGGAACGCGAGTTTGGTCTTTACGAAGATGACAGTGGGGTGTTGAGGCGTAAGGGACGAATAGCCAATGCTGATTTACCAGTCGAGACTAAATTTCCAGCATTACTACCAAGAGACCACCATATTTCAACTTTGCTGGTGAGACAAGCCCATGAGAGAGTGCACCACAACAAGGTGGAAGCTATCCTATCCAAGCTGAGAACACCTTATTGGATCAGAAGAGGGAGGCAATTTGTGAAGAAGATACTCGCTGGCTGCACGGTGTGTCGCAGATATGAAGGGCGTGGCTACAGAGTACCCCCGTCAAGGTGATCTACCAGAATTAAGATTGAGTCAGAAACCTGCATTTACTTAAGGTGGAGTGGATTATGCAGGACCGCTGTACATTAAGGAATCGAATCATTCGGAGTTGCAGAAAGTGTATGTCCTCCTGTTTACGTGCTGCTCAACTACGGCCGTTCATTTGGAACTTGCTACAGATATGTCAGCTGACGTGTTTATCCGTTGTCTGCGAAGACTCACAGCTAGAAGAGGCATACCAGAAATCATTGTTTCAGACAATGCGAAAACATTCAAGTCTGCGGCAAAGGTTTTGCGCAAAGTGTTTTCGTATCCCAGTGTCAAGAGATTCCTTGCTGGTAAAAGGATTGCGTGGCCATTTAATGTGAACAGAGCACCCTGGTGGGGTGGCTTTTTCGAAGAATGATCCAGAATGTGAAGAGGTGCTTGCGAAAGACCTTAAGGAATGGAAGGCTTAACTATGACGAGCTGCATACTGTTCTGGTTGAATTGGAGGGAACACTGAACTCTAGGCCTTTGAGAAATGTGATGACGCTGAAGAGCCTTTGACGCCAGGTCACTTAATGTGTGCAAGACGAATCCTGTCCTTACCTGATGTTAGAGCAAGCAGTCAGGATTCCATTAACCAAGCAGTATCATCTGAAGATCTCCCAAGAAGAAGGAGGTATACTTGGGGCTCCTACCAGAGGGCCTCTGGAAACTATGGAGTAGAGAGTATGTAACAGAATTAAGGAACCTTCATCGTCAGTGCTCCAGACCTGAAAGCAGGATGTCCATATCAGTCGGAGATGTAGTTACTGTGTTTGAAGACAACCTTCCCCGAAGTCAGTGGAGACTAGGAAGAGTGGAGCAGTTGATTCCAGGAGCAGACAATTGCGTGAGAGCAGCAGTAGTCAAGGTTATTACCAAGACCGGAAGACCTATGACTGTCAAAAGGCCAGTGCAAAAGCTGTTTCCTCTGGAGGTCGTGACCAATGATGAACAATTACAGGATGAAGCCAGGAGGCCCAGATGAGCGGCTGCTATCAATGCGGACTATATTTGGAGACTAGTTGACCAGTGACTTAATGGTCAAGGGGGGAGTGTGTCACGGATTGTTTTTGTTTGTAGTGTGACACATGTGTCACGCGGAATTACTTTGTTGGTACTGTGACAATTTTTGGAACATGACCTTAACACGTGGACAGATCATGCGGTTGAAAACACGTGGTCACGTGAACATTGATGAATTTGAACTTGATGAATTTTTTCTTCGCTGTTTTTTTTATAGGAAATGTGTTTAGAGTTCCGTTTTGAAACCCGTTCGTTGCTGGATATCTGTATTTTCGAATGGAACATTAAACGAGACAGGTAAAATTCAAGACAATACCCTTGTGTCCTTTGTTTTCGCGTGGGTTTGCCTTATGTTCGTCCATTAAAGAAAAAGATCGCGAAAATATAGTCGCTTTCTTGCCATAACACAGCTGTAATTTGGTAATTCACAGTCTTTAGCCGGTCAAGATTTGCTATCGGTTATGGCACGTGTTTTTTGACGGTATATATTACAATTTTTTGTATTATAATTTTAAAATATATTATAATTGTATTATAATTTTAAAATAATATATTATAATTTTTTGTAGCCGGTCAAGATTTGCTATCGGTTATGGCACGTGTTTTTTGACGGTATATATTATAATTTTTTGTATTACATGAAGAAGCCTCGCACTTTTCACCATGTTTGCAGGTGACTCGCCACATATCGCGAACATGTTACCCACAAAAGTTCACAGGCTAATATTGCACGAATTTAGCGAATTCTAGGACCCGCAAAAATTAAGGTATTGTGGCAGTGGCCATTAAAACTCGCCAGAAGAAATTCAATATTTAAATCTGTCAGAGATATAGACCGCCATAACGGTACATTCTATTCATTACCAAGGCGAGGACATCTTTCTGTGTCAGCCATTTTTTTAAAGCAGCTTTAAGAACTTAAACAGCTGATGCCAGTGTTTCATTCGATGTATTCGTATCAATTAGTGTGTTTTACTTTGTAGTAGTTTTTCCAAAGGGGTTTGCCGCAGATCATTCCAAATACCTTTGAAATACCTAGTAGCCATGAACTACTAGCGGACATTTAATCATGCCTTGAAGCTACTACAAGTAATCAAAAAAGATCTAATACCGAACACACTTGAGCCCGGTATGATTGACACTGCCATTTGCAGCTACTACATGTGATCTTAAAAGATGTAATACTGGCGAAGACAATGGAAGAGTTATGATTGACACTTAGCCATGAACTATTAGCAGACATTGCACAGTGAGGAGATACGCTCGCGTATATATGCACAATTTTTGATGTTCTCAGTTGCACTTGTTCCGTGCTAAAATCTCTCTCCTGGAAATAAAATAAATCTCTTAAGAATGCTCCAGTCCTTGGATAGGTTCTCTTCAGATTGTTTAGAGAATGAAATGACCAGCCTTCTTCATTTTGCGTGCCAAACAAAACCAAATGGTATCTTGGAAACAGTATTTAATTACCTCACAATTTTCCCCTAAAATTTCATCGTACTAAGCCGGCAGCATTCAATACATCTTAAACGGTACTACCCCTTTGTTAATTGTAACGAATTTAATAACGTGCAATGATTGAATTTTGGATTTTATGGACAGCATGTCCTTGGAAGGGAAAATGCAGAGTTAGTATTTAAACTCTGAGTTTTTCGTTGTTTGTTTGTTTGTTTGTTCGGCTACAGGACAGTTCTGTCCCAGAAGGCACATTGGTCAAGGCGAACACGGAAAATAATTAAACAGACGCAATAAACGTCACTTGCGGCTTTGGCGTTGCCTTATGGGGACTCTAAATCTTGTTAAGTCTTGTTTTGAATCTACGAGGCGTCCCAAGGGTATTTGAAAATAGCATGCTTCGGGAAGAAAAAAGAAAAACATTTTATTTGGCTCACGAGTTTACCTCTTCGGTATGACTGGAGCCGTGTCAGGATAGACCTTGCTGACCAAACTGGGAAAAGTAAAATTCTCTGAGTTTTTCCTTGGACTTAGAGGTCTGGTCCATCTTTATTCAGCTGTAGAATGAGAATGTTGAACCTTTTTGAACTGTAAGTATGACTTATTCAGAGCATAGGCGTTCTCTACAGTCATAGATTTAAATTACATAATAACTCTGTTATTCTAAGATGAATAACAGCCATTTCTCTTCCTATTAGCTGAAAGAAATTAGAAAAGCAAACTTCTTAATTTTGCTTAGCTACTAGATGGGCTCTAAGAAACGCGTTTCATTAAGCTCATGCCGCTTAATGCTTACTTTCATGGTTTCAGTACGTACAAAATTGCAGTAGCAATTAACTTCACTTCTTTGGCCATGAGATAACCTTCGTGCCTTTTGTTTTCGCGAGGGTTTGCCTTATTTTCCCCCATTGCTTAATGATCGCGAAACTAAAACGCAGAAATTATTCTAAGAAAACGTAAAGGTAATCCTCGCTTGCTTACCCACCTTTTAGCTGATAAAGATTTGCTATCGTTTATGGCATGTATTTTTTGACAGTAAATGTTATAAATTTTATTATAAGTAATAAGTTTTATTATAAGTAAAAGTTATTATGAGCTTTGCACTTTTCTCCGTGTTTGTAGGTGACTCGTCAAATGTCGCCGCAAAACTTTTACCCACGAACGTTCACAAGCTAATTTTGCAAGAATTCGGCGAATTCTAAAACCCGCAGAAAATTAAGGTATTCAGGCAGCGCCCACAACGGTTCATTCAATTCATTACCAAGGCGAGGACAACTTTCTGTGTTAGCCATTGTTTGAAAGAAGCTTTAAAAACTTAGAAAATGGGTGGTTCACTCCATGTATTCGTTTTAATTAGTGGGTTTTTCTTTCTACGTGAATATTTTGTTACAAAGGGGTTTGCTGCACATCATTCTAAATTTATTTTATTTATTAATTTATTTTGCTTCGCCTGGGAGTTACGTATATAAAAAAACATTGAAGACAATTACAAAACCAGGCAGGGACACCACAACAGTAAGAACCAATTACTGTGGGCCCAAATCTTCAAATCTTTAAATCTTCTCAGTTCATCGTTACACACTGAACTTTGCGAGAAACATTTTTCACAGTCACGACAAAAGCTCTCCCTTAACTTCCTACAATCCTTGGCATACAAAACATTTGGTAGTAACCAACGACCAATACTATAATCGTTCTTTTACCTTTAGCAAAATATTTTTTCATCGTGTAGTTTGTACCGACTTAATACAGTTTTCATTTGGGCAATTTTTATTTATAACTGTAAGCAGCAGAAAACAAATTTTCAATGTCCAAATTCTGAGCTTAATGCAAAACATAAACCTAAATTTTCTTTCTTTGTGCTAATGGACGTTAACGCTTCTATTCTCGTTTGTTTTTTGGCTCAGTATTAAACATAAGTGTATCCAAACCGTGCCTCGTCCATCTGTTAGCGTGACTGTACTCTTAGCTGCAGGAACACCCAACGGTACCCTTTTGATAATTTTTAGTCACCTCAAAAATTGAGGTTTAAGTGGGATGGGAAAAACTTAAGTTAGTTTTCTTTGGTGAAATGACACTTCGGACTTTAAAGGCATTGGAAAATTCATGTCTTTAGTTCTTGGAGGGACAAAAATATCGCTTGGAGTGCGAATTGCACTCTTCAAAAAATAAACATTTCCGAAATCAAAAGAATATAGTTTGGTGGTAGACCTACCTGCTAAGATTGAGCAGTGGTGTTTAAAGTCAACACGAGCTAGTTTGTGCGAAGAAAAATGGCCTGGCTTTCTGATTAAGTTAGTCGATGCTTCTCTATGGTTCTTCCTCGTATTGATGTGTCTTTTATATGATGACTCCTTTCAGTATCTGATTTCCACGCTTGTTTACCAAATATGTTTGAAAAATTAATTATGCCTTGCAGCCACTACAGCTAATCAAAAAAGATCTAACAACGAAGACAACGAGTGCGTTGTGATTGATACTTAGCCGTGAAGTATTAATAGGCTAAGCCTTTTAATCATACCTTGCAGCTACTACAAGCACTCAAAAAAGATCTAATAACGACGACCATGAGCGCATCAGTTGTGACTGATACTTTGCCAGGAACTATTAGCGGACATTTGCACAGTGAGGAGATACGCTCACGTATATGTGCACAATTTTTGATGCTCTCAGTAACACTTGTTCCGTGCTAAAATCTCTCTCCTGAAAATAAAATAAATCATTTAAGAATGCTCCATTCCTTGGAGAGGTTTCCTTTAGATTGTTTAGAGAAATGAATTGAGCAAACTTCGTCATTTTGCCCGAACAGTTTTTAATTACCTCATAATTCTCTCTTAAAATTTCGTCTTCTGTAAAAGTTAACCGCATTCGTTATGGAACGAATTTAATAACGTGTAATGATTGAAGTTTGGTTTTTATGGACAGCATATCTTTGGAAGGGAAAATGCATTTAAACTTTGAGTTTTTCGTTATTTGTTTGTTCAGCTACAGGGCAGTTCTGTCCCAGAAGGCACAGTGGACAAGGCGAACACGCAATAAACGTCACTCGCGGCATTGACGTTGTCTTCTGGGGTTTCTAAGTCTTGTTTAATTTCGCAAGTCTAGACCTTTTTGTTACGAATCTACGAGGCGCCCCAAGGGTACTTTAAAAATTAAAATAGCATGCTCCGGGAAGAAAAAAGAAAAACATTTTATTTGGCTCATGTGTTTACTTCTTTGTAGAAGCCGTGTAAGAATAGACCTTGTTGACCAAACCAGGTAAAGTAAAATTCTCCTCGTTTTTACTTAGACTTAAAGGTGTGGTCCACCTTTATTTAGCTGTAGAATGAGAATATTGAAAACCGTTTCGAACGCCAACAACTGCGCTCTTCTAAGAAAATACTTTTAGTTGTTCCTTTCGTTTCGGATGTTTCCTCAGAAATTTTGCTTCCCCCATTTTATGGAACCAACTACCTCATTCTATTCAATCATGTCAAACTATTCAGTGATTTTTATAAAAAAGACGTTATTATTATTATTATTATTATTATTATTATTATTATTATTAGGAGCGGAGGCGTTCTCTACAGTCATAATTTAAATCACATTATTCTAAGATGAATAACAGCCATTTCTTTTCATATCAGCTGAGAGAAATTAAAAAAGCAAACTTCTTAACTTCACCTAGCAACAAGATGGGTTCTAAGATACCCGTTTCATTAAAGTGCACCTAACCCCTAAAATTTTTTTTCGGCTAAATAAATTCTGTTATCAACTGGAACATTTCTTCGCAAAAAGTTTTTGATTTGGTTAAATTCTCGATTTTCTGTGCCCTGTTAAATTCAAGAAAAATTTGGTTCAAGTCCGAGTAAGAGGAACCTGGGGCGAGCCGTAGTTGTGACGTCAGATCAAGAACCAAGA
>Ga0126336_10002451_pt1 | contig 10549 bp, 9 predicted proteins | sample SidCmetagenome_FD_92530 | JGI IMG/M metagenome (GOLD analysis project Ga0126336, IMG submission 92530) | Coral microbial communities from El Islote,Puerto Morelos, Mexico - Siderastrea C C metagenome | ecosystem: Host-associated > Invertebrates > Cnidaria > Coral | place: El Islote,Puerto...
AACGGCCCCCCTCCTGTGCCCCCTGGCCTCTTGTTAAGGCCTTGGGCCCGAAGCCCCAAAACGAACCCGGACCCCCCCCCCCCCCCCAAGAATGAAAGACGTCGCTTCTTCGCCATTGTTTTGTTTCGTAGATGGATAGCCACCATTTTGGATTGGCCCAAAATAATAAATTGTTTAAAAAACGGCGGAAATTGAATTGTTTGATGCTAGACATGAAGATTATTTCAAGGTTAAACACCTCCCTGTTTTTTTCCCCAACATTTTATGCTTTTTTTTCCACCTAAAAATGGTTAAAAACACATTTTTCTTCAAAAATGGCTTGATCACATGAGCACCATATCTTGTAACCATTGATAGCAGCTCCGAGGGTTGAATTGCTCAGATAGGAACGCAATCTATCCTCTTTTTATTGTTTTTAATCAATACCGTCAACCTCCTGACCCCGCTTGGGGGTAACATAAAAGCATATGGGCTCCTGACAAGTCATATTCCCAAGTTAATGAATTTGCAATAAGACCGCGTAGAATGTCTGGTGGCGAGTAAAGGGTATACTGATCAGCTGACTCCCGGTAACTCAAAAGGCTCACGCTAACGGTCGCTAACTTAAACCAAACCTGGATTTGTTCCATACATTTGCTGTAATTGTACCATCGATAACTCGAACCTCCCGCTAACTCCCTTTATAAGTTCTCCTTCGAACTTCATTTCTCAAAGTGTAACGAGACAAAAAAAAAAATCCATAACAATGAATTAATTGTGAATCAAATGTCAAAAAATTGTTAAAGTGGCTGATTGTTCGTTGTGTTAAATTCTTAAAGGAGAAGGTCACTCCAGAAACGGTGTATTTTTTGTAATCGCCAATAAAAAGATAACACTAAATTGAGTTACTGACCGTGGTTTTAGCTTCTAAAGTGCATCCGTGAAGGGTAATGTGGGCTCTGAAAAACGAGCCCACGTTACCCGACCGCCGCCGTTTTTCAGAGCCCACGTTATCCGACTGCTGGTCTCCTGGCCCAATTTGACGTCACGGACAATTCAAAATGGCGGTGCGCAGTGTTGATTTTTGGCCCTCTTTGGAGAGGAATTTCAGTGGGATCGGATGCACTTTAGAAGCTAAAGCCACGGTCAGTAACTCAACTTGGTGTTATCTTTTTGTTGGCGATTTCAAAAAATACACCGTTTCTGGAGTGACCTTCTCCTTTAAATGTCTTGATGTCATGTTACACAAAAGAATCAAACTGTGTCAGTTCTTCCTGTGAGAATTCATGTGATAAGTGGTGCCAGCAGGAATCCTTTCCTCCGATAACTCAAAACGTTTTTGGTTTTCCCTGAATGTTCGAGTTATCAGGAGTCCACTGTAATCAAATGAACATCAGCAAAGAAATAGCCAAAAAAAGTGCTTTGATTTGTATTTGGTGACCTGTTTAATCCCCCCCCCCCGGCCCCATCGTTATCATTGCATTTTTACGCTGCTTACATTTCTTCTTGCAGAGCCACCTTGTAAAGAGGGTCTTGACATTGCAGTAGTTCTCGATGTTTCCAATAGCGTTCCCATACCATTCATGGAAAAGGCTATTATTTTCTTGAAACGTCTGGTAAATGACAACGACCCGAGATCAAACGGTACTCACTTTGGGCTAATTACATTCAACAGACGTCCAAAACTGGAGTTCAACTTTATCGATACGCGTTACTACAAGAGGAACGCTGTGTTAAAAAAATTAGACGATTTGCGTTCTGCACACTCACTCAAAGAAACCAAAGAAAAAAACGATTCAAAATACTCAAGTCCCCATCTTGCCTTGAGGATGGCGACGGACCAGCTTTTTACCGTTCCAGGAGGAGATAGATCAGACAAACCAAATGTTTTGATTGCGCTGACTGATGGCGTTGTTTTCCCCCCGCCACACACCCCCGACGCGAAACACAGATTGGCTCGTTACATGGATGTAGTTGCAGCGAGTTTAATGGTTAGTGGCCCAAATGTGATTGAAATGGCATTTACCCAGGGGGGGGGAGGGGGCACTCAAAAAAGTTTTATGCGGGGAGGCTCCGCCCTGAGGTCCACCCCCTTACCCTTTTATATACCATTTTTGACAGAAAAGGTACCCCTTTCGTATACCTTCCATTGAAAAATGGTACCCCTTTCACATACCTACTTAAGAATACAGCATCCCTTTTCTAAACCCTTGGAAGGAAGTCTCTTTGTCGTTTTCACGTAGTGTTTGATAAATTAGAATGATACAGTCATAAGGTGCGTCTACTCGAAATATTTTAATTAAAGGCCCTTTTAAATACCTAAATGACAGATTTCCCTACCCTTTCATACACTTCAGCTCGTGAAATCCCTACCCTTTCATATACCTGAAGCCTGAAAAAGGTGCCCCTTTCGGGCAGAGCCTCCCCGTATATGCCATTATAGGGAGTACCCCCCTCCCAATTTACCAGTAATATGCTTTTTGACATCGTTACAACAAAGTTTCGTAAAGCTTCATAATGGCTTGAAAAAGGAGTGCTGCAAAACGCTCAAATTACTCAGCGCTGCCATAGGGAACCCAAACGCTGTATTAGCTATATCCCTTATAATCATTTTTGAAAAAGTATTGTTATTTCCTTGTGTTCCTGTGTCTTTATGAGTTATTTTGGAAGGGATTTAAGTCAGAGCAAAGGCGGGTTAACTTGCCGGGTTCAAATGTTATCTTTTCTGGCGCGTTGTAAACCGGGACGCGACAATTGCGTCTCAAGTTCCCATTATTATTGCTTTCCATTACCGTAAAATCCTGCTTTAATAGAAGTCCTGGGCTTATACAAGTTCGTAAGGGGTTTTGGGTAGGCTTATAAACAGGGAGCTTATAGGCGGTAGAAAAGAAATTGTTTCGGAATTAGCAGTTAAGAAAGAAATTAAGGCTAAATACGTTTCCGTTCATTCACGTCTGTTATTTCGAAGAAAACTTTGGTTCAATAGTATTTGGAATATCAGTATGATTAAAAATTTTTGTTCTGCTCCATTCTTGCATTATACTTGCCTGATTTTTAATCTGAAGTTGTACTTTGTTCTGTAAAAGTACTTCTGTGAAAGTAACAAGAATGAATGGAGGGCGGCTTATATCCGGGGGGAGTTTATAATCGGAATATAATTTTTGTTAACAGAGCGTATAACTGGGAGGGCTTACAACCAGGATTTTACGGTATTGTAATTTTCGCGTCCAGTTAACTGCATTTAAAAACCGACACGATAAACCGTCCTTACTCGGACTCAATCCCTTCCAAAACAATTCTTTAAGGTACAGGAACACAGGTAATTAACAATATTTTTAGTAAATGATTATAGTGTAGCTAAGCGTTTGGGGTCCTGTGACGTTGCCAAATAGAAAAATGGGCGTTGAAAAAATCTGGATGGGATCGGATCGGACCCGCAAAACCAGGGTTGGATCTGATCGGATTGGATCTAAAGAGCTGAATCGGATCTGCAAAAAGAGGGATGCCTTAAATTCTTGGCAAAAATGTTCGTGTGGTATCTCTGGATCCAGATGGCGGAGAGAGAAGAAGGTAGATTGTCGTTTCACTTTGTTTGGCTTTTTCCTTTAGACTACGAGCAGTCTCTCTTTCCATTAAGGGATAGTCCGGGGAAACTAACAAGCAAGCGAGCGCAAAATTGCCTGCGGCGTTGAAACGTGCGCGCGTGTTGAGCCGCTGGCGTAGTGAACAGGAAACACTTCACTTCCGGCTCGACACGCGCTTCACGTTTCAACTCGGCAGGCGATTTCACGCTTGCTCTCTTGTTTGGTTTCTTCCGCAATCTAAGCGAAAAGGAGACTGCCCGTAAGCTATTTTTTCTTCTCCATTCTCGCCTCCCACGCCCCACTGGTTGTGTTGTAGAAGCTCGTTTGCGCTCTGCGCCTCGCGTGTTAGAGCTTTTCTTCCCTCGTGCGCTTCTCTCGAGAGTTTTAAGAGAAAAAACGACTGCATTGCAGTCTATTTTCACTGCGTAGGAGACGAAACGTTCCACTTAGTTGTTCCAAGGTAAATATTACGAAAAGTAACCAAGTTTGTTCGCTTTAGCTTGCATAAATAGTCATAAACGTGAGTCGAAAGTCCGTGTGGGAAGATCATAATTCCTTACCCCACTCCCCTTCTCCCTCCTTTATTGGCCTTACGGACGGTGCCTCCTTTAGTTACTGCGCGTCGTGCTGCGCATCTAGGGCTATTAGGGTTTCTTAAGGAATTTGCCCACTAATACACCAATATTTTGCGCGGCTTAAGACTAGGCGAAAAAAGATGATCTTAGCAAGGGCTATCAAGTTCCAAAAAGGAAATTGGGGGTAAACACGCATTTTTCAGAGATAATTGAGCCTAAATTTGGAAAGAAATTGCCATACATTCTTTGCATTTTAACCCTGTTCAGACCCGGGGGGGCGATTGTGCCCCCACTGACTTTGGACGTTCATAACTTTTCTAATAAGCAAGGTAAAGCTACCAAACTTGGTGACTTTTCCTAAAATTTATCTGGCAACAATTTTGCATAGCAATGGCTTGTCCATCAAATTTGAAGTTACCATGGCAACCACTTTTTGATAAGCTGTTTTTTCGTAATCAGTGAAATTTCACCTTTTCAATGAAAAATTATAACTTTTCTGAAGTAAGTTTTACATTTTGATATCATTTTTGTATTCTTTTATTGATTTTGGTTAGTTTTTGCTCAATTTTAGCAATTTCCAAAGGGTCTGAAAAAGTCAAGAAATCCAAGATGGCGGATTCAATACGGCCGCCGTTTTAGAACGTGACGTAATTGTTACGTCATATGACGTCATCAACTTGTGTTGCGGACCTCAAAGGAAACATTTTTGGACGTACTATCTGCCTTCCAAGTTTCGTTGTCATAGCTTCAGTATTCCCGGAGTTAAGAGCCCCCCCCCGCCGGTCCCAGAAGACCAAAAAAAGCCCGGTCTGAATAGGGTTAACGCTTTTTTAAAATTATGGATGATTAATTATCTCTGAACAATGAGTGGTTACCCACATTTTTCTTTTAGGATTCCAATAACCCTTGCTAAGATCTACTTTTCCCCCATAGTCGAACCTTTGCAAAATACATCTGTATTAGGACGCACCGTCCTTAAGAGGGATAAGTTAAACACGTGATCCACCCTAAATTATTCATAGTTAGATGAGAAAAAACGTATTTTTGTTAACATTGATATCCACATTGGTTACAGAATTGACAGGATAACGGCCAAAAAGGAGTTTTGGAGCAAAAAGTTCAGTTTTTTTGTAAACAAAAATTTCCGGCGTTAAACTGAATCGTATGTCACGCCCTATCCCAGCTGACTCGTCCCCAGTGGGCTCTCTTACTCGCTCATCCGCAGTGGAGACAAGAGGGAAGGGAGACTCGTACGGGGAGTGACCGGTAGGAGGAAAGGTGACAGACGTCTCTCTTTGCCTTTCCTCCTTCCCGTCACACCCCGCACGCTGAGGCGCTCACTGCGGATCAGTGAGTAAGAGAGACAACTGTCGTGGGGTCAAGTTAGCCATCCCGGTTGTTGACCTGCCTTGCCAACTCAGATATAATTTGGGGTTGTGAGGAAGTATTGCGTGACGAACATTAAGGGCGTCTGCGTTTGAGGCTAAGACCCTTCTCAAAAGGGTAAAAACATAATTAATAATGAGCAACTTGTTTTTCCTGCTGATGTAAAACTGTCAAATGTTGTAGGCCAAAGACGTCCGTGCCATAGGACTTCTCCTTGGTAGACACTTTTCCTATGAAAGCCTCAATCGAATGCTAGGAGGAAAAGATAAGAACCCTGTAACTTCGTTGCGTGACCCTACTGGCAGCCCTGGCAGTACGTTGACTAAGTGGAAAATGGATCTTGCAAAACTCAACAAATCCAGTTGTCCAGGTGGGTAGTTTGGAATTTTGTTATGCTGTTGGTCAGTGAGGTTTGGTTTCTCTCTGTACTGTTTATTTGTCGTTCGTGTGTTAATAATGGCATTGTAAGTTATTCCATATTCGTGTTTCGAATTTGTGTTCTTCTAAATCTGGGACTTCAGATCGAGCTCGACTGACCACTCAACATCATCATCATCATCATCATCATCATCATCATCATCATCATCATCATCATCATCGTCATCATCGTCATCGTCGTTTTCATCATCATCCTCCCCATCATCATCCTTTATTTAAACACGATAAAAATTTTAAGGCAAAATGCTTGTGGGGTCGTGTAATATACAGGATATACATTATCAGCCTTTGTAGCTTCACGAAGAAGCGAAATTTAATGCAAAAGTAAACTTGGCTACACGAAACATTAAAAGAGACCCTCCATCATGTCGTGTGTGAGTGGGCGTTCACTAAATTAAAGGATGTGCTGGTAATGAGAAGCGCTAAGGTTCTCATGTGGGAATCGCTTAGTCGTGTTACACTTATTTTAAACTACTTAAGAAACAAAACTCGACGTGGATCAAAACGATGTCAACACTATTGACCAAAGAGCAATGGAGCCAATGAGAAAGAAGAAAGGTACATTCATTCATACCTAATGTTACTGAAAGAACCAAAACTTGCGTCTTGCTAATAGGGGTCATAGTGGTGGGGGTACAACCGTTTAACTCCAGAAACACGGATTATTCTGAGCATCCAGCCCCCCTTTTTGAAAACCACTTCAAAAAAGATACTAGCTCTTAACATAGAGAGACTAAACAAGTTTTTCCACTCCTTCAATCCTGTACATGTCTCTTTTTTATGTACATAAAAAAAGATTGAGCTGAGCTATCATACTTTGTTTTGTTTTGTTTCGTTATGACAACAACAAGTTGGCATTTCTGAGGCCATCTTATTGAAAATCACATGGCGTAGAACATTTCCTATACTCACAAACAACGGTTTAACCCGCCTCGTTGACGACGAGCTGGTTACACCATCGTTTGTGTCCGCATTTGCAAACAGAGCTGAAAAATGAAACCCAGGGAAGTTTAGTATAGAGAACATTGCTTTATAAAAGCCTTTGTTAAAATCTAAATGTTTGCTTTTATTTTCAGGATGTAATAAACCGTTCGGCGTGCAAAACAGTCGTAGCTTCCCTGACGAACAAATCAAAGCCTCTTCAGAGATGAAGTTGAAGAACTTCCCTTATATTAAACATCGTCCCTCTCAGGGAAGACTATATTTTCAAGAAACTGAATATGACGCAGGATCCTGGGTAGCTAATACTACAGATGGCCATCAATGGCTGGAGATTGATCTGGGTGCCTACTATCATACTTATGAGATACCCTCCACCGTAAAGGGTGTGGCAACGCAAGGGCGAAATTATAACAAACTATGGCCCCATGGAAAACACAGCCAGTGGGTGACTAAGTACACGTTGCAGTACAGTGTCAATGGCGCGAGCTTCCAGGACTACGTGGAACAAGGACAAACCAAAGCTAAGGTAAAAATACTCAGTTTTGTGATAAACATTTTTTTGCTGATAAAGGAAACTGACACGTATCACCAGAAACGACAAGGTAACAATGGAGCTTAAGATGTGCTTAAATTACAGCTCAATAATAATTTATAGCCGGGGAGCTTAAGTGAAAATTCTAAGAAAATTATTTAAATGAAAAACTGACAATTTCTCCCTTCATTGGTTTAGGAGTTTGATGGAAACACGGACCGGGACAGCGTTGTGTATCATGATCTAAACCCACCAGTCAGGGCACGTTACATCCGTTTTCTACCAACAGCTTGGCATCACAGTATATCAATGAGGGTGGAGCTTTATGGTTGTTGAGGTAATTAAGGTGTTTTACTCAGATATCCTACTTGTATTGCATTATTTAAATTCTAGAGTTATGAACAGGTTTTATTGACAAGTCTTACATTTAAATTAACCAGCAACTGGTGAGATATTCTATACAAGTGGCCACGTTGAAGACCAGTGGAATGTGGAAGAGGTTAATAAGGTTTTTCTTGTAAAAGCAGTTGCACAGGTTGTTTTGCTCTGATTCGATTTACAAATAACGCCAGCATTCGTCTTGGTGACCCAGCTTTTTCTTCGAATCCGAGGCGTGGGCTCTAAGCCGTTGGTGTTATCTCAAAAAGTGCTGGGTGGCAGCTCTTTAAACCTTGTCAGGAAATCTTAGATACTGGCCAACCGAAGGGACGAAAAGGCAATCGCTATTGTTTTCCAAATTCCTCTTTAGTTGAGGAGAGCCAAAAAAAAATCTTGAGATCGTTGCTGGAAATTAAGAATGTAACTAAAAAGACGACTCTCTTCACAAGGTGAGAGTAAGAAACGGCAATAAAAATGTCTTCTGGGGGCTCTTCTTGGAGCCACCTGGAAGCTGTTTCCGGCAGCGGGAAAATGACAATATTGCACTTCATAAATAGTGCAAAACAATAATAAAATCTAAATTTCTAATCTGAAACTTGGTAACAAGCAGAAGAAAAGCAGCGTGTGTATTTCATTATTGGAAAAAGGTTTCTTTAGAAACCTTTTCTGTTTTCAGTTAGTCTGCTCGCACCGTTTTACGAACAGAAACCCTGTTTTGAACCAGTGGAACGTCAATGACCGTTTTCTCACGGGCGAAACGGGCATGCAGGGAAAGTCCTTTATTTCTTCTGTAGAAAAGAAAAAACATTAGCAATGGCGGAGTAAAGAAGGAAAACTTAGTGGAAAGAAAGTTAGAAGATGACACTGCATCGAAGCCGAACAATGAAACGTTGAAAGGCGGGGAATTTTTCACTGATCAGCCAAGGGCGCGAAAGTTGGAACTTGTTTGGGACGCATTTGTGAGTAGAACGTGTTAATTATTGGCTCCAAATAGTCTCATAAGGATCAAGTTCTGAAAGGCGTTTATTCGCGCTCGTAAAGCAATGTACGCTAAATGTGAATGTAAACTACGACAGGAACGGTACCGCACACGTAAATCACCACAGGCACTTTTGTTGATTTCGCGACAAACCTAAATAAGTTAAAATATATCTATGAATGACTAGCTGAGGGTCATTTTAGGAAATACTGAGTCGACTGCAAATAAGTTGACTATTATAGATTTTTATTCGATCCCTAATACATGCGTAACTTGTATCCGATTGTTTATTTTGCAGCCGTTAAGGCAAGAATATCGAAAATGTTAGTGGACCCTTGGATAAAGGATTATACAGATTAAAGGCAAGAATACAGGACATTACCATGGACCTCAGGATAAAACAGTTAAAAAATGGATGTAACGTTAAAATAGTATGATATAGCATAGTGCAAATTAATGTTAAAAGTAAGTTGATGTCAGCAGAAGGTCCAATAAAATAGAAGAAAAGATGACAATTGTTTAATGTTGGTTTGTTTCGGCGTGATTATTGCTTTAATTCACGTTGTCTACCCCGCCTCAGTCTTTCTCCTCAAGTGCTAACAAGAGGCAATTCACACTAAGCTGTCCAAATTGATTTGCCTTTGTCAAAATAATGAGAGCTATTCATTATATTTATATTTTTGCAAACATTCCAACGCAGACTTTTTTGGGCTCGTGACGAGAACATTAAAGGACATCTGCGTTGAAGGCTATGACGGGCTTTATTGCCAAATATTTTCTCGCTCCTCGAAAGCACACGAGAAAAGTTTATGTTCCCTAGGGAAAGATTTGAGAGAAGAGAAACGAGGACGAACTTACCATTTTTTTTTATTTTGAGTATAGGAGCAAGCACAAAAGTGCAATTTTTTTTCTCAATTCCCTCGGGCGTAATTCATGAGCTTGTTTTGTTGCTGTTTTATAATATTAATAAGGCAAGCAGACCTTGCCTTGACCATAATATTAATAATGATGATGATGATGATGATGATGATAGTGTTTACAATAAAATACAAAAATACAATATATCATGAACTAAGCTAAGAGGACTGGGGTTACAATTGCTTGAAAACTATTCTTAACAAACAATTTACATGAAATTATTAAAAAAGCAATTTAATACATGTCTGTAAATGTTCGCTATTAAACCACATTATTTAAGGGCTTGTTGAAACGCCATTGCCGAAAAAACCATTTTTGAAACGCTCTGTTCTGCACTGAGGTAGCGAAACGTGATCCGCGTGGCGCAAATTACGGCCGTGCTCCTCGTTGCGACGCAACGGGACGTTTTTTATGAGTTAACGAACGAATTTAGGTTCTCAAATTACATCCTGTTAAGGTAAGCAATTCTATTTATTTTTTGTTCAATAAAGTATCGGTAGCTACCACTGATTATAGAAGTCCACGACTTTTAATTATCAGTATCATTTTAACACAGCAACCTAATTCCGCCATTTTGCCATTCATTAACAGCGTACAGAACTGGAAACATTAAAACATTAAAGTCATCAAATCCGTTGTATTTCAAGCTATTTTGCTTTAAACTCACCCGAGTAAAGAGTTGGCTTTTCCAAGAAGAGAAGATAGCTGCAGCCACATTTGTCCAGTTCAGGGCATAGCGTTTTAGCTGTCCCCTGCTATTTCAAACTATTTTGCGTTAAACTCACTCGAATAAAGAATTGGCTTTTCCAAGCAGAGAAGATGGCTGCATCCACATTAG
>Ga0126336_10002452_pt1 | contig 10547 bp, 6 predicted proteins | sample SidCmetagenome_FD_92530 | JGI IMG/M metagenome (GOLD analysis project Ga0126336, IMG submission 92530) | Coral microbial communities from El Islote,Puerto Morelos, Mexico - Siderastrea C C metagenome | ecosystem: Host-associated > Invertebrates > Cnidaria > Coral | place: El Islote,Puerto...
ACAGATCAGCCTCCATAGGAAACCTATCAAGTTCCGAACGCGCGCGCGCTCGTGCGCGCGCTAATCACGCAAAAAATGATGCGCAGAAAGGATGCGCAATGCAATTGAATGGAATCACCTTAAGGATCAAATACGGAGGAAAGGTCAGCCATTTGCTTATTCCTTCAATAAAGACAGTGCGCAACACTTTGCATGATGTGATGAACTGCGACTTTAAAAGACAGGGTGATGTTTTTGAAGCTCACTTCAGGCCATTTTTTGCTAGTTTGTTGCTAATTTATCCCTAATTATAGTCAGTTTGTCGATTAATTTTCTCAGCCACCTGATAAGTCGGTTATTTTGCCTTTTTTAAAATTTAAGCTTAAGCTTATAGGTACATTTGCAGGGTTGTATAGAACAAATAAAGTTGTGCTGTTGTTCATCCTCTTGATATATTATAACAAAAGACTTTAATGTCTGTTCCCTCATGAAAACAAAAATGTTTCCCTTAAGTAGAATAACAAATGAAAAATAGACATAAATTCTTTTAACACCTATATTTCGGCCGGATAAACTGGCCTTAACTTCATCAGAGTGAATGACTGAACCGTTATACACGCCACTAGTAAACTATAAAACGAGCTATAACTGTAACAAAATATATAAGCTTAAATAGAAAGATAAAAAGATATATGTCTCATGTTGCCTTACTTTTGGGATAAATTTTGGATGAAATTCTGTTTTGGTGAACGGCACACCCCAACAGTTTGGCTTCTCGTCCTTGTTGTATGAAGAAAACACTCCTTTGGCGTCCATTAATAATTATATTTGAGCACGGAGGACAAGATGGCGAAGACGCTTTTTCACTGTGACGTCACGCGCGCAAAGATTTCTGGTAGATTTCTGGTAGCACGCACTTGGGTAACCCTCACCCCCCACCCACTATCCCGCTGGCTGTTTATGTGTAGGCGGGCCAGCCCGGGAAGGTTCTCAAAATTCTACGTCATTGTAAGCCAAAATAAGCTATCTGAGAGATACGCGATACACTTGTTCTACGATCGTGCGCCAGTACGCCGACTTTTGCAATCCATGAAGATCTTCGGAATAACCTACATAAAATGAAGCCTGGCCTGGATCACACAGGCTGAGGACAGTAGGTGTTGGCTTGCCCGGCGAATCTTGAGTAGTAGATTATATTGAACAGCGGTGTTACTCGTCACCATGGTGATCGCAAAGGAGTGGATGGGCAGTCAATAAAAATGCTCACTAAACATGCTTTGCTAAATATATATTTCATTCAGCTTCAAATGATGGGAAGAGAAAAGCCAAGATTTAGGGTTTTGGATACTTGTGATAGGTAAGAATACTTTTCTTATTTTCCTTACCCTCTTATTTAGGTATCCAGGTAGTCGGTTCGTACCCAAGGACGATTCGTAATCAGTCGATTCGTACCCAAATTTAGACCGATTCGTTCGAATTGCTCGTTTCGCTATAAACGACCACTTATGTCGATTCGCTTACGTCTCAGGTCAGTTCCCTAACGTTCTATAGGTCGGTTCGCTAACGTTTTAGTTTAGTTCGCTAACGTCTCTTATCAGTTCTTCTACATCACATAGAAGCGAGATAGAAGTCAAACCCTTGAAATGATTTTAATCTAGTCAATCAAACTCACCTTAATAAGCCAAGCGGTAAATCTTATAAGATTTATATTAGCTCATTTCAAATGATGTTACGAACGCACTAGTCAAAACACAAACTCGGATCGCTACAGAAAGGTAAGCCTGAAATTAAAGGCCCAAGCCTTTTCCTTCAAAAAACCGATGAATGCCATTTTGTTTCCTAGAAGTCAAATGGGGCGCACGCTCCGCAATCCGCCAGAAGGAGGTCATCTCGGAATTAATTCCGAAGGTGAAATCCGATGACTTCCGACTATATTTATGCGGTTAGCCTAGTAAGCACTCCGGTTAGCCTAAATAGCACTCTGGTTAGCCTATGTTAGCTTAGGTTGCTTGGGGTTAGCCTTTATATTGGGGTAAGGATTTATAGCCAAAAAATTCAGGTTTCTGGCAGCTTGTCGTCGGGGGCCTAGTGGGCATGATTCCTGCATGATAATCCTACAACACGGGTTCGATTCCACTTTCTGACAACTTTTTTTAACTTGAAAAAAAATTGTAAGTGTGATTTATACCTCATGTATGAAAATTTATTAAGTCTTGCCCAAGAAAACCTCCAATAGGTCGATATGAGTTTGTTTCAAAAGTAAAATGTTGGAAGTCATTGGATTTCATCTCCGAATTAATTCCCAGATGAACTCCTTCTAGCGGATTGCGGAGCGTGCGCTCCAGATCAAATTGTGTACCGTCAACATAAGGTCGACAGAAAATGGACTGGACATAGCGTCGTCGCAGTTCAGAAGCGATTCCAGTTTGTTTGTTTTTTTTTATTGTTTTTTCGCTAATAAACGGTGACAAACAAGTATTGGAATTAACTACATTTTATTACAAATTTAAAATATTTACAAGCACTTTATTTGTCTTCTCAAAGTAGGCGAAACGACGGGATACCATTCGTTCCCGTATCATATTGATGTAAGCTTAATAAATCAACTGCAGAATCAGTTAAAATGAAGTCTAACATACTCCAACTTTAGTATTACTACCCTGGGGAGTGAAAACATTGCGTATTTCTCGTTCTTTAAGTGTGAGCAAAAAGCGAACTGCCTTTTGGCGAAACAATCAGTAGCCAATGATTCATTGGCCCCTATTTATAGTAGACTTTGCTTAATACAATACTACAGGTGTACGTACATTTGGCAAGAACAACATACTGTTTGATGATAATAAGGTGAGCAAGAATGGGTATGAAACGACTAGATTGGCTGGCTACAAATCTACTGAGCACAAAACATCCGTGGGTACAAAACGGCTGGTAAGCCTCATTTAGGCAAATGCTAATTTAGTAAATACCAAATGTCCATAATATCCGCTTTGGATAAAAATATTAAAAGAATCCGCCAGTTGAAAGAATGCAATGGATTTTCATGTAGTTGTCAGTCATGTTCAGAGTCATTAGAAGGGTTGTCTCAGTAATAGGAGTTCATTGTGTCATAATATTTCAGTTATCTACATGTATTTTCTTTTAAATTACATGACAATCGAAACGTAGCCTGCAACAATTAGTTTCCAAGTACGCGGAAGGAATGAACAAACATGCAAGTGAACGAGTGCGCCTTGGGGAGCAAAAAATGGAGAGAAGGGGGTGGGGAAGGAAGGAATCGCCAGCAACTGATCCCATACATTTTACCGAGAGCTGTTCATCCACAAACAGGAAGCAATAGATCTTGATTGGCTAAGAGCCAGTCAATCAAAGGTAAAGGCAATTTCGACAGAAATAGAACTACATGCATAATAAACATCCGATTCATGATTAGATCAAATATAGCAGAGGCCGAGGAAGATTCATTCAAATTTTCTATTCAGGAAATGGTGAATGTTCTTTTGCAAAATGGTAAATTTATTTATCAGAGACTGGAGCAAAAGGTTGTCTTTAAGTGCCTATTATGCGGTCCAGTTGCAGTTTTACCGACTGGTTTTGGCAAAAGCACTACCAAATGTCGTTGGAATCACAGAGAATATTTCTAAAGAATCTGCCTGTGTGCTAGTGATCTGTCCTCTTTGAAGCTTGATTCAAGATCAAATAACAGACGCAAAATTCATGGGCTTAACAGCAAGTCTGGACTCTGTTAACAGAAACTTCACTTGTTGATGTGGGAGTGGGGAAATTTTAATTTTAATTTTTGCTAAAAAGGATTTAAAATTCAATCACTGTCTCTTTTTTTTCCGGACTCTTCCCTGTGTGATGTTCTTGACAACGAACCAATTTGCTGATTCTCAGGGAATTTGTCACATTAGGCCTTCACGTTTAGAGATCTATTGTTTTGACCTGGGGTTCACTCACCAAATAATCTTTTGTCAGCTTCTCTAATTTTTTCTGGCGTTTTCACGCCTTTCCCTGGTATCAAAGCATTTTCTGGAGTTTTCTGGAGTTTTACTGTTATTATAATTAGGCATACATTTTTTTAATGTGTGCATTTTTTTTTCAGGTTCACCTGACATTGATACCTTCCACTGAAAAGAGAACTTGACTGTATAGATTGTGACCAAATCTAAAACTTATAAGGTTAACTGTTAGTAGTAAATTACAACCAGCTTAAGTATGCAAAACTAGTATTACATATTTAAGTGCAGGGCTTTAGATAAGCACCAATGGTGATGAAAATCATCGGCTACTTTTCTTAGAGAAGTGGGCAGAAAGATTCTACTTTCAAACAGTCGGTTACTCTACTTAAGCCAGATGCCAACTTCAAATTTTATTAAAACCCCTAAAGTGCTTTTCATTGTTATTGTAAATAATATTAACTGTTTTGTTTAATGTAGGAGTAAATTTGCTAAGTTTTTCTGGAGAAAAGTTTCTCTTTGAGCTTATCCACACTAGCAGACAAATTAGGAATATATTATGTTAGTACATGTATATACACACTCAGTGATTTTGGTGTTTCAAGCAATCTGATTGGTTCGCTATCTCTGGCTAATGAGCATTATTCACTCCCTAGCGAGTGAATAATGGTCCAAATAAAAACAAAATGGCTGGTATAAACTTGTGTTTTACCAGTGTTTCTGAATCGGAAATTCTACGGATACAAGAAGATGCTTAAGAAATGAGCAAATGTTTAAGAAAATTTTACATGGCTGGAAGGAAACGACGGGCCGTATAACAACAAAGCAATGCTTACCTCAATTACAGCCGCCACTGATAGACACTTATGCAACAATTCAAACAGCAAGCCATTCTCGACAGTGAGTCCACAGAAGCAAACAAAGCACTTTTATTCCTTTCTGAAATCTGAATGAGTCAAGTCAAATATGTTCCATGGTCCTTAAACATCTTTGTGCAAAAATACATCCACTTTTCACCACAGTTCTGCGCACAATGTACAGTTTTCAGGTGAATTCTTTGCCAAAATTTTTATTTCAAGTGAACTTCAAAAACTTTGATTGAACGGAGGAATCTTTTGCAAGCTGACTTGATTTAGATTGTTGATTTGAACGATGTAAAAGGACCATATTACTAGCTTGTGTCAAGGATTTTAGCGAAGATTAACTAGCTTTGCCATGTTTAAAGATTCTGTAAAAAGTTTTGCGCATGCTTTGTACCGCTTGCAAGTTTTCCCTGCATGAATTGAGAGGTCAATTATATCAACTTTTAATGGTGTCATTTTGAAAATGTTGAGATCTCCTGTTGTTTAGATCACTTTGTGTGTATATACATGTACTAAAACAATTACTCTGTTCAATCTTGGTGAAAAGCGGCAGAATATTGACCTTGCCGCTTCGCGGCTCGGTAAATATTCTACTACATTGTATTATTTACCTTGATTTCAAAGAATAATTGTTTAATTATTGTCTGTGACAAAACCAGAGGACAAATTTTGTCGTGACAATTTTTGTCTAGCAATAAAGACATTTTTTATTTTTTTAGTTTTTCGACCCACCCACTCCAAGAGAAAACTAAAGTGTTGTTTGTTTTTCCATTGTTTGCGAGGATTGTAGCAATTTGAGAATGTGAATGAGTTCACTGGAAGGCCAGGCTTCCAAACAAGTTGCAGGAACAAATAATTTTATTCTTCTGTTTCATTTGTAAAAAACTTTGTAGCAGTAATAGACTAATCTGCAGTGATGTTATAGTGAAAGTTGAGAGTTACAAATTAGTATGGGTAATCAAATGGTGACGAGTGAAATTAGGAAATAATTTTACGCGTGTTTTGTCAAAATCTAATCTTTATAAAATTTTGACAAAATGCAAGTGAAATTTTTTCCTAATTTCACAAGTTTACCATTTGATTACCTTTTAATATCATGGGTGATAAATTACGCTCATAATCGTGGGTTTTTAACTTGTTTATTATTGTATCAAGAACTCCAAGCTTTGAAAAGACTAGAGCATACGTTTTAGCCAAAGCTCGCAATTTTTTGAACTTTTCGACAAAAACCTTTTAGAATCCTTCTTGCTGTTTACAAAATGTTCTAAAGTTAATTGTCTAAGCTTTTTTAACATTATTGGCTGTAATTCGTCGTGAACGAACTGAAAGTGGCGCCCGTGTAAAACGCTCACAAATCCACTCGATACCATTTATGTAATTAGCTTTGTGTTTTGAAATCGTTTCGACGTATTTAAATATAAACTATCGCTAAATATTTAATACATGGCCAAAGCAAACTTGTCTAGATGAAATTCAAGCGAAAATGTACAAAGTTTAAGCTTGAAGTCCGTCTTTAAACCTGGATGCCATCTTGGCACTGAGAGATGGTAAACGTTGCCATGGCAATTTTGTAATTTCACATGTGAAATTATAAATTAACGCTAAAATTTCGCGTCAAAATTTGTCACCCAGGATATTAATCGTGTAAATAACCTCTGGGGTCACAACTACTTTGCTGTGTGCTAATAGCAAAATGACAGATGACTGGCAAGAAAAACATGTTTTTGTTTATTTAGTCCATTTTATCCAGTACAAGATTCATCTGCTTCGGCCAAATTTTCTCAAGTCTCAGCAAACCATTTGCACTTGTATTTTGCGCTGCTGATGGCAGAAAGTTTGTTCATAAGCAACCTTTTTGCTAGTCCAGATAGGCCCTTTAATTTGTCAATCAAAATTTATAGAAACTTAAGTTTTCCTAATGTACGCATAGTGTTGCACCAAATTATTTGAGCTATACCTTTTTACAGTACTGCAACAAATTCAACCTGGACCACTCAACACATATTTACCACTCAGAATCTCAGAATATTAATCTTAAAGGACCAAATCACTCCTAAAAGTATTTTTGTAATCACCAATGAAAAGTTGAGTAAGTTGAGTTGAGTCACTGACCATTGTTTTAGCTTTTAAAGAGCTTTTGAAGCATAAGGGCAGTGTTAAAGTCAATGATTACCTTGGTTTGACTCAGATCTGAAAGAGGTCAGGAGGTAATCATAGAGTAGGTAAAATTGTATATAAGCCCTGGAAGTGGGTGAGTTCTAATTTCTATCCCTGGGCTTTTATTTTGATTTTTTTTGCGGTAAAGAGAGATAAGAGATATTCCTCTTATTTGTTTTTAAATGATTTTTACTTTTCTACAAAAGATGGGTCATCAACATTATATGTGACCCATCTTCACATATCTCAATAATAGTGGCTTTCTTTACATGTATTTACAGTTTGGGATGTTGTAAAAATTCCAGGGTTTTTAAGACCTGGGGTTATACTACTTCGTAATAGGTTTTGGGAGGGCTTATATCTTATATATCTGGGGCACCTGTAATACGGGGTATGGAAAAAATCGGTTTAAGCGGATAAGGAACTAGTTTATTAGCAGACAGATGGGCCTACAACTTGGAGGGCTTATAAGCAGGGAGTGAGAGCACTGGGGCCTAGTGGTTAGTGTGCTGGACTCTGGATTGAACGGTCTGGGTTCAAGCCATGGCAGGGATCATTGTGTTTGGTCTTAGCAAGACACTTCACTCTCGTAGTACCTCTCTCCACCCAGGTGTATGATATAAATGTGTACCAGCACATAAAGGACCCTAGTAAGCCACGCCTTTGTTTTTGTTTACATCCAAGATTTTCGGTATTATATTTTACGCGGAGCATATCTAAACGAAAGAATTCACTGTGATACTGCTTAAGGTGACTAAACAGATTTCCAGCACCACAACTTACTGCAATGCAATAAGATTTTGCTTTACCATATAACTTTCATAATTTCGATGGCATCGAAAATGGCGGAGGCTGACTAGGGTCCTATAAGCTCCGGTCTGATTGGCCAATAGACCTGAATGCAGACTTCACCCTTTACCTTACCTTATAAGTAGGGAACATATAACCAAACGTGCATCATGGTATCTGGCTTCCCTTACAAAACTGTTGCTCCAGTTAAGTCGTATAATAACCTTGAAGTACAGTTGGCAATTTGTTTTACTATTGTTAGTGCGACTGCATAACTAGTTAAAGTGATAATAAATTCAAAATTATTAAAATCTATTTATTTATTTAAGGCTAAAAATCTTTAAGAAGAAAGAAACCGAACGTTTTCGACTTAATTAAGTCATCATCTTAATCCTTAAGTCCCCACAGGGTCTCAAAAAAAGTGAGTAAGCCAACATATTACCCCGATGATGACTTAATTAAGTCGAAAACGTTCGATTTTTTCTTTTTAAAGTTTTTTAGCCTTGTAAATAGTTTTAATATTTTTAATCTAGCAAAATCTTTGATCAATAAAAAAATAAACTACATTACATGGCAAATGTGAGTATCTGCTTGATGTATCTGCTTCCAAACAAACTACATGGACAGCTTTCAAAGATGATGCTTAACCACTTCTGTAAAAAAGAAATTAAGAAAACGGGTTTTTTTTTGTTACTCACTTTTTTGAGACCTTGTGTGGACTTGTGAGTTAGTTATACTCAAAACCATATTATGGGGACGTCTCCTCTTTGTAGCGCAAAGCCGATTTCTGGCCAAAAAATGCAGTTTTAAGGGCATGTATTTGTGGGGTCCCGATTTTGTCCCCACAAATGCAAGCGGACCCCACAGTGCGGGTGTGTAACTATACTCATGTCCTCATAAGTCACCATGCGAAAATACATACATACATACTTACTTACTTACTTACTTACTTACTTAAAATGTTAGAAATGAAGGTCGTGGAAATTAACGCTCCACTTAAGAACGCGGGAAATTAAAGCTCACAAAAATTAACGCGAATTTTTCAATTTCGTGTTAATTTCATGCTTTGCAGCACATTTTGGTGACCCTTTAGCATACCAAGATAGCAATTTTCGCTACTCTTTAGTACTGCAAGCTTAGAAAAGACACCCCTTTCGGGCCGAGCCTCCCCGTATAACCCCAAAGGGTCCTCCCACCCACACCCCGCCGGGGTCGATCTTTCGATCACACGCTGATTAAGGAACCAGCCGAAAGGACTTGATATTTCCATTCAAGACCATCCAACATTGCTGTGTTCGGAAAGCATTTGCAAACCTGTTGAATTGTGTAGAGCCGGATTGTCACTTCCAAGTTGAACGATTTTGAATGACGTTTAACATCAGATAATATTTGATTGCTCTTAATAACATTCGTTCAGTCAAGTTCAATTCAGCAATGGTAAAAGTGATGTGCCTTACGAAGCGTGTTAAGAATATTTACCGTATTCACCGTTTTATCATCCTTTGATTTTCGGCTAATATTTACTTTGACGACAAAATAAGTGACTGCCTACTTATTCACGCGAAGCCCCAAATTCACCCCTGCAAAAGAAAATATTCGCTGCATCTACTTATGTATAATAGTGTTACCTTCAAAAACTCGTTCTTACTTTGGGGATCCCAGCCCTCGGTTTCTAGACATGCCATTATCGGATGGGTATCCATTCAGAGGATTGTAGACCGCCAAATTGTCCTTAGAGTAGCCAAGTAAACTATAAGCGACGTGCTTGTCGGGGTGTGGTTTTCTTCCCACAAACAAATGCAGAACATGAACCAAAACAATAAAAGAAATAAGATCCAATCATTGGCTAGCTTACTTCATGCCATGTATAATATCATATTTTTAGGCGTTTTCTTGAAAACAGAAATTGCGTAACTCACAGCTTTCGTACCCGTAAACCAACCCGCAACTCAAACCTGCGTTAAGTTTGCAACATACAGCAGTACAATCTTGTGTAGCTGACCATGATATAGCTGAGGTACACGCGATGAATCACGTCACGTCATTTCTACTAATACTTGAATATCGCATCACTGTGCGGTCTGATCATTAGACTTCCGAGTTTTCTAGAAATTACTATGAACCCAGTGTCGGTTTCCTACGAATCACAATCTGGAAATTTACACGCCACCATGTAGCTTGAGTAGCTCTCTGCATCACTGCGCGGGTTAGACTTCCGCGTCTTCTAGAAATTACTATGAACCCATTGTCGGTTTCCAATGAATCACAATCTGGAAAATTTACACGCTCCCAAGTAGATTGAGTAGCATTCACGTTTTTCTTTTCTTTCTTTTTTTTTTGTAACTAACAACGAAGTTATGTTAGCACAAGTAAATTTTAGTAAATAACATAGCAGTCACGGATCGATTGCCTGTGCCACTTTATATACGTTTGCAAGAGAGGATAAAGGGGTAAGAGAGTTAATCCCTCTTATTGGCCCTATCGCCATCCTAATCCCTCTCAAGTTATTTTTAGAAGATATCGAATTCCTGCGGATAATGTTACCTCGCGCGTTGCGTGGAAGTTTTGTGGAGGAGGAATCCACAACCATGGCAGGGATTGTCGAATGCGAAATGAGAATAGCGTTGTTTATTCTTTTTTTCAATTTTTTTCATGGATCAATAGGCATCAAGGAAAAGATATGGGTTGAAGATTCAACCGCGGGAGCAAAGCGGAACAAAGAAAGTTTAGTTTCATTTTCTGGGGATGATTTAGAGCGCGAGGAAAACGTTGAAATTCACATGTGCGTATAAAAACCGACCCT
>Ga0126336_10002453_pt1 | contig 10543 bp, 4 predicted proteins | sample SidCmetagenome_FD_92530 | JGI IMG/M metagenome (GOLD analysis project Ga0126336, IMG submission 92530) | Coral microbial communities from El Islote,Puerto Morelos, Mexico - Siderastrea C C metagenome | ecosystem: Host-associated > Invertebrates > Cnidaria > Coral | place: El Islote,Puerto...
CGAGAAAAATAGCAAACAACACCAAAATAACCGGCCAGATGTAACCGCTATTAATTTTTTAAGGCCAAAAAAGTAAATGAAGGCCCAAACTGGCCGTATTGGCACGGATGTAGCCGGATTTTAATTCACTGTGAAAAAATCGTGATTTTAGATGGCATAGAAAATGGCGGATTTCTCACTCGATGCGCGCAATGCACTGTGGGTGACTAGGATCCTTAAGCCTTCTCATTTAGCGTAGGACTGCTTTTTATTAGTCACTTAAGGGTTTGAATAATAAGACGTATCAATCACTAGAGAACGTGTTTTCGGTCACGGTGGTATACTAATATATTAATACGTGACAGCTTCTTCCTAAATCCATTTCAATTCAGAGTTAATTATTCATTTTTTTTTCATTATAGATTCACAGCTTCTATGACACTTTACAAGAGATCAGTGTTTCTGACATTAACGAACACCTGGGGGTACGCTTTTAATTATTTTTATCTTTTGCAGTTTTAACCAAAAAGGTGTATGGCATTGATAATCGCTATAGTCAAATTTACACATTAGAAAATTCAAGAATAGACTAAGCTGACTGAAGTGTCGTGGATTTGAAAATGTGTACCAGTTGTTACTCGAGATAAAAAGAAAAAAAGCTACGTGGCTTGTCACATTATCATGAAAGCTACTCGGCTTCAATTTAACTCCGTTCATAATCTGTCAGCGTCTTCTTCATTTGTAGCTGTTTTTGTTCCTTGTGCCCTATTGTCACTTCCGTGTTGTTTGCCTAATGTTTAGCTTTAGTTTAAAACATAGTGTACTGCATCAAATGGTGGTTTCAGATTTATACAACTATAGCTGATGGATAATATTTTTAAAAGAATCGGTAGGAAACAAGGTGTCCAAAAGAAGTATTAGTGGTGTGAGATTAACTGTTCCTCATCAGTTTCCCATGTCTTATTGTTATCTTTTTTCAGCTGGTACATTTCCTAATGCATCTTCGTGGAGATCCAATCGGTTTGTCCTTAGGAAGATTGGCAGTTATAAACAAGTCTCTTGTACTATCGGTATGCCCAAAAAACGAATTCTGTTTATTTGCATGTTTTTTTGAGGGGGAGGAGGGGGGAGGAGGGGGGGGGCAATTGATTATGCGTTGGAAAAGATAACACCCAACGCAATAGTATTTCAGATTGGCTCGTGAGTTCTACTGTGAAATAAATTGGATACTCCTTAAACCTGTTCAGAATGAGCTGTCGAAAGAAGGGGTGGGCTGTAGATGCCAGCCCTAATAAGATTTTTCTTCAGTTTTTCAAGAGGATTGTACACAAGAAAAGTTTTTATGTTTTTCGATATGGCTTCTAAGGACGCCTATTAAATGTATGACAGAACCCCAGCCGCTAAAAAATTATCCTTCCCCCTGGAACAACTACTGAAGAACGTTTACTTTATCTTCCTCGAGAAAATTATCTTCCAGAAAATATAAATGGCGCTTTCTTTTCCGAACAAGGTCGCGTCGCGACCTACTCGCACCTAATATTCTCAAATGCTACATAGTACCTACATATATCCAAGAATTTCGCATGCACATCTCACGTCTTATATCCCAGGACTGGGACAGTTAGCTTTAGATTACCAGTTAGCTTTAGAGCCATGTGGAGAAATTCTTTCCCTGAATGCCTGTTTGTTTGCTTGTTTGTTTGTTTGTTTCAATGGATATCTTAATTACTAAGTACAACTCATATCTCACTGCATTTTCCTTTTACAATTTTCTTTCAGCTTGTCGGAATAATCATCTCGTACTTTACAGTTCTGATATCTTTACCAAGTTAAAACTATAAATGATATGAGACTCCTGTCAGTACTGAACTTCTTTTTATGTTCAGGACAACATAGCATAAAGCCCTGGCTAAACGATCTAACATTTTCGTCCAACACGGTGTTTGTCACACAAACTTTTCGGTGGCTAAACGGGCAAACAATGTTTGACTAAACTACGGACAATGGAAAATCATTTAAATGCAAAGTTGAGAGAGGCGGCTAAACAGAAAACATGTTCATCCAACAGAATGTTGGACGAAGATGTTTGATCGTTTAGCCGGGGCTTAACAGTGTAATCCTTAACAGTGTAATAATGTAATAACAGTGTAATAGTGTAATCTGGGACCTCAAACTTGTACCAGTGTACCTAAATCATTTCTGGGGAGTGAGGAGGGGAGTGAGTCTTTTAGGTCAATTTAATTTCAGCTAACGACTACTTTATTCAGGCACATAGGCAATATGTATTTACAACAACTGCAGCCACATAGTAACTAAGGTTTAGGTTTACACATTATTATACCTCCGTACGGCCCCGCCGACGTCGTACTAGAAATCTCATTGGCGAGTTGACGTTTGCAGGGGCGGACGGGTTGACGCAAGCAGGTCCAGGAAAAGAGTCCAGCCTCCACACGTCATCTTTTCATTTAGTGAGCGCGCCCATTTGAACATTTATTGAGTATTTACAAGTATCTTGTCGACATTTTACATAATGATGGAATAATAATACTTATTGACTGAGTGAGTCAGGTCGGGCCAGATGGAAGAATATTTGGCTTTTTTTATGGCCCTGTGCTCGATCCGTACGTCATGACTTCGAGCCAAATACTTTACCGTCCGGCCCTCTCGCACTCAGTCAATAACTGCATATTACTTAGCGTATTTCCTCTAATAAGCATCCCTATCAGCCTCTAGATTAGCCAATCAGAAGTCGAGTTCAGAACAATGAAATAGCTACAAATTCTACTTGACCAGTTCATATTCTGAAGTCCGCGATGGGATCTGAACACCCTGTTGAATGAATGTTTTCCGATATAAACAACGATGTTGAATTTAACTGAGAGAAACATATTTATCATTTCGAATGTTGAAATCGTTTAGCCAGCTTATTCATCTTCGTACAAAAGGCCATGAAGGAAAACGGATTGAACGTCAATCAGGAGCATGGCGGACGTGCTTGTGACTTGTAAATTCAGTACTTAAATGGTGGTAAAAAAAATTCTATGGTGGATTCTAAATATCTACCATTATGGATTTTCATGAATCCATAGAGAAAACGCCTGAAGTAATTCCCTAACTTTTATTGCATTGCTCTGCCTTCCATTATTCTTTCCACTCAGAGTGTCCATCTCTAAGTTGCATGTCAGGAATTTGTTCACGCTTTCTGTTAAATTTTAGGGAGAACTCATCAAGAGACTCTTTTCACTCGCAGACCCCTAAGTTGCAAAATGCCATTATTCCCATATCACTCTTTTGGCGCGCGTTCGATACACTATTGCATTCCTTTCCAATTTCCGGTGAGAAATTTTCAAGCTCCTTTTGTGAACGGCACACTTTCAGGTTGCAAAAATCCAATTCTCTTGCGTTCCTCGTTCGCTGGACAAAGTGTACCAGTTGTATGTTACATGCCTCTGTGCTTACCCCCGACGTTTGGAAAATCGTCGACATATCACTTTGGTTTCCGGACCGTTTCTTGCATTTACACAAGATATCAGCCACATTGCTTCTAAACAGTTTGTTTTGAGCAGCATAAACAATCGGATTTGCGCACGAATTTAACAATATTAGGACAAGAAAAACCTTATTTATTGTATACATCACGTCTGCTTCCAAAACGAAGTACCATACTACGTAGAGAATTAAGTTCGGAATCCAGCAGACCCCATATATTACAGTTATTGTCATAAGCATCTTAGTAATTTTCTTTTTCGATTCCATCAACATATTCCCTCCAGGTACCGCCTACTTGCGTAACTTTGCAATGACTTTCCCGTAAAAGAAAGCCATCAGACAAAATGGAAGAACGCCAATCAAGACAAGCCAGGTCACATTGTAGCTCAAAGCAAACGCAACACTTGGCCAATGGCTTTCGCAGAATCCACGCTCTTGGTTTAATTGCCGCACCCAAAACAATGGAATGTTGAAGATTATTGCGAAAATCCAGCAAAACACAAGGATGATCTTCAATTTCTTGTTAGTGAAATGAGATCGTCGGTTTCCATAATATGCCAGCGGGGATTTGACAGCTGCGAACCGCTCGTAAGCTATCGCCACCAATGTAATCGATGAAGCCACGGCCCCACCCAAGTGAATGTATCAGATGTGATTGTCTTACATAATATTACTCCTTCCATTCCACTGGGGTGACGATACAGTCCTTCGAGGATATGTCTTGGGGTAAAGGATATCACGATCATTAAGTCTGCAATGGCCAGGTTCATAATAAGGTAGTACACAGGGGTTCTAAACGTCTTGGTTTTCAGAATGACAAGACAGACCAGAATGTTCCCTATAACTGCGGACGCGACCAGAATCGAGTGGACAACTTTAGTTGTTATCTTCTCTTCCATGACTTCTGTTTTCCTTGCCTAAACTTGCCTAGCAAGATTCAAAACATAGCAAGAGAATAAATACATTGAGTAACTATGTCTTATGAAGAAAACAATTAAATTTGGTTTAAAAGCGAGGCCTAGAGGACAGAAACACTGGTAGAAATTCTATTCAATCCCCTTACTTTACGGTGTATGTTCTCTAAGCCTTATGTCAAATTGATTTCTAATATATCGGGAGAAGCCCAATTGGTATATTCGTCACAACAAATGTGTACGATTATCATGGTATGCTCAGAAAGGACCTTTTTTAATATGTTTGCATTTAAAAATATTGTCTTTAAGGAAAAATCTTAAACAAAGCGTTTGATGGAGTCAATTAACTGGAAATTAGTTCTTTCTCGTTATTTTTGGAACACCCAAGAGAGCTAAAGTGCTTCTCGCGATCTTTTAAAAGTCCTACCACGTGTGAGCCTGTATGCTTTCACCAGAATAATGAGGACATGTTTATTCTTATTTGTTTGCAAAGATAATGAAAGTTCCAGACGTGACAGTTTAGTAGGAGCATGCTGGCAATATCTTTACCGAAGATTTCTGGGATAGTCTCCAGGTGTCAAACCTGAGTGCTCCTTAAACAGAGGCCAAACTTAAGTACCTAATTCTGCTTTCCGTACCTAAAACAGTGGACGTGCTTAATGTTCAACTTGTTAAAATGATAACATTGAGTCTTTTTTGTTACTCAGAGGAATGGCATTTCTCAGTTACATTGGCCGTACCTTTCTTATGAAAATTAACTTCATCAGTTGCGCGTAAAATTAACATGTTATGAAAGGGTTCGCAAGGCCCATGGCGTTTTTGCTACAGGTGCTCGCATTTTAGGAGTTCTCAGTTCATGTAAATTTTACCTTAAGGCAAAGCTATCTTCAATGTTGTCTACATTAAGATCAATTTTAAGTTGTTCGATTTGTCGCAAATATCTCTAGCCCCTAAGGACTTTTTAATTGCACAGTTAAATCTTTATAGATTCTTGTAAATGTTTTCTCGTAATTGCCCTTTTGTGATCTTTTCCACCTCTTGCTGACTCAGACCCCAAATTACAGTTTGGAAGTAGTGGAAATAACGGGAATTCATTGCACTTGTGAAAAACAATAACTCTCTCTCGGATCTATTTATAATGTCACCAAAACTTGCTTTACGCGACTTTAACAGGCAGTCGCTTTGAAAGACTAACCATTTCTGAGATCAATACCAATATGCTATAGTTTTTGTAGCATACTGAAGTAAAATAGTATGAAAATAGGATGTTCTATGCTTAAAAGAGAAGAAGGAAAATAAATAAAGGATAATTAATCGAAAACGTGTGTAAAAAACGACTATATCTCTGCTCTTAATGTACCCTGACCGGTACTATATCTAATTCTAACAAACATTATTCAGTTTTGCTCACCAGTTGTCAGCTCGTAAGAGCTTTTATATGACAATGGGACGCAGAACTGTTTGCTTGGGAAGTTTTTTCTTTAGTCCACAAAAATCATTTTTAAATTTCTTTGCACGGTGATGTACATCAAAGCAATAAGCGCAGATCTATGTTTACGTAAGGGCCGATTTAGACGGTGCGACTGTAGCTTATGGCTGATGCATGCGACATTTGTAGCTCGCGTTGCTCGCGTCAATGAAAAATTCTTAAACAACTCAGGGGCACATCATTTATGATGTGCCTCTGGTACAAGATTAAAAAACATGTTTTAAAATTAATCATGTGACATTTTTTATTTGGTGCGCATTACAATCGTGAACAAGTTGCAGCTTTCGTAGATTGGATTTGCCCGAAGTAACAAGCGTCGCAGGCTATTAGACAGCATGTTGCATACAGCAAAGTTGTCCCGTCTTAAATCGGCCTAACGCCAAGAAAGTGATACACGAAAAGTAATTATTTGATACCGGACAGTAAAACTGCTTATTGTAGATCAATTCTCTTTTTGGCTTCTGAATGTTTTCAAAAATACTTGAACAGAGGCCACAGATTTTTTTAAGAGAGAGGCACTTCATTTTCTCGTTTGTTAAGCCATTAACCTTTCTTATGAAAATAAGCCTTATTAATTAAGGCGGGAATTCACAGGCAGCCCAAGCACACGTTTCGAGAAAGCGCTTAATTAATCATTCATCACGACGAGAGTAGTACAAAAAGGCGAAATAACACAGTCTTCCCACAGAACAGACAAGAGGTAAACTTGTTCGATTTATTGGACGTACGTTGAAATTTTGCTTTATTTAACGCTTGAAATCTATGACATTTTACTCGCCACCCGTAGTCTTATAAGAGTTCAAATTCTCAAAGGCCGCCGTTTAACCCAACACCGTTTTCGTTCTGATTCACACGGCACTTGTATAATTGATAAGTGGTTAATTAATTGCTTTCTCGAGACGTGAGCTTGGTCTGCCTGTGTTGAATGTGTAATTAACATCTTAGAAGCTCAGGGCAACTCACAAATGGCCCATGGCGTTTTTGTTATAGGTGCTCGCATTTTAGAGGGTGGTTCGTTAATATCAATTTGGCCTTTAGGCAATGCTATCTTCAATGTTGTGTCCAGGTTAGGTTGTTCGAAATATCAAAAACAACTCCAGCTCTCAGGAAATTTCACAGTTGCACAATAAAAACCTCTCTAGATTCTAATATATGTTTCCTCTTAAAAAGGGGTACTGACACCTATCTTAGCATTATCTTTAAAGCTTAAAATAGCCAAAAATAACGGCCCCGCTTTGCTTAAAATTACTCTGCCAGTTTTATGAATCTATGAATATTCGTCTATTGCTGCGGTTGGCCAGGATAATAATGGATCGCAACTTGAAAACATTGAGGCATGTTTTTTGCAAGTTCTTCCCACGTTTTTCTTAAGAAATCGACAAAAACGTTATGGTTTGTTCTCCCTCCAAGAAAACCACTTAATACCTTCCGCTTGGTCAAGCAGCGTTTTTGTATGAGAAGATGTGTTCAGCTTTAATTTCAACTTTGATCCAAAAACGTAAAAATCCTAACGAAATAGCCTCTTTTAAACATTGCCTTTTGTGATCACCCTTTCAATCTTCGCTTCCTCAGGCCCCAAATTACCGTTTCGAAACCGAGGCTAGGAATTAACGGGAGTTCATTGCACTTGCAAAAGCCTATTGCATTCCTTTTATTCTTCGTAGAACCTAGTTATCGACAGAATTTGCTTTATTTGACTTTAACATTCAGTTGCTTTGAAACATTAACCATTTCCGAGATCAATATTTCCGAAAAATGATGACTGAAAAATTACTTATTTTTCTGCGAATTTTTCTAGCATACTGAAGCAAACATAAGTGTTCAAGACTCAATCACACCTTTAAGTAATAGACAAAAGAAAAGAAATATTATGTTCTGAGCTTGAAGGAAAAGAAAATTGCAAATCGCTAATTTATATTTAAAAAAAGACCACTCTTAAATATATAAACCTTGAAGTAATTTTCATAATGCTTACAAGTATTATTTAGTCTTGGGCTTACCAGATGTCAAGTCTCGTATAACCCTTCGAATGACAGTCAAGGATAGACGACACTAGAATTCAGTTTACTCGAACTGCGGTATATATCAAAGCAACACAGAAAAAAAAAAACAATAAAAAAACAATTATTTGATAAAAGGGAAACTGCTGATGTTTTTAAAAATACTTCTCAATCTTGTTAATAATTCGGGAGTTTACAAAGCATTCAGGGAAGGCTAATTTGTTCAGGTTCATGTCGTTTAAAACCCTGAACACTAGACCAAGGCCCCCGGAGTTTGATGAAATATAAATCCCTGGACTTGGCTGAAGGACCTGCTAAAGGATTTATTTTCTCCTCCTCCGATTTTTTAATTAAGTGCAGCTTCAATAAAATGACCAAACAACACAAGAATTCGTTTATAAAACGTATATTACGACTAGCAAGTACTTTAAAGCTTGGACCGAGCGAACTCAGATACTTGTTACTTACAATTTATGGAAAATTGCATGTTAGTTGAACCGATCTCAACTGAAATGAAATATAGGACGCCGATGCAAATTTAAGAAAACCGTTCAACACCTGCGCGCTCTAAAATTAAAAGAGAAGAATTCCAGTTTTCTACCTAGTAATATCTCGGCGACGCGTGGACATCCAAGTTTCCTACTGCGAGTTATCTTTACGTGCTGTCATTGTCACATGTTGCTTAATCATGATGTTTTGATAACCACGGTTGCAACGGTTGTTTGGACATATTAGTTCTTTATAGCGATTGCTCTACATCTGCTATCGACGGTTGACGGTTATTTTGAGGGAAAATTCATTCAACGAATTAAACTTTACTGTCTAGGATTTGTTTTTTTTTTTTTACTGGTCGCCATTCTTGTTCAAAACAACTTAAATTTTGCTTACAATTGGAGCGAAAGGGAGTCGATAGCTGTCAACCTCAACTTCACCTATGGTAGTTTTGCATAAGATGCTCACTGATAATTCTTAACTTAACAGCTTTCTTGGAGAGCTAGAGGAGCTTCTGAACGACTTGAAATTATTTATTTGTTTATTTATTTATTTATTTATTTATTTGTTTATTTATTTGTTTATTATATTTATTTATTTATTTTTTGGCGAAATTAACATGGCTGTTGATAAGCCAGTGTTAAAACTTGGGCTTTGTCCATTTACAAGAACACTGGTCATTAGGGTTTTTGTTTTTGTTTTTGTTTTTGTTTTTTTCATGACCTGTTTGCAACGAACTAGAAACAATGCCCACATTTTAACAAGGGTACCCCATAATTTTAATGGAAGGACTTTAAGTAATAATTTTTTCGCTTATCATTTTAACTTTTGTTTAAGAATATTAAAAATGCCATCTTGGTACACTTCGACGACATATTAGACACGTTTGTCTCGCCATCCCTGGGTATTTTGACTCGACTGAATCTCGCCAAAACACCAAACCATGGCTTAACCAAACAGGGCTGAAAATGTGCTACCAAAATTGGGGCGGACGGTGGGTAAGAAAGTCCGACATTTCCGTCGTAAGTTCTAAACATCTGTCATTTGGGATGTCGTGATTTTTCCATGATATCAAAAATAGGCCAAAAGAATATTCTTTTCCTTGCATCAAATCCTTCCACACACAATGCCCATCAATATGTTGAGTGTAAGGGGAATTTTTTCGCTTTCTGTTTTAAATATTTCAGTGAAAAGTCACCAAGAGATTCTTTGGACTCACTGACCGCCAAGCTGCGAAATGCCATTACATTCCTGTATCACTCGTTTGACGCAGATCGGCATGTTATTACATTCTCTGCCACTTTTAGGTGAAAAATTCTCAAAATTATCTTTGGGTATGATCTATTCTAAATTGCAAAACTCTAGTTCTCTTGCGTGGCCCTTTCGACTGGTAAATCGCACCAGTTGTATAGTAGAGGTCTTGAAGCTACCTCCCGATGTCTGGAAAATCGTAGACATATGATTTTGATTCAGGTGCCGTTTCTTGCATTTGCATTGAATATCAGCCATACGTCTTCTAAACAGTCTGTTTTACGCAGCATAAACAATAGGATTGATGCACGAATTTACTAATATTAAGATCAGAAAAACCTTATTTATAGTGTACATCACATGTGCATCCAAAACGAAGTACCACACAACGTAAAGAATCAAGTTGGGAATCCAACAGATCCCGTATAATACAGTTACTGTCATCAGCATCTTTGTGACGTTCTTTCTAGCTTTTATCACGGCCATCGATGCATGTCGTCTGGGTACAACTTCTTGCCGTAACTTCACTATCACCTTTACGTAGAAGAATACCATCAAACACGATGAAAGAACGCCAACAAGTGCAAGCCAAGTCACATTGTAACCCAAAGCAAATGCGACGCTGGGCCAGTGGCTCTCACGGAATCCACGTTCACGGTTAAGGTTCCGTACGTAAAACAATGGGATGTTGAAAATCATCGCAACGGTCCAGCAAAATGCAACTGCAATCTTCGATTTCTTGATGCTGAAACTGAATCGGTTTTCCAGCGGAGCGGTGATAGCAGCGAATCGCTCGTATGCTATCACCACCAAAGTTATCGATGACGCCACGGCCCCAACCCAAGTGAATGTATCCGACGTGATTGTCTTACACAATATGGCTCCTACCGTTCCACTGGGATGATGATACAGTCCTTCGAGGATATGTC
>Ga0126336_10002454_pt1 | contig 10543 bp, 3 predicted proteins | sample SidCmetagenome_FD_92530 | JGI IMG/M metagenome (GOLD analysis project Ga0126336, IMG submission 92530) | Coral microbial communities from El Islote,Puerto Morelos, Mexico - Siderastrea C C metagenome | ecosystem: Host-associated > Invertebrates > Cnidaria > Coral | place: El Islote,Puerto...
TGTTAACGTTTTTCCAAGGCTTCAACTTAAATTTTGTAGTTGAGAGACCCTAATTACTTACAACTAGAAAGGATGGTCAGTGCGTCGCTGTTTAACTGGGTTCCACGGTCAGTCATTAAAGGACAAATTTGAATAATAGACATAGTGATACTATACAACACACCACTTGTATGTAATGGACTTCGTGTGGCTGTGTGGCATGCATGAAGGGCAATCGATGAAAGGAGACGTGAAGAGTAACTGGTTGGTACCATATATTGGGAAAAGTTCTAGGGCTGCCCTCTTAAAAGGTGGAGTAATGATGTTGCAGAGTTGGAAGGAGCAACCTGAATGAGAAGCTCTCAGGATAGTGGCAGTTGCGGGCTTTGTTTTGCAGTGGATGGACTAATAATCCAAATTCATTCATGTGCACTTTGTTTTCTGTAGAAGAGGACATCTGGTCCAAATTCTCAGTTGCAGCCCTACCTGCTGACGAAAAGGAGAAGCTGTACAAAGCCATTGACTATAATGAAAATGTTCGAATGAAATACCCTACTGAGGTTAGGAAAATCATACTTATGAGTTTTTTAATCTCGTATCGTACCTGCAAGGGTTCAATCACACGCTTAACGTCGAGTCGTATATAAAGTTAGAGTGAGCGAGTCGAGCAGCGTTATGATTGTTTTGTAGTCTACCCAGTCACAGAATTATATAGAGGCTATGCGGGGAGAATAGTTAAGGAGACCAACAAAGGAAAGATCAATAAATTTTCATACTTATTTTGAAAAGTTGTCTTTCCAAGTACAGTAGTGAAAATAAGTTGGGAACGGAACCAGCCAGATAAAGATATGCTGTATATTGCTGTCATTTGTGACGATTTTAGTCATTAGCTTTTAAATGGTGGGATTAACGAAACATTTACGGGTTGCTGTCTGGTATCACTTTTCTTTTCTTAAAAACTAATAGTTGTTACTCTTTTTTTTCATTCACTGCAGTTCATCAAATCCAGGGTAACTTTCAACCTGGACAAATGTTCTTTTGTACTTTGTGACACAACTAATTGGTGAGTTATGCCCTTTCCGTGTTTCAAGTTTTTGAATTGTCATTAATGTAGCACTTAAACGGCTCAGTTTGATTGCTTTGCTGATGTCCTGAGTAGTCAATTTTTTTTTTCTCAACAAAGATTCTTAATGTATCACTAAATAATGTTTCAGTGAAATAGCGCAACTTGACACAGAAGGATTTGAGGCAAGTTTGGAACACAGGCCAACGCAGTCAGCTTTTCGGTGAGTGACATACACAAACGTTATTCTAAAACCAGTCAGAAAGGCAATTATTATTATTTTTTAAAGAATATCTGTTAAACGGATATAAATTCCGGCCTGATTTACGTGAACATTTTTCTTGATTTACTCGGCTAAAATATTAAATAAACCTGAAGATGTAGACGCACGATTGAGTTGAATATGATATTCAGAGTGAGGCTCTCGCACTGGGCTGTAGTCTGTTTATCACAGCTACAGTTATGACCCTGTCGTGTGTACTATATACACGTCACATACAGTATCTGGCCATTTCAGCGGCCACAGTTAGTACCCTAAAACAATGTACCAAACTTGTCTTGCAGTGTAATTTGGAACATTGTCTCTCGAATAGCAAAATTACCTTTGTTTTACGTTTGTGGAAACTGAAATACTTTTAACTTGTTTGTACAATAGGTTTCATGCCAAGATTAACAGTTTCAAGATGCTTGGCTCCTCTGAGGCTAAAGACACTAAGCCTTGTCTTGTTTCATCAAAAACGTCTCTCGCTAGTGAGTGTTGACTTTTAAGAGAATAACAAATAATAAAGCTCTCTGTATAAATGACACTAGAGCGAAGAATACGATTAAACTGTACTTAAATAATAGTGCAATAGTTTTAAGTATCCTGCCGATATTCATTGATTTTTGTCATGTGGATAGACTTGCTAAGGGCGTTCTTGAAAGCGATGGTTGTTGGTTTAGGAAATTGAGCAGAATTTGGTCATTTTAAATATTACGTTTTCTTTTCAAATTCACTAATACGTCTAACTAACGTTCTTTTGGATGATTTTAGAACCAGGTACTCCTTTGGTGCAGTGCACTTTGGAAACAAAACCTCTGAAAGTGAAGGCCGACTATGCAGTGTCCTTGAAGGTGGAACCTGTTGAGGCAACCTATGATTCTGTGAGTATTATTAAATCGTGGAAAATGGTTTGAACCGTGGTGTCATGCCATAAGTAGGTTGTGTATGGTCACTTGGGTAAGTGAAGTCTTAAGAAGGACTGTTGTTGACAGTGTCTTGCGTCTTGATAGGCTATGCAGGACGCATCATCAGAATCAAAGTGAATTGTTTGTTCACACTTGATGATATGGTATTTAGACTATGGTTGTTAACGTGACTGGTCGATTAAGTGGCGATAATAGTGGTTGTCTATCAGTTAAACCGTGAAATTATTGGCTGTGAAGACTCTGGAACGTGATTGATAAATCGGCACGTACTTGGTAGTTGGTAGATCTGCCATACTTTTTTATTTTTACAGCACAGTCAATCCCCGAAACCAACACACCCAAAATTAGCAATGATTGTCTAACTTATGGGCGTGGTGAAATGAATGATTTTATTCAGGCCTCGTGACCAATTTCTCTTTAGAAAGAGTTAAACTGGAAAGGATGTTTTGGAAAATATGAGAGATTAATCGAATACCGGACTCAGTGAGGCTGTAACAGTATTAACTCTTTCCTTTTATTTTATGGCTTTTCTAACAGCACACCGTTGATAAAATCGTCTCATTCGTTAGCATGCCAGAAAACACTAAACTCAAAGAGTAAGTAAATCTACTTAATGTTGTTATATTTTGTGGATAAATATTGTTTGTTGAGCCTGTAAGTTGACAGCGTGTTTTGTAGATAAATGTTATTTGGCGAGCCTTAAACGCGAAAACACGCACTTTAAAAGGACAGTTACCTAAGAAAAGTAGAGTTCATTTCGCCTTATGCAACAGCCAACAGGACAATAAGTCCATAATTTTAGTTTCTACCCAGCAATTCGTTAACAGTGGGCCAACGTTTCTTAGAATAACGCTAGACAGATGATGGGTATAATCTATTGGTCACGCATTGGGCTGCATTTATTGATTTTCCATAAATGGCTTTCTGTAAGAGATATCGATCGGTTTGGGGTGCGTGAGGTACGTAGAAACACCGCAACGTGCCCCAGCATCATTTAACATCATTCAGCAGGGTAGCCATAAGCGTTGAACTTGCCGAATTCAATAGTGATGTACGGTGTTAAATGGAAATGTGTGATCCCTTTGGCTGGGGTCTAACTGAACCACCTTACGACCGTAACCACAAATTCCTTATGAAAAGTCCCAGTTAGAAGTATTTGGAGGTCCTCCGAGGATGGGTTTGGTGTACGCGTGCAAGTAGGCCTTACACAGATACTCCAATCCATCCATATGTAAAGTCTCTTGATCAGTCTGAACAACTTCACTGGACAAGCAATGAAAAATGAAATTCATTGGGAATGAAAATATCTCTCACTTCTACTAGGCTTTCAATTAGGTAGTCCATATAATCATTTTGTGATTTTCCTCGAGAAGCGCATTGTACGTTGTTAGAGTAATTGTACAGTTCAAATCTATAACGGTCATAGCCCTTGAATTACACACGTTATTTGTTTGATTGTAGGCTTGAGGTAGCAGCAGCAAAAAGGCTTCAGGAACTGCGAATGTGGACTAGGGCGGGTTTAGAGTATGCAATCACCCAACACGAGGTACGCATTACCCACCCACATCGGGTTTAATCCTGCCGTCGTTTGACGCAAGGATTCCGACGTTTGACAGTTAGGATGTTAAGTTGTAGGATGTAGAGAAAATTCCTATTAGCGTTCTTAAGTGGGTGATGCGTGATGCACAAGATTTTGGAGCCTTCTTACGGGTCTTAGAAACAAAACGGAAGTTTAAATTGTGCTATTTCATGACAGGCCGTGTATTGTCGATCTAACGTGAATTACAACACATCTTTTTACCGCCTTCTTCACTTTGTTTGACAGGTTTGCATTTGATAGTTAATAATAATAATAATCTTTATTGAGGAAACTTTTTCACTTACATGTGGTTTTCGAAAAGGACCTCAAAGATTAATACTAAAAACTAAAATATCTACGTTGAATAATAAAAATAAGAGGACTAAAAATATGAAATTTATAAAACACTCAAATTAAAAAATTAAAAACCTGTCGCGTAAAAATATTTACATTGGCAGAGTCTCGTATTATCTGGCTGAGAGAATTGAAATCATATTCTCTTGCGTTTGACAAAATCTCTTAAGGTTTTCCATGACAAGTCTCCTTTTTCGAGAAGTGACAAAAGAGTTGTTCAAGCAGGGAACGTGTTAACAGGAAAAAAACTTATCGAATAGCAAAACCGGCTCATATGAACGAACAACAAGTTTAGTTTTTGTTTGGCCGGTTTGATCTTATCGTGTGTACCACAAAATTAAGCAACTTTTTGACAAGTCTCCTTTCAGAGACTGGCGTCCCAGTGTTTGAAGAAAGAAACATGTTAAGGACACTCCTCAAGGAAACTTGCCCTATGCAAAACGTCGTGTTGCTGCCACCGAGAAAAAATTGTCAAGGAAGCTTGTTAGTTATTTACCCCAAAAAAGATCACTTGCTGAAGACAACTCACCGGGAAAAAAAAATATTCACCAGAACACACCATAAACAGCTAAAAGTTCTTAAGAAACTTGTGACGGAAAAATTGCTTTTGCTGTGCAGAAGACTGTGTTGCTGTTAGCAAAGACAACTTTTCGAGGAAGCTTGTCAGTTGCTTACATGAGCAAATATAGCTTGTCAAGGATTACCGAACCTCGTTCACTCTACACAAAGACAAGTATATATTGTCAAGAACCTTGTCAGGGAAAAACTGCTCGTGTACCACCAGTGTTCTGTAATTTAGTATTGTACAACGAAAACGAAAGTAATTACTCCAAGCAATCACATAAACACAAGTTACCTAATGGAGCAGTTTTCAGATGAGTGTTCGAAGTTATGTTGTGTTTGCTTTGGTTTTGCTTTACTTCGCTCTCTGATTGGTTAAAAAAGTTCGCGCCACTTTCTCAACCAATCAGAAGTAAAACCAAAACTCATTGTGACTTGCTCGCACGGCCGCTCGCACGCATTTTCCCGCGCTTGAGCTTATTACTTGTATTTGCTTCGATTTCTGATTGGTTCATTTTGTGTTTTATTCCTGTTGTGATTGGTTAGAGTAATTACTTTGGTTTTGGCTTTACGACACTCATTTGAAAACCGCTCTAAACCAATCAGATCTCACAGAAATACGTGTAAATGGGCACTTCAACGCGGGAAGACGCAATGTTGAACCTTTGCGTGTTAAGCGTTATCAAATATTCTTTTCCTTAAAGATCACATACCTTGATATCGATGTGAGGTCACCTTTCGTCGTGATTCCTGAATATGGGACTCTGCAAAGGTAATTTCTGGTTTACTTTAAGTTAAGACGTTCTATGTTCAGAGAAATTCAAACGTCTTGGCCTGTGAAGAAAGCATGTGTGCTTTAAAATGTCCAAACGGAGGTCAAGTTTCTATAACATTTGGGTTTCAGATTGATAAAGTAATGGCCAATACAAATGCTGTAAATCGTCTCGTTCCATACTATAAAATTTCTCATCTTCAAACGCTAATACGGCGTCAACACTACAAATGCTTCAATTGGGTGTTCGTAAATAATGCGTTAGCACACTTCATGGCATTTGCAGTTACTGTTTGAGTAGTGTATTTATGTAACATCGTAGGACAAATTATTGAACGTGTGATTTTACAATTAATACGCGCGGACATTTTTCTTCAGTCTAATCATGAAATGCGTTTGAAATATAATCTCGTAAATCATGTTTGTTACTTTGTATCGTAGAGATGGAAGTGTTTTGGCGATTGACCTGGGACACCTAACTGTGGTCAGCAATTTGGCTTCACGCGACTCAAGTGTTAGAGTACGTATTACACTGAAATTTACTTATTACTTATTCCACGTTTTTCGTGTGGCCACCTAACTTAAGCCTTTCTGCGTTTGGCTAGGGCAGCATCGCTCAATAACGCCTTACTCATGTTCCTTATGTCATTGTAGTAACTCGTTACCGCGTTCTTCGCATTCGAATTTAGAGCATTCTTTCCTTGTTGCCGCCCAAACAAAAAATTCCCAACTGAATTTTGAAAGAGAATAAATCCAGCCACCTAAAACTAAAAAAAGGCCGCCATTTTGAAAAGCCCGTTCTTAGCAGTGCTAACCAATGAGTGTTTTTTTCAGCATTGTCAGCAAGGGCTTAATAGGGCTTAGAGTCTGTACTAAAGAATCTTATAACTTTCATTCCATTCAGGGATACTACAAACCCTCCTAACAGCTTCAGTGAATTGAGCGCCTTCACCGATAAGTCCTCCCCGGTCAATCCGTATGGTAATCCATTTAGGTCACTGCTACCCTTGGTGAACTACATCGTGATTTTTCTGACGAGAATACCTTGCAGACAGTTTGTAAGATTGGGGTTTTACTAATATGTACACCTCACCTTTTATCAATCGCTTTTTTTGTAGAAAGCTTCTGATCACGAGTTAGAGGAAATGTTCTATGACAAGTTCGAGATGAGGTTGGACGACATTCAAGTCATGATCATTGACAAAGGTGTGGCAAGAGCTGAGTTATCCCTTTCACTCCCAAGAGTGTCTAAAATCAAAATTCAAGGCAAATTTCATTTTGTAAAAGACTTAAATGTAAATAGTACCATATGAAAGTACTGCTGATGAGGTTTCATTTGCATGGTCACACCATAGGATTTCACCCACAGACTCAGAAGTTAGAATCACCTTAATGTCGCCATAACTGACTCTGGAAGTGAAAGCGTTATAAAATATATATGCACTTGAACTTGGAACTGAAGATGTTTTCGCTGGTTGTAATGTCCAGTTTATTATCTTGTTTACTGACAAGCATATGCCAGATCTTTGTTTTGAGTTGTAAGCCTTTTTATGTTAGAATTAAAGGTGTCTTTGACAGCCTATACTGGACAGATTGCTGTTTGTAATGTCAATTGTCATGACCATTGATTAGAGAATGCCAAGTTCAAATGTGAGTTGTAAGCACTTTAGTTGAAATTAAAGGTGTCTTTGACGGCCTTTACTGAACTGTTTACTGGCTGTAATGTCCAGTATATTTTCATGACAATTGATAAGTGTTTTCCAGAGCTCAAATGTGAGTTTTGAGCACTTTAAGTTGAGATTAAAGGTGTTTTTGACGGCCTTTACTGAACAGTTTACTGGCTGCAATGTCCAGTATATTTTCCTGACCATTAGTAAGGATATTCCAGAGATCAAATGCGAGTTTTGAGCACTTTTAGTTGGAATTAAAGGACGTTAGGAGACAGTTCGCCGGTTTTAATGTCAATTTAATTATCAAATGATTCTTCAAGGTTTGGACTGGAAATCATCACTGGGCATTTCATCTTCACGGCACCACATATTGCCTTCGACAGCATTAACAATCCAGTTACAGAAGAGTATTACCTCAGACAATGCTGAACTGCCACAGTTAGTAGCCTTTCTCTTCTTATGTAGGTGGCAAATAACATAACATAGTCTTCACCACGCTACATTAAGAATACTCATTCGTCAAGTATGTATGAAATCCTCTGGGACGTAATATTTGAGAGGAATTGGTCACTGAGTTTTATAACATCAGGTGGAGATTTGATAAAGAAATAAGTTTAAAACGTAACTACTTAAACCTGGGCGTTTGAGCGGACGATTACATGGCGAAATTTCAGCCCGGGCTGAAATTTTGGTCCACCCACCGGGCTGAAATTTTCTTGCGATAACATGGCGAATTTCAGCCAAGGTGCAATGTTTAAAATTGGGTAGGAAAAGTTTGCAGGAAAGCGTTTTACATTCACAACTCAAGCGGTGCGCATTCCCAAGTTCATATTTCAGCCCAGGCTGAAATTTGAGTGCGATTACATGAGGTTTTACAGCCCGTTTGAGCGGGCTGAATCTCTCTTCACGTAATCGCAAACTTCGTTTTAAGATGATTTGTTTAGGAAGCCGAGATGAAATCTCAGTCCCGGGCTGAAATTCGTCAAGTAACCGGCCCCTAAGTTAGTGTAAACCAGTCACCAAGTAAATTAAACAGAAGTAACGAATTCCAACTTGAATTAGTGACACAAGGTTTTTGGTAGATACGTTATTTCGACCAGCACTTAATTTTCTTAGTGTGTTGTATGGTACGTACTGGTGTAAAAAGGCTTGCCATTTGCAGTCATAATTAAATAGAGAAATCATGGATGTGGTCTCTGAAATCAGCCAGTGGACATCTGTTTGTGTTTATCATTGCGTTTTGTCTTTAAGGTTCAAGTTGTCATCGGTTCTTCCAGCACTTCATCTCAAATTGTCCGATGAAAAATTCAAGATGCTGATGAAGGTATGATAGCCAATCTTAACCAGTGGCGAATTTATGCTTGTTGAAAAGCAGTTTGCCACAGAGTAATGGAGTAGGGTCCTCCTCGCTGTCCTAAGTGAAAAATATTTCAGAAATGTCCATTCCTCTACATCCGCTAGTATAACCACCATCCGCCTTTGCAATTCAAGCCTTCTGTTTCCCTACTCTGTGTCTCTTGAATCCATTTGTGTAGAAGACGTGATAGCGATGGCTGATTTGTGTTCTCTATTAAAAATGAACTTTGTAAAAGCATACATTATTTTTGTCCTACAAACTTTTTCTTAGTTTTTAGATCACCTTCCTGTTGGAGTGCAGCAACCATCCTTGTTGGAAGAAAAGCAGGCCGAAGTCCTTTCCAAGGTAAAACAAAATAGGTTCCATTTGGGGTCTTCAAAGGATTCACACAGGTGACGAAGGAAATAATCCTCGTAGTAGTGAACGCAAATTAATGCAGTTGGGAATAAAGCTGGAAAAACAGTTTCAACGGAAGTGGGATCCATGACTTCCGCATTTGCCGGTGCAATGCTCTACTGAATGATCTATGAAGCCCAGAAACAGAAAACAGGCCAATTGTGAATTCACAGCTGTGATAGGAATGTGTGTGATAATGAACACCAGTCAGATGCTGTACTGAACCACTTAGGAGCGAGGAGAGGTTATTAAGTGTTTAGGTAACGTAACATCAGTCATGTCGGAGACGTAAAGTGTCAATGTTATCCACAGCGATGTAAATGCTAAGCGCCGCTATGAAGTAATTCAACTTTATTCAGTTAAATGCTTTTGACTAGTTGTGGTATTTCTGACCATTACATGGTGGTCTCATTTCGAACTTCAAAGGTGAAGTGTTTGAAGATTGTACCCTCAACGCAGCCTCCTTCCCGGTCGTCCTCGGCGGGTAATCAAATGTGACGTCACCCGACGGGCTCGGCAGGAAAATTCGCCTAGGTTCCCTCAGTCACTCGATAGCGCATAAAGGCCTGGGGACTAGGCTACCCTCAATGGAAGTAATTTGCTACGAAGTAAAAACTGAAGCAAGTGACGTGATATGAGAAATGTCTTTCATGTCAGTTTTTGTTAAACGATTTTATTATTTTATGGTAGCGGGAATGGAAACGTAGTTCCTCAACACTTTCCTTAGAAGAGGCCAGTGATCTCCAAGCTGTCGTTGACGAAGCATTGGCTGGACGATTAAATAGCATTGAAGGTTAGCAAAGTTTTTCGATGTATTGTAAAACAAGTGGTGTGAAACGTGATCCCTGTATTTAGCTTCTAACATAACGTGCGAAGGGCAAAATCGTAGATTTAATAACCATTTAAGACCCAATTTAAGCCAATTTAAGCCCCAATTTCTCCTCATCAAATCAGTTTACCGTAACACATACAAGTCATAAGAATTAAGGAATTGATCACCGAAGATGAAGTGCCTTGATGATTAAACAAGTTCTCCCAACTAGTTCTCAACAAAATACATCGAGACCGGTAAGGAGAATTTGTATAATGATGCTGGGGCTTAAAGGGCTAAAACAAACTTGAGATCAGGCCGAATTTAAGCAGTGCTGTCATATTCTCTTACGTGAGTCGCTTGTTTCGCGTTTCTTGCGGCAATGGTTGACCAAGCGAAACGAAATTAGAGCCTAATCGCAGTAGAACTGAAAACAAACTGTTGCAACGGTTAGAGAAAGCGAAACTGATATTAATTCTTCCTTTCTGATATAAAATCATCAGAGCAACTCGTTTAACAATTTGTCATCTATTGCGGAATATGTTACAACAGAGTTGTTTTTCAGTTGACTGTCTGAAGTAATTCGGGTTTGCTTTGAAATTTTATTTCATTACTCTCTGTAATTGGATTTAAAGTTAGCATAACTTTCTTAACCTGTTAAAATTTGCACTGTAACTCACTGTATCTTTGCTCATGAGGTTTCCTGTTCTTGGCATCTTTTGCTTGCATTTGCTTTGAGGTTTGATTGGTTTATGGGTTTTTTGTGCTTATTCGACCCGCCAGAGTGATTCTAGTTTATCGACACAATTTTAA
>Ga0126336_10002455_pt1 | contig 10541 bp, 7 predicted proteins | sample SidCmetagenome_FD_92530 | JGI IMG/M metagenome (GOLD analysis project Ga0126336, IMG submission 92530) | Coral microbial communities from El Islote,Puerto Morelos, Mexico - Siderastrea C C metagenome | ecosystem: Host-associated > Invertebrates > Cnidaria > Coral | place: El Islote,Puerto...
CAAATAACCAACATCACAGTAGTGTACCTTGGTACACGCACGTTCATTCAATAACCATTTCCGTACCTCTCATTGACAGCTACAAAATAGCTCACGCACGCTTTGCGTGCCTATGTTTTACTTAATAGGCAGAAATTTTCTGGCTATTAAGCAAAAGGTGCGTGTTAATAAGCAAAAAGTGTTACCTTTTTTGCTTAATAACACATAAGTAGCAAGATCTGGGATGAAGGTGAAGGTGAAATAGTGAGTGAGTGGTCTCTTGATTAAGATGGCTAAAAAAGGAAGCCTTAGCCGTTGCAGGAATTGGCCAGTCATAATGTCGTTAAGTGTTACAAGTAAGGTTTTGAGTAGAGTGACTGGATAGGCTGAGAGGTGCTTTGGATGTGAAGAACAGGCTGGGTTTAGAAAGGGGCGGAGTTGCATAGACTACATTACCACCCTCTCTTTCATCGTAAAACAATCAGTCGGTGTATACAGGCTTGAAACTGGTCTTGGACAGCATCAACAGGGACGTCCTGTTGAAGCTGCTCCGGTATAACTGGTGCCAGAGAGGATACGTATTTGATAGAATGAGCGCCCTCTCTCGAGTAAGCGCCCGCTTCGATTTATCGCGCTCTTGAACATGAGATTTGAAATAAGCGCCTCACCTCGAATACGCCCCCACCCCCCTCCCCCCCCGCCCTCGCCCCTCGACTATCATATAAGCAAAGTTCTTTGAACGTTTTACAGCTCATCAGGTTGTACGTAATGGGCAACTAACCGAGCCATTCAAAATGTCACCAGGAGTCAGACAAGGCGGCCCCCCGATTTGTTTCATTCCATTCCCGATTGGGTGACTAGGAAGGCATTTGGGTCCTCAGCGAGAGGAATTCAATGGCACCTAACGAATAGGCTGGAAAATTCGGAATATGCAGACGACCTACACTAAGATGGAGGATCGGAAGGTGGCTGGGCACAGGGTAGGTATCAGAACTCAAACGTTGAGAAAATGAAGTTGATAAAAGTCATGCCTTCACAATAATGGAAGTGGGAATCGTTCTAAAGATTATAGAAGAAGACGAAAGATTTGGGTACCTGGGAGGTGTTGTAAATGGGACAGGAATGGCAGATGGGAACGTTAAAGCTCGCATAAAGGAGAAGCAAGACAAGCTTTGCAGTGTTGAGACCAGTGTAGGGTACTTTCTTTCTATCGCGGGGGCGTCCAGTTCAAACGTTAACTTCAAATTTGGAGACTTACGTGTTTGGCAGAGCTTAAGTAGTAAAGGATACTCGCCTAACTTTTAACAATGTTGTCTCTCTATAGGCATTCTCGTTTTCAAAGATCTTGTCCACCTAAAATCAAAATATGGCATTTATGCTGCTTTTAATCTAATTATTATTTTTTGCATAACGTGTAAAAAATGCAAGTAAATCCCAAGCTGGTGTAGCTTTAATAGGATAAGACAAAGAAGCTCCACTTGGCTCTTTAAACAGCTGCTAAATGTACATCATTGCCAACAGATATAGCTTAACTAACAATGGTCACGCTTTTGCACTTCAACAAAAGTGTAAACAAAATGCAATTTCCGATGTTTACGTTCACAGCCGAAACGGAAATCTCTTTGTTCTTGTTTTTACATACCTTTTGCAATACTGTAAATAATTATAGTCATGCAAATAAAGGTTATTGTTGTTGTTGCTGGAAATCAAAATCTAGAACTGCAAAACAACCAAGAGAATCATCCAGCATTTAAATACAATAATTACCCATTCTTTTAGTTCGTTCCAAAAGGAATCATCATATTCTCCTTCAGCGCATTTTCCGCTTGTGATTGTCATTCTCAAGTAAATCACTTTGCCTCCAATGACTGTAACAGAATAAAAAGAAGAAATTTTCTATATGTAAATAATAACTTATAATTACGATTATTTAAGTTCAGTCTTACTTTTGGAAGCACCAGGTAAACACATGAGCCAATGAGCCAATTTTTTCCCAGCGAAACTGAAGCCTGGATTAAAGAGCATTTTAATAGCTTCACGCACCCTTACCACTAAAATGAAAATCGTAAACGAAACTTATTTCACATAATTCAAGGTAACAAGCAATCATTAGTCGAACATAATGCAGGCAATGCATATAATAACCGACTTAGCACACAGTTCACGTAACAAAGTCAACACAAAAAGTTCGTAAAATTGTCTGCATGGAACGAACTTTTAGTTGCAAGAAATCTTTTTGCTTTATTAATTACACAACTGTGTTGTTAGTAATGATCTATTTCGGACAAGGATGTCACTGATTTTTAAAGCAGGTGCCGGGCAATGGAGAAAGTAGCAGAGAGAATATAGTAGTATTAACCAGTGGTAAAGTCTTGCCCGGGCTTTAACTAGTTGTAATAGCTAGGGGAAAACCCAGCCACTGGCCTTTACGTACAGCCCTGTTGGTGTGTTCTAACTTCTGCGACGTTTGGGTACAAAGAACAAATTCTTTGCGAAGTCCGCAAACGAAAATTCAGACTGCTCAATGAGCCAATCAGAGTTCTCCTTATCGTCATAAACCAGCTCAGCTATGCAATAACTATTGTACATTTAAGGTGTACCTAGTGCCAACTTACTAAAGTTGGTACTTGCAGATGTTTTGCCCAAACTATTCTCAGCTGTACAGGTATATTCAACACTCTTTTGCACTTTTGAAATATTTAGGAAGCCTTTATCAAGGATATGTTCCTGGAGATCGCATGGAGCCCAATTAATCGTCGGAGTTGGATTTTCCTTCTACGCGACAGTGAAGGGATGCTGGTTGCTCTCTGTCAACGTAATACTTCTCTTGAAGATTTACCCTTGGAGCAACTAACAGAGAAAAAATGGGAAATCATCAAAAAGCAATACGTATTGCACATCTAGACTGAGTAAAGTAATATTAAACACAGGAATACGACCATTTTACTGCGAAACTATTCTGTAGAAACCTGTTCTTGGCTGCCAGCTTTGTCGCTCATCATGGGCGTGTTGCTAATCAGTCAGAGTAACAGGAATAATTGCTGTGGTTTAAATTTGTCTTTGCTTTGACTCTCCTTTGCTCTATTATTGTTGTTTATAATTCTAATAAATGCAATATATATGAAACAAAAGAAAATAGTAGTCAAACCAAGGAAATATACTTGATACATTTACCTTCCAAGATGCCCTCTCTTTAGCCAAATAGTGTACATTGTGATAGTTATGTGCTTTCATAAATGGAAAGCATAACAGTCTACATGTAAATTAAGTAATGAAATAATTGCTGGTGACTATGTAGGTGGTAAGTGATGTGAGTTGATATATGATTGTCTTTAACCTAACTGCTTTCTGCTTGCTTCCCTATTGTCCCAACCAGCCACCTAGTTTACCGATGAGTACCTTATTACCTACTTGCCTTGTACCGCACTTGCACCTAGCTACCTACCTAATTTGCATGTACTTACCCAAGTACAAGTACAAGTACACACTACACTGCCACCAGCCTGAATATCTGCCTCCTTACAATATTTTATATCGCTTAAGTTGATTTGACAGTCTTGCAATGCAGGTCTCTAAGTATGGTACACATATATACTTCCAGTACAAAAAGGGATTCTGAAATATATTGTGGCAATCATTTGGTCATCAGTTGCCTAATGTCCATCATTATCAGTTACCAGGTGACAAATTTTCAACTTTTCCGCCAGCAGGATTTGTCGAATTACCTGAAATAATGTAAGGCACCTTCAAAACCATTTAGCAATACCGCGCTAGATACTTATAATCAACTAAAATTTTACATATACTTACATAAAACATTCACTGCAAGTGTATGCCTAACTGGATCTTCAACTCCATTGTAAGCTGTACAGCGGTATGTCCCAGCCTCGACTTTGCCGATATTTAAGAAATACCAAGTGGGCCTCCTGTGCAGCACTTCACTCTCACTGCCATCCTGTAACACTCGAACCCAAGTAATGTTCGGAGATGGTTTACCAGCTGCTTGACAGAACAGCTGCAGATTTGAGCCTTCAGTCACGTTGTGGTCACCACTGACATTTGTAAAATTAGCTGGAGCTGAAAGAGATAAATAATTTACCGTGTGGTTCCCTTAGATCAACATTGTCTCTTTCTTCCCAGGTGTATATTAAGTGAGTAACGGCTAACCATTAGAGAATAAATCCCAACAAACTACAGGGGTAATCCTACGTTGGACTAGCCTCCCATCTAGAATGGAGTAGTGTTACATGTCACAGAAACCACAAATAAGTTCCCTTATTCACATTTTGGTCACCACCTGCATTTTTCAAATAGGCTAAAGCTGAAACAAATGAATAATTTAGTGGTGTTTTAAGTACCACACCACCTAACAACGCCGCCGTATACCATGTTGCCCGCGAACGTAAAGGAAACTTCTAAAATGACTTATTGCTAATAAGTATTCATGTACCATGGAATTGATTGCACATATTAAAAGGCGATCCCGCGTTAAAAAGTGGGCTGGACTGTCCAATTAACTCAGATGACTGATGCCAATTACTGAACAGCCGAGGACATGTGTACGAGAGAGTTCGTGCCCAGAGTGGCGAGGCGACTAACAGACTGTTTGGGCACAACACAGGCCGTCTTAGTTTAATTGTTATTTGTAGCTGGAAGTTACTTCCTGGATTTAAAAACTCAAGAAACAAAGACAAGAGTAAAGACATTGAAATCAGCACTTTGTTCGGATTTCGCCCTTTTTAATTAGTATATGGCGAAGGTCTTCATTGCATTCTCAACGTGAATTATATATATTGTTGAGGTAAGCCGCCAAGAAACTCAAGACTGAAAATGAAAGTAAGAGTTTATTTGAAGCCAAACTATCGGCAATATTAAAAGTGTTTGAGGTATTGCAGTTTAAACGGGCCAAGTTCTCTTAATTGGCGTTCAGTCGCTTCCCAGGACGTATCGCTGCCAACCTGTTCTTGGGCGCATAGGTTGTTCCGACCGGAACTGTTTCCCTGATCATCCGCTTTGTCTTGCAAATCAATGATATCATTTCCAGATCATGGAAAAATTTGAAAACCTGCGCGACAGAAAGGCAAGCCAATAAGCGTCGTTAATCTTTTTCGATTTTCTTCCATTTTATTGACCTGTTGAACAAGTTTTTTTGATTGAAATATCTCCCAAAATGTGTAAACATTGCAATGGTAGCCAATCAGCGCGTGAAAATTCTTGCAGTTATTGAAAAAAATGCATAACTGTATATGCAAATTTAATGTATTATTGCCTGCAAAACAAAATTAACCAGTAGTATAGACCTTTTTCACGCGGTTACTATTTAGCATAAGATAAAACCTTTTTCCCGTCTAGCCTCGCAGTGAAAAACTTGAAAACGTGGAAAAACAAAGTTTTTTGTAATTCTCCAGGGACTCAACATGGCAAGGTCTGTAATAGGCACCGAATTATCCAGTTTTTTTGCGCAGGAATCTCATTAGCGTGCGAAGGAATACGTTAAGTAGGTGACGTCATAGGCTATTGAATAATGAATAAAATGCGGTGGATTCTCATTAAATTGACGAGGAATACTAATAAGCCTTTTTCCTACACAATAGGAACAATAGAAACAATGGACTAGCCCAAACTTGCCCTACTGTTTTCACAAAACCCCATTGCTGTGGAATACATTAAAGTATTACTGGTTCAACAGGGTTTGACAATAACGTCATGTTCTATTTTTAGCTTGTGGCGGTCGTGGTTGGTGTAACCGGTTTGACAGGTTTTTAGTTATTCTTTGTTCGATGATTTCATAGTGTATTTTCATTGTTCTTAAGCCTATAACAGCTTTATTTACTAGCAAGCGCCAACTCGCATCTCATTTGTGATAGAAAATCACTGAGCCGTGATCGTCACGCATTTGCGCAAGCGTCCATTTCGTGCCGCTTTCATTGTTACTGCAGACAACCATTGTTCTTTAAGAAGCAATGTTCTTGAAAAAAGGTGATAATTCAAGCATAGTTGCAGATGGTCACTTTCCAGATCCCATCGTTCTAAAAAAAAACAAGGATGCCCTTGAACAGGGATTTCTTCCCTTTAAACTCTCTAATTTCTTCTATATGCGCCGTCAAGTTTAAAGTAATCATTCAGATCTTTTCCTTCTCACTATGAGCTATGATAAAAGGAATTTCTTAATTGCAAGATTGTAAAATTACCGTCTTGAAAATCGAGCCTACGAGAAGCCAGCGGCCACATTGTGACCATTGTTTACCTCAGATTAAATTATTTCTCCTGTAATAACACGTGAACAGGCGATTCGAATTCTGTCTTGTCAGTGTTCAGTGAAAGGTTATTGCTCCGACCTAAATTTGGTAAAAATGTCCATGCAAGCCCATCCTTTCTACTTGAAGCCTCAAAAGGTGGTTAGCTTGTAAGTTTGAGGGAAGTCCGCCATTTTCACCGGCATGTAAACGCGTGCGACAACGCATGCGTATGGTCGCGTGACGTCGTGACCATCAAAATGACTCGCATGGATATGTATTCAAATTTCTATGAGTATGGTGCCCTGCTCTGCGGCCTTCCGCCACAAAGGAGCTGCGCTAATAAGTGAGCTAACTCTTTTTGACGGAGGGGAGCTTTATTAGACAAGTGGGCAAAATAATTAGAAATATTTGTTAAACCTTGCCAGGACAGTTGTGCTCGTATCTGCAACAACTTGCTCTGTGCAATCACCTACACTGTATGTCCATTGGTACCAGAACTGGAAGTCAAGCTCAAATTCATATTCTCCCTGGTCTGCTCCCTGCACACCAAGAATTGTCAGCCTTGCCTGGGTATCTGATATGTTTGCTCTGAATCACTCAGTAACTGGGCTCCACAGTTGTGCTTCCACCAGAACGACTTGCGTCTGCGTTGAATTTTCAAGCTAACACATTTCGGCTTGCTCATTAGTCACATGTCATGTCACACATTAAAATCATTTTGCATAAGAATGCCGTGTGGCACTAAATTTTTGGGCTTCTAATTTTGCGATTTTTGCCGGTTTTTTCACGATCCGCACAAAAGTTACCGCAAAACATTTTTCCGCCAAAAATGTACTCCACGGTCGAAATATGCAAAACATAACCTTTTACATATAATGTAAAATTGTGTTGGTGCCCATTAACTTAAAGTGTCTTTTTCAATCAGAAAAAAACAAAACAAAACGAAATTAGAAACAAACCATTCAGAAATAAAAAGAAGAAATTGCAATCGGTACACTACATGTGCGTTCTAAAGGCCTTATGTGGAACCAGGATGGCACAGTGGTGAGAGCATTCGCCTCCACCAATGTGGCCCAGTTTCTCGGACTTGGCGTCATAAGTGGGTTGAGTTTGTGGTTGGTTCTCTTCCTTGCTCTGATGGTTGTTTCTCCGGTTCCTTCGGTTTTTGCACCCTTCTCAAATTACAACATTTCCAAATTTCAATTCGATCTGGAATCCGAGGGCCACAGGTTTGCCAGTTGAAAACTCTTTAGGGTCACCCTCGTTAAGTAAAGTCGATTCTTATTTGCAGTGATAGTCTCCACTGATCAGCTGATTAACGTGTTTTCAGTACGACTGTATGTTGTTTTACAGGTATTTCGATTGCATGAACTCAAGTAAAAAACGAAAATGTAATAATTCCAATTGATCGCCACTTCCTGAAAATCACAAAAATAAATCCCCAGCAGCAAAAACTAGTTTTTTCCCAAGCGCAAAACTTAGTTCCCACCAAACACAAAAAATCGCCCATCCGAAAAATGTAAAAACTCTCGCAAAAATTCAGTGCTGCTCGGTAAGTTTAAACAATACCGGTTCTTAATATAGCCATTAAGTCATTTCAGTGAAAATCTTGTGCTTTATATTCTAGCGATGTGCTGTAAACATCGCCTAATGATCTAATTGGTTAAATTGGTGTTTTTATCTACTAAGTTGGAAATCAGCATTTGACAAGTGAATTCAAGTCAAATTTCGAGCCGATACAATGAACGAAAACTGTTGAAAAGAAGCACAAAAGAAAATAATTGAAGACATGAAAAACAATAACAAAGGGAAAACATGTTGAAGAAAATACATTGGCCAATGCATTGCAAAAATACACCAACGCATTGTTAACATGCATGTTTTCGCGTTTGATGATTGCCTTATTTTTTAGCGGTATTGTATTTTAAAGCAATCCATTGATACTGCTCCATTGTCGCAAGCTTTTTGGAGACATGGATAGTCGTTAGTACCGGGTCAAGATCATGATTGTCTGACCAGGCGTGGTTCCAAATATCTGGACCACTGATAAAGGAAAGAGGTAAATTTACTCCCTGAAAAGAGCATTTTGTTTTCCCTGTGAAATTATTGACGTAGCTTGATTTTGTTTTTAATCCATAAGACTTCACTTCTGAATTGCAATGACTTACACTGTACAATCACCTCCACTGTATGTCTAATGCTACCAGAACTGGAAGTCAGATCAAACTCATATTTTCCTTTATCTGCTCCCTGTACACCAAGAATCGTCAATCTTGCCTGGCTATCTGATATGTCTGCTCTGAAACGTTTATTACTGGGTTCCGAAGTTGCACTTCCAACAAATCGACTTGCGATGGGCACAACACCACCAGTAATGTTGCTAAACTTGAACTGTCCAGAGTGTAGCTCCACACAAGAGCGATATCCTGCCCTTCAACCACAAACGATGGGTTAGGAGGCTCTGACGTAAACTGTGGTACAGATTCTACATTATAAGGGGAAAATAACGTATCGCGAGAAACCCATTATTTGTAGGATACAATCACTAGACAAAGTTGGTCTAAGTAGTAAAAACATAATGCAAAGAAGCAACGAAAATAATTAAATCTTGCACAGTTAAACTTGCACATCTAACCGCTCCGTTTAATAAGTGAACTTGGTAGTTCTGTGGTCCACTTACTCCTTTTCTGACATTTGTAAAGCAGTAACCAATATGAAATAATTAACCCTCGGACGTACAAGCAAAGTCACACCCCCACCGTGGTACAAGGGAGGGGGGGATGCGGGGGTTTATGGAATCCCTCCTTGGGTTCTCGTTTATGCTACAATATTTTGAAAAGATTTCACCTTTAGTAGAAAGCATATGATCTGCTCTACAAGTTGAGGTACTTATCAAGGGTTGCCACGCTGCTGGAGGCCTGTGGCGTCATTCAAGATGGCCGCCATCTTCGCCACCAACTTGGATTTTACCGAAAATTAGAAATCGTTAAAACAACGTTTAAAATTGAAAAATTTTGATGCTGGACATACATGTAGGATATGACATAATTAAACATTTTTCTGGTCTCTGTTGACATTTTTTGCATTTTTCAGCTAAAAAGGGTGAAAAACAGGAATTTTTCTTGAAAAATGGCTCGACCACCTGCTACTTTGAACGTCTTATCTCGTAACCATAGCAACTGATTCTCACCAAACGTATGTCAAAATGTGTGTTAGGGATAGGTGCACAGCTACTGAAAACGACAGGTCTAGATGATAATTTGCCTTAAAAATTTTCTGAAGGAAAACCTTATGGGGGCGGGTGGCATCCACCCCCCCCCCCCCCCCCCCTTGTACGCCCGAGGGTTAACCTATTTCAACACATCGATTATAATTTTATTGATTGTAGACTTATCTGTTGTAGACTTATCACTCGTGAAATCTTTAGTAAATTGTAAAGTCGTAATCAATAAGTTACTAAATTAAGAAGTAAATCAGAATAAGGCGCCCTGCACCTGTGATAGCTGGCATGCAACTAGATTAACAAACCACAAGGCATGTTTTCCTAACAACAAAGACGTCTCGACTAGTCACTTCTCTCACAGTTTTCTCTGCCACGCAGCAAATGTTAAACTACTAAGGCATGTCGAATTACAACGATACAATTGGCTGAAATCATGGATAAGTGACTAGAGCTTGCATCATTAAGATCAATAATTTAGAGTGACTTGAAGTGAATAAGGTGCCATGTTTCACTCACTTAAAGGAGAAGGTCACTCCAGAAACGGTGTATTTTTTAAAATCGCCAATAAAAAGTTAACACTAAGTTGAGTTACTGACCGTGGTTTTAGCTTCTAAAGTGCATCCGATCCTACTGAAATTCCGCTCCAAAGAGGACCAAAATTCAACACTGCGTGCCACCATTTTGAATCGTACTTAGCAGCCTGGCCGCTTGTCCGTGACGTCAAATTGTACAACTAGACCAGCGGTCGGGTAACGTGGGTTCGTTTTTTAAAGCATCCAACTGTTTTGTTTCAATCAGTTTTACTGGCTTAGACGCGTTTCAAGGCACAAATAAAAAATACAAAGCCACAGACCTTGATTCATTCTATTGACTTCGCAAACCTTTAATATCAGTATACTCCAAAAAATGTTCTTATATGATAATGAAGGTTTCAGTCTGTCACAACAGTGGGGCAAAGAAAAACATTGAGAGACCACTCCTCCCCCCCCCCCCCCCCCAAACCCACAACAACCACCCCCTTTCCTCCCCCCCAAAAAACACACGGAAAAAAACACTCTGCCTAATTACAACAAAAAAAAAAACACACCCCCCCTCCCCCA
>Ga0126336_10002456_pt1 | contig 10539 bp, 6 predicted proteins | sample SidCmetagenome_FD_92530 | JGI IMG/M metagenome (GOLD analysis project Ga0126336, IMG submission 92530) | Coral microbial communities from El Islote,Puerto Morelos, Mexico - Siderastrea C C metagenome | ecosystem: Host-associated > Invertebrates > Cnidaria > Coral | place: El Islote,Puerto...
CCCTTGCTTTTTCACTTCTTGGGGAATAACTGCACAACTAAAATTTACTGTATTTTACGGGCCAATTAGCATGAAAGAGAGACGAGGAGCTCCGCTTTTAGGCTTGGCTAAATCTATATATTACTCCCAGAAGTGGAGAACCAAGGTCCGTATCGAACGCTGCATACTATGCATGGGAGCATTTCATTAACTTAGGAAAGTAAAGAACGTTTCCATTGTGATGTTGAATTATTTAAAGCAAGGAAACGCATTCGTGAAAGTGATATCGAAGTACAAGAGTAAAAACTTTAACATACAATTCAAATAATTAATACTTTGCAGTGAACAAAGAGCTTTTCGTCATCAGTATGGTAGTTCTGCGTGGAACTCGCAAAATCAATTCCCAAAGTGTAAGAGACCAAGCTCTAGAAATTGCACACAAGGGAAACGAAAGGGTAGGAGTTGCTGGAAGGGATGGGTGGTCTGACATTAACCGAGACGCAGAACGATACGTGCAGTCCTATCACAGTTTTAATGTTATGCATAATTGCTAGACGTGTAGGTGGCCATGTTGTTTGGCAATTAACGTATTAAATTTACTTTGGTGGTGAGCTGCTACCTCAAAAGACATAATTATTGCAGTTAGATAACCAGGCAACAGGACCAATATATAATGAGAGCTTTGCCTTAATTGTCTTAATAAGTTAGCATAACAGCACTATTATGAGCTGTAAAAGTTCTTAATCCCGTTCCCCTTTAATGGTCTCCACAAACAGAAAACACTAACTTTCTCCACAAAAAATTACATAATGAACTCCCAAACATTACTTAGGTCTGCTTGATCAAATTAGTCAAGTCTACTATGTTATATACATAAATTCATCAACATCACACTTTGATATGTATTACCTGCAATAAGGTCCACTACAGCTAAAAAAAGAAGAAGAAAATAGTTACTATCAAATAAAGTTTTTGCTCTCGCAGTTTTAACTTTCTCTCCAGAAGATTACACAAAGAACTCTCCAATAAGGTGCTGTTTACATGCAACAAATCAATTCAGTTAGGTATACTCCGTTATATTCAATAATTCTCAAAGTTCACATGCTTAATGTATTTTACCTTGATATTCTCGTTCAGCTGAAAGAAAAAGAAACAACCGATAATCAGCAATTTTTTGTTTATTGCAGTTTTAAGTTTTAAATTTCTCTCCAAGAGATGGTACTTGAAATACCACTTTTTAATACTGAGACACTCACAAATGTCATATTTATTTCACCTTTTTCTTCAAAAATGCAGCTAAACTACTAAAAAGCAATTAAGATGCAACCAAAGTTTTGCTCTTGCAGTCTTAAATTGAAAATCTTGACGAATTTTAAGGACCCTTATAATAAACTAGCCGGAAAAGCCTGCTGGGAGGTCTAAGAAAGTGTTTAGTACATTTAAATAAAAAGGTGCTGTAACAATAACTGCCCACGGCCAAGCAAACATACCTAGTAAATATTATATTCCACAAAACTATGTCATCTTATCCTGATACAAAGGCATTCTTGACAAGAGCATAATATGACAAAATGCCATGTTTGACATTGTCACGCCATTTCGATTGATTAGAGAGAAGCATGAAGAAAAAGTTTGTTCCAATTAGTCCGGCAGATAAGTGTCAATTCAGGGGTAAGTACTGCACTTTATGATAAAAGCATCAAACTCGGCACGTTAATATTAAACATCATGAGGAAACGCTTTCAAGATTAGAGGCAATCGGGATATGCTCTGTGTCAGCCAGAAGAGGGTGGTAAAAGTAGTGGGGTAATTATTCCTAATGGCCGTCGCCAGCGATACTTCTTTGGTGTGGAAACATACAGCATAATTGTCTAAAAGAGTGTCTAATCGTTATGATTATTTAACTAAGTGAAAGATTACAATCACGCTATCAAAATTGGCATAGAAAGTGTCTGAGAATGGAAAATTGAAAAGATACTTCTGAAGTCATAATTATGCAAATTTGAAATTTTAATTAATTCCCCTTTCATGATTGCATAGTTGTAGCTTACTTTTAATTTTCATTACTGTCGTCTCAAACTTTTACAAGAGACAATGATAAATTGTTTGTTCTAGCTGGTAAAAGAATGCACGACACTGTATTATTTTTCCTGGGGAATGATAAATGGCCAGAAATAAAAAAAAATTGTCTCGAATTAGGTTAGTTAAAGCGTCTTGATTTATGCAGTTAAAAAATGGAAGTGCTACTGATTGTCCTATTTTTGGTTAATTATTTATTGTTTATCCACTATACCAACCTCAAGAGTAACTAAGCAGCCATAGATACCTATTGCAAATAATTCCACTGTATGAAGTAGATATGGTTGATACCGGTGGCCATCTTGGGTGTTACCTACATGTACAACTCACTTGTATTGCTAAAAGCGTGTGGAAATAAATATTTTTTGTATGCAGTGATTCGGTTCCGGTGCTTGTATAAGAAAACATACTACAACAGGATATGCAGATTCATACCTACGATACCTAGTATTAGTGTGCCAAGTTTCATGCTTTTATAAAGTGCAGAATAGTTTTTCCTATCTGATAGACTAAATTTCCTTAGTGGATTTATCCTAATTCCTGATTTCTCTCACAACCGATAACAGCATCATGATCACGAACAAGCAGCGGCCAATAAAGCCTGAGAAAACAGACGACTTTCTGCGCTCGCACCAAACAGTCCTCCCGCGAAAAAAGTGGTCTGAGCAACAAAAATTTCACTTACAGCGCAGCAATTAGATAGAAATTTTTCAACTTTGTGGCTGAACACTTGCGTACAGATTTTTTTCTGCCGTTTATTTCCACCAATTTCTTAGCTTAATACGCCATTTGAAAGCTAAGAGAGAAAATATTTCTATTGACGAAACAAATTTAAGGTAACAATGTGACCAACACTATTCTACTATTCGCTCGTGGTGAAAACATGTTCCACTAACAATCGCGCATATAAATACGTTTTTTTTTTTTGCCATTTATGTAAATCGATTTTCTTGGCTTAATACGCCATTTGAAAGCTAAGAAAACATTGATTTCCATAAGCGAAAAAAATTTGAGGTAACGATGAGATAAGAATTAAAACAATGTTGCCTTGCTTTAACTGTTCACATTCGTTACATCGCCGCTTCATCCGCGGATCAACTTCACAGCTCAACATTAGCAGGCAAATTTTTTTCCTGGTTATATGAACTGATTTCTTTGCTAAACACGCCACTGGAAAGCTCATGTATATATAGGGTAGATCTGTATGAGCGAAATGAATTTGAAGTAATGATGAGATAAATATCGAAAAAATGTCGCCTTGTTCTCTGTTTATAATATCGCCGATGACATGAATAATATTCCCGCAAGGTAATTAGACATTTTCAACGCTAACACGGAGAGATTTTGCGAGATTTATCTCAAATTCATTTTGCTTATGGAAATTAACGCTCACTTAGCTTTTAAATGGCGTTAAGCTGACCAGCAAATAGATGCTTCAGAAACGTTGTCCCCAAGTAATTGTGCAAAAGCCTACCTTGTTACAAAAAAATGCGTAAACGTCACACATCTTACCTTGACTTCTTAACATGACTGAAAAGAACGGAAACATACAATTACGATTGAACAAAAACGTTTTTGTTTATGTTTGCAGGTTCTCCCCAAATAAATGTACAAACAACTCCCAAACAATAAGGGTCGATTATTTAAACGAAGTTTAGACAGCGTTTAACAAACCGTGGTCTAAACCAATTTCAAGATGGCCAACCCTTAACGTTTAAATGTTTTTCAATGTAAACAGTGTCAAGAAGGCATTTAGTACAGACTAGGACAACGTTTATCTGATTAAAATGGCCCACTTATAACCAGATTTGGATGTGCAATAATTTTCTTAAATCGCAGTCTAAGATAGACTTCGTTTAAATAATGGGCCCTTAGTCTACTGTGTTATAAAGAAAGATTCATTAATGTGACATATTTAAGACAGGCCTCTGGGGTACCGACTTATAGCAATGCAGAAAGAAAGGAATTTAGTCGTAGTAAGTTATTCAAGGTCACTGGACGATTGATTGGTATGTTAATAATACATGGGGGTACAGGTGGGGACCGAAAAGGGTTGATACTGATGAGGGTTTTGGACATTATCTGCATCAAAGAAAAAGACAGCTGAGGAGACGTGGGTACTAATGATTTAGAATCACTGCATAAGGCGAAATGGTCAAAACAATGCTATGGCGTTTGTCGAGCCATTGTAAAGAGGCGTCTAAAAGTTTTGAAAATTCCGGACAATCTAAGAAGGTGTGCTCTATGGAGTCCAACTGGTTGCACACATTTTTCGTCATTTGAATTCAAAGATTTTTAGCTCTTTTTTTGGTCACGAGGACACGGTGAAGGAGCGGTGAAGCAATTTAAAAGAAAACTGCCGCAACTTGTTATCGGAGGTAATTTTTTTTATAAGTACTAGCAACAGCAGATTCCCAAGAATAGGCAATGACAGGATGACTTTTTTCCCCCAAAACTAATTGCGGTAGGCACGCAAGCGGAGTTTTCGTTAAACAATTCATTCTACTGTTTACACCGAAATTCATCGAAATTGATTTATTTATTTTCTAAAAGAAAGAATGTGTTCTTCGTTACAAGTTTATTTACTTGAGTATCGCCCTGCTCAGCAGATCTGTTTAAGAATACTTAAGATTGCTGAGATAAATTGAAAGTATTGTAGAAAATTTGTTTCAATGTTATATTTTTCTTTGAATTGATTGAAAGAGAGGAAGTCTCCTGAGTCAGTTAGCACGTCCCTAATAAAGAAGACCTTTTTATCATAACAAGATTTCCAGAACACTGGCTTCTTGTCAAGAAGAATCTCCTTATTGTTCCATAAGATACAATCCCTTTTAAAAGGGGACTCATAATTACTACGTAGCTCATTAAAATACCCAAGAAGTTCACGGTAAAAGTTGGGAAGTCGGTTATCCAAGTATTTAATGTCATAATTGCACTTAAGGAGAAAAGAAAGACCGCCGTGCATCTCAAGGTAATGATTAGGAATTGCCTACTCATTAACATTAGAGTCGGACAATATTCTTGTGTTTGATTAATCACTGGCTCTGTAATAGAGAGCTTGAAGCAGAGTAAATAAGCTAAGAAATTCCCAAAGATTTCGCCAAAATCGTTCTCCCACGAGTTTAGCTTGCTCTCCATCTATTGAATTTTTATTGAAAAATTTTTCTTGTTATTTTCTTTTTCTTTATGGCGGAGATATGTGCCCAGAAATCTCAATGGTTCACTGGGACAGTCAAATCCAAAAGGTCTCTTTTTATTTTGTTTATTAGAACCAATCCCTAGCGCGTTAGTTTTCTTTTGATTCAAAGCTAGCCCCGAGATTTTACAAAAGAAGTTGATAATTGAAATATATATTGCGGAACCGGATTTTTACAAAAATATACAAAAACATATTTTTACGTAAAAACACCGGGTGTGTGTAATATATATATCGGGACCGTATTTTTACAAATATGTATTTGTAAGAAAACTGCTTTTTATGGAAAGGTAAGGGAACCTTTTATTATATATGAGGGCCGTATTTTTACAAAAATATACATTTGTAAAAAAGCTGTCTTTTTACTTAAAGATGCAGCCTTTTTACAAAGAAAATAATCAATAGAGTGAAAAGTTGCTCAAAACAATAACTATCATGAATACGCTTTGAGTCTACAACCTAAGCGCAACAATTTTAAATTTACCAACTTCAAGATTTTCTGTGATAATTCACTCCCGTTGAAATCGTAAGAAACAGTTAGAACGGTTCAAGGTAACTTTGTAATGCAAAAGTGAATGTGAGCACGCTTACGTTTATTGAACGCGCACGACTGATAATTCCCGTTACGCCTGAAAATGCGTTATTGCTTGGCGCTTTCTAGAAACGCGTTTTAAAAAGCCAACTTAAGGTTACTCCGGACCTTCGTGGGTGTCTTCCCGTGTCGTCCGGGAAAAAAATTCGTATGCGCACCATTTTAAAGGAAAGCATGGCAAACTATACACCGTTGGAAAGCTTAATGAATGTAGATTTTGGAAAAAAATATAAAGTACCAAGTTTTTTAATTCCAAAAAAGAAAATTGCAAAAATGACCGCGAACATGACCATGCGTCATTTCGGCTACCAAATTCGGCAGATTTCTGTGAAATTTGGCCAGAACATTCCTTAGATGTTGCGAAACAAAAGTGATTTTTAAACCGTGATTTTTAAATAAAAGAGAGTGATTTGGACATTTTAAAAACTATAATAATAAATCAACATTTTTATTTCAGGCATTTTTGCCGTGATCTTAAAAAAAGCAGAAACAAAAACAGAAAAACCGTGTCCCACCGTTCCCAAATCTTAAACGGTTTATTAGCTCGTGTTTAAGATACACGAGTGCACGAGCGCGAACCACAAAAAAAAAATGTTCTCATTCCCCCAGCCAACCTCTCACTCCTTGTGTGCTCTCGTGAGAAACCCATCTTACGCCTTAAAGAAGTCTTTTTGAGAAAAAAAGTGTTAATTAAAGTAGGGTGCTGGAAGTTTCGTTAAAATAGTTTTGGCCTTGTGAAATTCCACTGGCTACCCCTCCGTCCCTTTTGGTCTTCGTAAGGTACACGAGCACAAAACTGTGTCATCCTGTGAGTTTTTGGCGAAGAAATACAGGGTGACATTTTCTATTAGTCAGTTCCTCGACGAGAATTTTGACCGTGTGAAGCTTAATTCATGAAGAAAGGTGACCCATGCAAGAATTTAAACTTCAAGTATTCGCGAGTATCAGTATCAGGAGTATCAGGCCAAAACGATGTGGTAATAACGATGCTTATTTACGATACGATGGTAGAAGTCTACAGAGAGTACCCTACTGAAAGCTATTATACAAGATTTTAGAATTAGATGCCGTGAAGGGAAACTTCCAAAGGTCACTCACGCACATATTTAGTTAATATACATTACCTTGCTTTCCCTTCTGTTTCTCTAAAAAAAAAAAGGGTAAACAGTTAACCATAGCGTTGTATCAAACACGTACTTTTAGGTAAAACAGAAAATTCTCAAATTAAAAGAAAAACAAATTTTATACCAAGAAATTTGTAGAGTAAAGGAGACTAACATGTAACTGAAAGTTTGATTTAGGTTCTATCGCATCATTGCGAGGTGTAAAGGATTCACATGAGATTGCACCATCCAATCCGGTAATTCAAAACTTAACGAGTGAGCAAATGCTGTAAGGAATTTATTACAAAAACCGACCCGGGTGGGTTCATGCAGAGAATTATCCAAAAGGATCGGCATGTGAGCCTTTAAAAGTTTGCGATGTTCGGATACAATCTAGAGCCGCCATCATGGCATCCTGCCTTGTTCTCGGCACGTTTAGGTAAAGTAAGGAACGTCTGACGGAAACATATCAAACACTTTCCATATGAAAGAGAAAGAATTCAAGGAAAAGGCCGCTACCATTAGAAAGACGACGTCATAAAGCCCTGCAAAAAACTTCCATTTATTTCTTACTTAAAAACTGGCTGAGTAGAAAACAAACTCTCTCCTTTACTGTTAAGAGAAAAAAAATATGGCCTTTTTTAAAAAAGTAAAATAACATATTTACATTACGCCTACAATAAATTGTCTTTTAATTCACGTTAGAAAACTTAAAAGGCATTTTGAAAGTGTTTTACACCCTTTGGTCATCTGACAAATGTTGCCAAAACTGTAATTTCCTCATAGATATCATTTTCATACGAACGTTATTAGCATGCACATTTTTGCTTTGTTAATGTTCTAAATCCGCGAAGACATTGGCAACTGGATATGGGTCCAATTATCTTTTATTTCTCTTTTGTACAGCTCCCTTAAATAAAAAAAAAATGCCACATGCATACTGCCTATTTCAGGCTGGCCCGTTCCATTGTCCCTCTGTGTACGCCGATTGCTTTCAGATTGACATGGGCCTTATCTCACAGAAAGTTAAAACGCCCTTTTGTGGCATAGGCACGTCACTTTTAATTGATTGAGTGGTATTTTAGGATGTCTTAATACCATATTGAGTGGTGTCCTTCCCAACGTTCAATTAATCCTTGGACGTACAGGGAGGGGGGGGGGGATAACACCCCCGCCCCAAAATCAAGACCATTTTTCATCTGCGCCTGCCATTTTCAGTAGCTTTCCCCATATGCCTTAGGCACATTTTGAAGGAAGTTTGATAAGCGATGAGCCAGAATCTGTTACTATAACGTCCAATGTTAATTTACCCGTTACTACAGAGTCAAATGTTATTCCAGACCCAGATCCACCCAGCAATAATGTAATATCAGGCCCAGTTCTACCCAGCAATGATGTAATATCAGGCCTGAGTCGATCTACACGGACCACAACTGTTCCTAAATGGCATGAGGATTATGTCATGTACAAATAGATGTAGGATTTGTGAACTTACATCTATCTACAGTTTAATTGTGTATTTTTGAATCTCTGGAAACATTGAGGCATCGTAACTGAAACTTGGCACCAGTAAGAACGACACAGTAATACATATAAGTGATGTTGTTATGACAGGCAATTATCGCAGCGTTGCAACAAACTTTAAAGGTGTTGCAAAGGTTGCAATTCCTCAAATACCCACAGAAGTGCCAAAAAGGGTGTCCCTATACGCACAGGCGAAATCCAGTGTAATGTTTCATTAGGTCTCCGCGAGGTGCTCGAGCACAAATCTGCGTTATCCTGTGATCGTAATGCGACATTATCTACAGCATTCCTTAAGAAATTTAAACGATGAAACTAAATTCAAGATGTCAGAAATCTCCGTCTAGATAGTTTAAATTGAGTTCTTCTGCTCACACGTGCTTCTTAAGGGCAGTATGTGATCAAATGTTACAAAGATTTCTCAAGCACATGGCCAGAGAGAAATCTTACAATCTAAATGAAAAAAGTTCTATTCATCTATCACCACTGTTGTGTATCATGAAATAAAGTTTATTCACAACATGATAACTTACACAGAGACGAGTACTAAACCAATACGAAACTAAGATTAATAAATCTAGAAGCACATACTCCATTTTATATCGGAATATAAATGCCAATCGTGTGCATGTATTCCCTAACAAGCTAATTAGTAAGTCAGTCTAAGCGCTATACGATAAACGACACTTCAACCACTTGCAGAGAAGAAGGCCCCCATATGACAAGCGGCTTAGCTGCCCGTTTCTGAGTCTAATTCCACAAGGAATGTATCATGTGTAAGAATTTAAAGATCATGTATTGGCTAATATGTATGAAGGTTTTTTTTTCTTTTCTTTAAAACGAGGTGGTGATCAAAGAGAGGTGTTTGTATATGGTACGTTTTTAGGGATGATCAGTTTCAAAGAGTACTCTAGTGATAGCTACTACACAACTGAGAAATTTAGAACTTGATACCGTGAAAGGAAAATAACAAAACTCACTTATTCACATATTCATATACATTACCTTCCCTTCTTTCCTCCTTTTCTAGAAAAAAAATGTTAATAATAAAAATTAATCGCGGTAGTAGTAGTAGTAGTAGTAGTAGTAGTAGTAGTAGTAGTAGTAGTAGTAGTAGTAGTAGTAGTAGTAGTAGTAGTAGTAGTAGTGAAACTTTATTTTAACACGGTAAATCCATTCAGGAGAGAAATTTACACAAGTATTAAGAGAGAAAAAACGCTAACTACACTAACTAATAAGCTAACTACTAGTTAAACCTGCTTTACAAGGATGCCGTGTAATGATGCCTTAACATTACTAAATGAGCTCGCTTTGGAAGGTGTGATTTTTAATTTAGTTTTAAATTCTTTTAGAGAGTTTGATTGTTTTATCTCACGAGGCAAGCTATTCTATAACACAGCCCTGCTAGAGCTAAAACTTCGTTTACAATAATTAGTGCGCGGCTGTGGTATTGATAGCTTACATTCATTATTTCTAAGACGGTAAGACAAAACCTCGTGACGCGGAATAAACCGAGAACTTAAATAACCTGGAGTCTGGTTGTGGATGGTGTTGTACATCATAATCGCTTTACTAACTGCCCGTTGATGATTACGTTTGCTCCAATTTAAATCATGAAAAAGGTCGTCAGTATTACTGTCATAATTTGAGAAGGTCATGATACGTGCGGCACGATTCTGCAACTTTTGTAGTTTCTGAGAGAGTCCCTTTGAACAGCATTCCCACACTACACTACAGTAATCGAAGTGAGGTTGAATTAGTGAATTATAAATAGTAAGAAGTATCTCTCGTGGAACGAAATTCCTTATGTGTTTAATGGCGCTTATGCCAGAGGCAATCTCTTTGGAAATTTCTTTAATGTGAAAATCCCAATTTAGATTCTGATCAATATGTACACCAAGAGATTTCGTAGTAGAAACTTGTTCTACAGGGACTTGGTTTATTTCGATTGTAGGACTCTCAGTTAAATTAGACAATCTCTGTCTAGACCCAATTAATAGAAATTCTGTTTTCGTCATATTCAAAGTGAGTTTATTGGCAGCAAGCCATACTCGAATTTCCTCTAGGTC
>Ga0126336_10002457_pt1 | contig 10536 bp, 8 predicted proteins | sample SidCmetagenome_FD_92530 | JGI IMG/M metagenome (GOLD analysis project Ga0126336, IMG submission 92530) | Coral microbial communities from El Islote,Puerto Morelos, Mexico - Siderastrea C C metagenome | ecosystem: Host-associated > Invertebrates > Cnidaria > Coral | place: El Islote,Puerto...
GGGGGAGGTGGGGGGGGGGGGGGGGGGGGGGGGGGGGGGGGGGCTTGTTGGCAGGTAGGCATCTAATAAAAGTGTGATGTTCCAAAATCACTGGTGTTTCCTCAAACCAGGATTTGAATTCCAATCCAGATCTTCAGGTTTTCAAAATATCCAGTAATTGTATGTTATTATCATTTGTTAACAATGGCTAGTTATAATTTTTCTCAGACCACTTCAACACTGGCAGCATCATCAAGTTCTGCTGCTGGTGGTGGTAGCTCAGGTGACAGAGGAACACGAACCAGTGGAAATGATAACGGAGTCGTAATCGGTGCTGCAGTGGGTGGTGCTGTTGTTCTTGGAATGTTTGTCATCATTGCCGTTGTGTTTTGGAAATGGAGAAAGGCAGGGTGAGATTAATGTTCAAAATGCATGCATCTCTGATTTGTTAGAAATTCTCTCTGTCTTAAACACGTTGCTGGACGAGTCCTTCAAAATTAGCGGTATTTTAATTACTTGTACATGTATACTTGTAATTTATTTTGTGTATTAATGACAAAAGCCTCTCCTTGTTGTTTCACTTATAATGTTTCTTCTTTATGATTTATGCCTTACCGTAGTTAATAATGGCCACTTGTTAACCTAAGCCATGATTCTTGCAATCATGAAAAGCTTTTTAAAGTTGTCTTTAAAAACCTAACATGTGGTTAGGGCCATAAAAAGTGACATGAATGACACGAAGAACAATGAATGCAGCCTACACAAGTATTACAATGAACAAATTTACTTCTTCATTATTTTAGGATTCTTTGGACAATAATGTTTGTGACAAAAATAATCATGTGGTAAATTGATTGACCATTTCCTCTAATAAGTGAATTTATTTCTTAAATTAACATTTTAATTTTTGTATCCCAGGAAAAGTACAGAAAAACAGACCAAACAAGGTAAGGTGTCATGTATTAAGGTTATTTTCTTATTGTCTTTTTCTTACCGGTTTTCTAGGGAGGTTTACAGCTGTTCATCCCTGAGGAAGTAGCAGCCTTCATTTTAATGCAAGATGCACATGAATTAAGCAAAATATAAATTTAAATTTCTGCAAATTTATGTTGACTAATACGTGTATAAAAAAGTCAATATGCAGTGTTTATCCTACACTGGTTATTTCTGGACCCTGGCACATAATTGTAGTCTGTGAAATGGGGAACAGTGAACTGTTAGCTATAGGGTCACTGAATAAAATGTTGAGGCTGCCCTCAGTGGATTAGCCTCTCATCTAGGGGTGGGTAGTAATGTTCCCAGTTGCTTTATGTCACAGAAACAGGACCTAAACGCCAGCCTTGATAAGCCACATGACTTGTTCAATCCAGTGGACTGGACACAGACTCTTACATTTACCATAGTCAAGTGACACGGGTTCAGCTGATTTCTATAGCTATGTTTGTAAATAACAATGTTTTCAATTTCACATCTTAGTTAAGAACTCGATGTATGGAACCTCCGATAACGACATCCAACTGGAAAGGCCCAAAGAAATCCAAACTGTACCTCCTAGTGCACAGGACGACCAACTAACATACCAGGGCCTTGTGATGGCTAATGGTGAGATTTCTTTTAATCGGTTCTTAATTTCTGTCTTCTTACTTTGTACACGTACAGATGAGACACATAATGCAGTCTATTTGCATGCAAACCCCTTCTGATCTTAACCCTTTGAGCCCCAATAATGATCAGCACCAAATTTCTCCTTCTCATATCAATGTATAATAACACATACAGATCATGAGAATCTGGCAAATGATCACCAAACATGAATTGTCTTGATGTTTAAACAGGTTCTCCCAATCAGTAATCAATAAAATCTATGGAGACCAGTAAGGAGAATTTGTATGATGATATTGGGGCTTAAAGGGTTAATGGCGTTCACAACCACGGCCACTGTATTGTTCTAGGCCAGCCTCCTCATAGAATGCCTAGTTTTAGGTATCAGATGCTCATCGCTTTTATAGATATAATCAATAAAAGTACTACTGTACGTGTAATTATAGTAAAATACGTATCGTACGGAATGAGGGGCCGTGTTTTATCAGAATTTACAAACTCGGATACAATTCTGTATGTTGCTTATGCCACGAATGCCTCTGAATGTTCATGTTTATCTACTATCAGTCATTTGTGGCAAGTAAATCGAAGGAAGAATTTACGTAGATCAGGACAAAATCTATATCCGATTTAGGGATATGCTAGACATTCATTTCTTTTGTATTCTCTCTATGATTTATTGATGATTGTTATAAATGAAAATACTATTTTCAAATTTCCAGTTATATAAGGGGGCAATATCATGGCGATTTTTAAAATGACGATAAAAACAGACAAAGCAGTTCTTTGTCAAACCCCAGTATAACGACGATTTTGGTTACATTTCCACCCACAATTTCGTTATAATGAGTACCCTCATTATAATAAACCAATTTTGCTAGTCCCTTGACACTTCCTTAGATCGAAGTTCCACTTCATTTGAGACCTTCATGAAATCACTGTATTTGAGGCCCGCTTAAGCATCCACTTCTCCAAGGAAACCATTTTTCCTTGTGTTTAGCATGGTAAATAAGAGCATAAAATAACATTTGTGTGGACTTGTTTATTTGCACCCGCGTAGTGTCATTTGCGGCCTAAGTGGAGCGAGGGTTGTAAATGACACTACAAGGGCGCAAATAGACAACAGTCTGAACAAAAGTAATTTTGTCATCCTTATTATCAATATACAAGGCCAAACATTAACCGGATTTAAATCTTGGAGAATTTTAATGTCTGTTTCTGAAATAAGCATTTACAAATAAAATTATGCAGTATTTTTCTTAATTTCTTGAAATGCATCTAAAGTCATCTAACTGCAGTTTCAACAAACTACAAATCCACGCTAAAATAGCTTCAAAATAGTGAAAACCTTCTGCAAATAGGTAACAATAAGCTTAAAGAAATTCCGTTTACAATCATAAGTGAAAACTAAGTTCTAATAGCTGTCACTTTTAATCTTAACCCTTTCTCGCCTCCACCAGTAGGGTTGTATATGATCCCTGAGGTGATATGTGGACTGAAACATTTCTAACACCATCAGCTTTTTCGTCAAGCAATCAATTTGAAAGGCAACAGATGAAAAAAGAATAAATCTTTGGATACATACTTCGTTTTGGAAATTTTGATCAAATCTGCCTGATTTACGCACAGAAGAACAATCAACGTTTTCTTTGCAAAGCGATGGCGGATTTGGGTAGCTGTTCATGCGTACAGCAGAATAAGCTTGCTTCTTTTGTTTCGACTCTTGTACATGGTTCTTTATCTGTTCAGTTTGTGTTTCAGTCACTTACCGCGCTCCAGAGTCACCTGTCTTTATCGTGTGAATGAATGCTTGGTGAGCTCTCGGTAACCTTCTCCACCACGGCGGCCAAAATGAAAAAGAGAGAAAAGCATACAAGCTGTATAAGTTGCTCGGGATCTGCCCGTGAATCGAGACCTTGAGAAAAATACTGCGAAGCTTTAGCATGTCTCCAGTTGCTATTGATGTTTTGTGCGTGGGTTTGAGATTCATCTCTTTAACATTCATTTACACTTTACCTCAAACATTTTGCTTGCGGAAAGAAATTCGCTGTCCTGCAAAATGTTAATACTTCTGCTGATTGGAGGTGAAGTCAGTTGTCGATGAATTGCTGCTCGTATACCAGAGAGAGCTCTTGGAGGTTAACGGCTGGCATTTGACTTCGACGTAAATTTTCGTACAACCTCATTTAGCTCCAGTCAGAAGTAACGGAATTCAAGTCGAATTCGAGGTTTAATTTGTCTCTCTCACCATTTATCGAATTTTTTTAACAACCCATCATCTGGCTCTCTTTGTATTTTCTGCCCGAGCTTTTGCTTGTGGCTTATCCAATTCCGAAGTTTGACTGCTTGTTTCTTGCATATTACGTGTAAGGGGTAAACAGGACGATCCTTTTTTCAGGGGAAAACTGCCGTTCAAAATTTGCCTTCAAGAACTGGCAAGACGTTTACACGTTAAAAGTTTTCCCGCGTCAACAAAGACCCTAACTGGGTATAATTGGTTACGATCAATCAGATGATTAAACAAGGACCACCAAGCCGCAGCGCAGGGCGCGTTTTGAAGAGGCCAGTTTTCTATTTGGCCGCGCATATTGATAATAATTCTAATTAGTATATGGTTTGACGGCAAGGTGTACTAATTTTTCTTGTTTTATTTGTTCCCATCAGGACAAAGGAATGGGGCAGCAATATACAGCAGCCCTGAAGATGAGTATGATAACTGCACTGTGTACCAAAGCCTAGAAAAACCGAGGTCTGGGACACCTGTGTATCAGAGTCTAAAGGCGGGCCAAGCAGAACCAGCTCATACCACGGGTCTACCAAACTTCAAACCAAAACCACGTTACATAACACTACCAAATGCCACAGGAACCCCAGTTGCAAAAGGAAATGGTGCCACAGCAATACCAAATTTAAAAGGAAAAAGTGCCTCAGGAATACCAAAATCTAAACCTGGCACCAAGGGACAGCCAAGTCAGAGGTCGAGTGTGACTCCTGAACCAGTCTACAATGTCCTTGATGGGCCTGGCTCAGAACAAGGGACCACACCAGAACCACTCTATAACGTTCTTGAAGGGCCTGATAGAGGGCAAGATTATGAAACCACAAATGTTGACCCTCTCTACAATGTTCTTGAAGGACCTAACACCACATATGACTCAGCTGAAATTGTGCTAGAGAGCAATGGTGCTCAAAATGGTCCAATCAGTGGACAGAGTCCTGACAATGACCCCTTGTACAATGTACTTGAAGGCCCTGAATCTGATCAGAAATCCCTTGAACATGGACCAAGCACTGGACAGGAACCTCTCTACAATGTTCTTGAGGGCCCTGGTTCCAAAAAGATCCCATTGGTTGAACAGGGGGGCCCTATCAATGAGCCCCTGTATAATGTGCTTGAGGGGCCAGATTCTGGTGGATCAAATCAGCATGCTCCAAATAAGCCCCATCCTCTAAGTGGGCATGATAACCTAGCGTATGAGCAGACCCTTGAGATGGATGTGCCAAATGCTGCTGTACAGAGACCAGGGACTCAGAGAGAATCTGTCTATGAGGCCCTGAGGGGGCCTGCACAAGACTTGTATGAAGCCTTGGGTCAGAGTGGTGACCCTCATTCTACATGTTGAGCAGTTGTTATTCTACTGCTTACAGTCAACCTACGTCACTTGTGGCTTGTATTTTCGAAGACTTTGACTTGAGTCTCCAAAATAACATTTCAGTTTAAAATTTCCATGGAAAATTCTCAGATTAATTCTCAGTGTAATCTAAGGTGTAATTTTTCAATCAAACTGATGGGTAGTTTTGCAAAGACTTGATTCAAATCTTTGAACTGCTGATCACACCTGATGTAGATTGACTGAAAAAAATTAAAATGAAATAGTAAGAGTGGTAAAGTGTTGGCATTTTAGAAACTTCAGTCAGAAACGTCAGTTTCATAGTGTACTGGTCAAAATGTACGTCTACAGCCAGTTTGGGCTCAGTAGAGCCATAAGCGTCAGTGTTAGAGCCATACGTTGTCAAAGGTACAATACTCCCGAACAAAATGCCTCTTGTTTTTTACGACGTGTATATTATGTAAAAATTCGTAGGTGTTCAACAGAAACGTTTATAATACAGCCGAGTATTTTTTGAGTTTTACTCTAAAATGCTACGTACAGTGTAAACATGTAAGAAATCAGTTATTTGAACAGGTCAGACTGTGTCCACACAAAAGCTTGGTCCTACTAAACTTATAGTGCCCAACATTTCATTGGTAGGTTTTCGGAGGACTGAAACATGAAATTTTGAAAATGATGATGTCACACATTACCACTGCTAAAATTAAACTTAAAACTTAGTAGAGACACTTGTGTGCTGAAATATAATCAGTTTTAGAACAAAGGCTTTTCTGTCTACTTGTGCAGCAAGTGTTACCAATTTTTAACAGTATTGCTGGATATGGTTGACACACGAGAAGACAAATTATGACAGCTAAGGTTTGTGGTTAATATCAACCTTGCCTTAGCGAGTAGATCAATGACAAATATGATAATACATGCACTGGAAATAGTCCAGAAACAGTTTTTATATGATTCAAAGCAAAAACCCAGACAATCTGCAAGAGAATTAAATTGGTTTGAAATTTTCTGTGAGGATGTTTTGAAAGTCGGGGTAGAAACGTATGAGATTATTGTCTTTAAGAAAATGGTCATAATGCCAAAGATGTCTTTGGCATTTCCATGTGAAATATCAGTACGCACCCCCCTCTCTTGGAGTTATGGACTCTAGTGCCATTTTTTTTTTTACTACAAAGGAAGAATGCATGATCAGGCAAAGAGCCCCTGCATGGAAGGTTGGGCTCCTTTTCTTATTGTCAATATTTTTGTATCATTTCCACTTTGTTAAAGTGTAGTTTCACATAAATATTTTTTATTCCTCATTTTGTAGGTTGTAATATTTCATATTTTTGTAACTACTACCTCGTGATATTATAATACAACACAATTTCACAGTACAATGCAATGCAGTACAACTCTTTATCGGAGACAAATGTAGCTGTTAAAAACCTGTTGTACCGCTGGTCTCATTAAAACTCAGCACTCTAAACTACATTTTATTACGAAAAAGGTAAAATTGAAAAAAAAAACAATAGTAACAGTCTACTAATATTCGTAATAATGTTTGAAGTGGTATTTCAAAAATACCTCAGTTCAGACGAACCTCTTTAATATGGACACCTGGGAACAGGACAAAGTGTTTTTATTTTGAAGGTCTGCATCAGAGATAGAGCAAACGAACTGCCTATATTATAGAGGTATACTCATGAAAGAATTTGTAAAAATTCAATTTTGATAATTATATCCAGTATATTTTGTAACTACCATGAGTGACCAATTTTGTCTTGTGAAACAAGGATTGACTACCCGTTCAGACTTGATTTTTAATAAATAAAATATAAACATTATTTTGTCTTATTTCATGACCATCTTCGTCTGTAGATACAAGATGACTTAAGCGCTACTGATCCTGGCAACATACAGGTCTTGTTTCACATATGAACGTGATAAATATGACCTGAAGCTCAGGTGTTTGGAACATCTACACAGTACAGAAAGTCAATACGTTTGGCTCCTGTCAAAGATTAATTTTGGTTTATTCTTTGTCTCATGGTTGTGGCCGGCATGCTGAATACATTCTTGACTGATTTGGTTTCCATGTTTCTCTATATTACCAGTGTTTTTCAGTTAGCAAACTGTATGTGATGAAAATTACCATTTCAGCCAATCAGATCACTGGGCCATTACTTGTTTCCAGAGCCAACTGGTTCCCAGGCCCGCCATTACCATATATATCAATGCATGAAATAAATATAAGAACAAATTCAGTGGCGGATCCAGGGGAGAGGGGTGGTGGATCCACCCCTCCCCTCTTCGTGGTTAAGTAAGGGAACAAAACTATCACTGATGCAATTTTGTCTCTGATTGTTCCGATATCATTCCGTCAGGTCAGCCCCTTCACCCTCCCCACCCCCCTTCAAAAATCCTGGATCAGCCACTGAAATTACACTGTCGTTCAGAAGATACTGGGCGACTTTACATTACGTGCTAAGGAAAATTTAGGAAAGGCCAAGTCAAGTAATACTCTAGCTACTTATAATTAATTTAATTTATTATCAATTGATATCTTATGTATTTATGTACACATAACAAAAAAACGTTTGTAAAAAATTTTTTTTGGAATATTTTGTTACAATAAAAAAAAAGTCAAGTAATACTCCAATTGCTTAGCGTATCGGACATAAGCATGCACGTGTATGAATGCAGTAAAGGCATACAAGACCTAAACGAAGTATGAATGATAGAAAATAACGATAGAGGTATAAATGAACCACTCCACGCCCCGAATCCTAATGTCATGAAACAAGATGAACAACTATGAAAGATTGGATACCCAGTTTGTCACGAGCGTGGGACGAAGAAAAAATGTGAGCACCCAGCGTGAATTGAACCCTTGGCCTTCCGTACAACAGTTGCAGTGCTCTAACCAGGTACTAGGATATCCTCCATACTGCTAGGATCGAAAGCACCGTTACTGAATGCATGACGAAGCTGCTCAGTTGACAGGGAAAGAGGTTATGCAACTATCTTAGTTTCTTAGAACGAAAGTTTCTTAGAACTTATTACATAAAAACTCTTACTGTGCAAAAGGGTGCATAAGGCCGTCACGTCGCGGTCCGACCAACTTTCTCATTCTGCCTTGATTTGCTCTTTCTCTTCGGTCCTTTCCAAGTCGCTCGCTCTTTGACCTTTTGGCATCCTACCTAACGCTGTCATGGAGAAGTTCACTCTTTCTCTTCTGAGTAACTGTCCTAACCAGTTCTCTGCCCACGTCGTACCTCGCTACCTATGTTATTTTGATCTCTCCCATTTCACTCACTCTCTTCACTCACTCTCATCTTCACTTAGTCTGGTCTCGTTCGTGTACCATTAAGTCGTATAGAAATTGAATCACCAACATAGCTTTCCCTTCTTCATACTGAAGAACATGCCAAGGTTAACGAGACATCTGAGCTAACTAACTAGGTGGCACATAGAAAAAAATTTGATAGGCATATAAGAGAGAGAGAGGACATGAGCCCTGGTTTTTGAGTTTCCCTCCTCCATCCAGAACCCCCCCCCCAAAAAAAAAAAAAAATTCCACTGAAATTACATCTGAAATCACCGCCGTTAAACAAAGTCTATTGATTGATGATTGATTGATTATGACGTTACTCCTCTTATGTTTAATATAATACAATGTGATGTAGGTCCAATGTGCAAATAATGGCTAATTAATTATTTGCTTATTCTCAGACCATGTCATCTACGACAGCATCATCTAGTTGTGCTGTTGATGCGGGTAGCCCAGGTAACAGTGGAACACAAGTGAATGGAAATGATAATGGAGTCGTAATCGGCGCTGCAGTGGGTGGAGCTGTTTTTCTCGGAATCGCTATCGTCATCATCATCATTGTGTTTTTCAAGCGTAGAAAGGTTAGGTAAGATAAATACGAAATTCACCTGATCTTTATGTCTAGACTGGTGATTGACTGTAGAAATTTTCTTGCTTTGTCATGAGGAGCTAGTGAATCATTGTTTTGTTACTTTTGAAAATGCATGAACTTACTTGTAACTTTTCTGTAATATGTTTTTTAATTAAGAACTTATTTCAAATTAAGAATTACAGGAAATGGTTGGATACCACATCTCAGAAGGTTTTTCGCTAAATTTTTTCAAGAGGATTTTTAACCAGCACATACCGTTTTCAGTGGCTGCAATGCATATTTCTTACGACACATTTTGGTTTTGGTTTGAGGAGAGTCAGTTGCTGTGGGTACGAGATATGACGTCATAAGTAGTGTGGTCAAGCCATTTTTGAATAAATATGCATGTTTTGCACCTTTTGTTCGGAGAAAAAACACAGAATGTCAACAAAAGCAGCAAATTATTTAACTATGTAATATTTTATATGTCTAGCGTCAATCCTAATTTACGTCATCTTTTGATAATTTCTAATATTGAGTGAAACCTAAGATGGCGGCCCTTCTTGGCCGCCATTTTGGATGACGACACAGCCCCCAATTTATCTCAACTTGTAGAGCACATCACATGCTGTCTAACAAAGGTAAAATCTTTCAGAAATATTTCAACACAACAAAAACCTTAGGGGGGAGGGTGGGACACAGGCCTTCCACTGACCTCCCCTTGTACCACGTGGCGGTATGAGTTACTAGCTATAGCTTCTACGTTCGAGGGTCCATGCTCATGTCGAGATCTCGTTCAGCCTAAATTCTCTAAAACCCAAGCTGGACACATGTTTGGCTTTTCACACCGGAGCAGAGATTTTTTGCAAGGTTCATGTCTGGTCTGTCTGGCTGATGCTTCGCCCTGAGAGCAATATGCCAAAGCCAGGCCGATTCTGTGTTTTAAAGCCACATGGATAACACTGGAATGCTGTAACGATTGAATATATATTATAACCATCCAAAAAGAGTAAACTGCAAAAACGATTACAAATACGAAAGAAAAGTTTAAAGTCCTACAGACCCGGGGGGTACTCCCCTATATACGCTATATAGGTATGTGCCGCCCGATAGGGTAGGGTTTTTGAGGTGCTCATGTCCTTAACCCTTTGCATACCAAGGGGGTGGTATTTATTTCTTACAAAAATGAGAATGTTAACAATGATGCTTGTCATGCTCATTATTTACAACAAAACCCCATAGACCCATACATATTTGGAAAGTATATAAAATATACTTTCATCTTGAATAGAGAAATTATAGGATATATCAAAACTATGACGTCACGAGCCGCATAATTAGCATAATTATGCAAATTTTTAAAGAAACTTTATTAGCACTACAATACTGCAAGCTCTGAAGAAGAAAAAATATATAATTTTTGGCCTCTTACTACAAATACAAATCATTTCCAATTA
>Ga0126336_10002458_pt1 | contig 10535 bp, 8 predicted proteins | sample SidCmetagenome_FD_92530 | JGI IMG/M metagenome (GOLD analysis project Ga0126336, IMG submission 92530) | Coral microbial communities from El Islote,Puerto Morelos, Mexico - Siderastrea C C metagenome | ecosystem: Host-associated > Invertebrates > Cnidaria > Coral | place: El Islote,Puerto...
ATTTCGTGAAGCATATCGCTAAGTTTGCGCCAATAATAACCATTAGGTGATAAATAAATGAGCTCGAAAAAATACTTACCGGGCCCGGAAAGTTATCGGGAGTTTCGAGAAACGGGCCCCTGGGACATCAAGGTGTGACTGTATACTGTGGCATCCGAATTCCATCACTTTAAGCACGAAAAATCTATAAATCAGTTTCCAGATTTCTCGATTTGAGTACCTAAAACATTTTGTGTCAACAGTCTGTGGTGGAGGCAATCGACCAAAATGTTCTAAAATGTGTCATACAAAGTCTTAAATGCTAGCGCTGATTCATTACCTGATTGACCAGTAAAAAGCTGTGTGTAGCTATATTGAGTCCGAATATTTTGAAGATTGTATTTGAGGAGTCCATTTTGGGACATTTCTCCAGGTCAGAAATTTCTACTGTAATTTCGTGAGTTGATCGCTTTACCTTTATGATTCCGTGGTGTTCGACTTTCCAATCAAAATGTGAGTAGAGTCTCAAGCTAACTCGTCCTTTTTTGTCCAGCCATTAATTAATCAATTGATGATATAACTAACCAACCAACAACCTAACCACCCAGCCAGCCAGCCAACCAACCAACCGACTGACTGACTGACTGACTATTAAACGGACGGTCGAACAGACAGACATACGGACCACAGGGCACCCAAACGCTGTATTAGCTATATCACAATCAGTTAATAAAAATACTGTTATTTACCTGTGATGAGTCGTTTTGGAAAGGATTTTATTCAGAGCGGAGACGGTTTTCCTCCGCGGTTTCAAATATTATCTTGTCTGACACGTCATAGCACGCGACAATTACGGCCCAAGTTTCCATTGTTATTTACTATTAACTCTCGTGGGGAGACAATCTCGGGTTTCAATTAACGGCCAAGGGAACTTGAGAAGTAATTGTCGAGTCCTGTTTACGACGCGCCAGACAAAATAACATTAGAAACCGGCGAGGTATTAAAAGCGTCTCCGCTCTGATTCAAATCCCTTTCAAAACGACTCATAAAGGCACAGGAACACAGGTAAATAACAATATTTTTATTAAATGATTATGACGTATAGTTAATACAGCGTTTGGGTTTCCTGTGGACGGACTGACTGACTGACTGACTGACTAACTAAACTAAGTTATTTAGGGAATAAATAAAAATTCTGCTCACACTTTTAAGGGCTTGGCCAAAGGGATTCGACATTTCTAATTAACACCGTCCACTGTTCCTAACGTATGCGTAGTCGAGCAAAGCTTTGCTTCATGCTGTCAATATTATTACCCAAACACGCCGTCAATGTAACCAATTAAATAGCAAAGCCATCAAAATTTTCCTGAAATGGAAAATTTTATTCTCGTAAGGAAGAAATAGGAACGCTTTTACTAGATGATGAGTTCATTGCAACACCAAGTTTTAATTTACAGAGAATGATCAGTTTTTATCAGAACTACTGTTGCCATTCAGTTATATCCTTTCATCTTTAGCCATTTCCCGATGGAGTTAGTGCACAGTAGCCTAAGTTCGCATCGATGCTTTGTATATCTCTTTTTTTTTTTTAATCTTGAAGACGACTCGTACCCAAACTACTCCGGTAACAAACTTGTGAGACGCAGTGACCCATCATCCAATTCGTATTACATTCTTATCGGAGGAAACTGGGTACTAGTTATAGTTGAGACAGCATGCTTAATTTTGAAACTAAAGTTGGTTTTTAGTGCAATCTTTGTAATGTACGCTTGCATAAACAAATTTTTTCAAGATTTATTATATGTAGTATAGTACTTGTTTTATTTCAGGTATACTACGTTTGATATTTTTTGTCATGTACGATAACCAAATAACATTTTTGAAGAAGTATATTTCGTTGCTTGTTAACACTCAAAGGCGCTCCCTTAAAGAATATTTCTAAGTTGGCATTCACGAAATGAGACTCGTTTGTGCCTACACAGCGTGATGCAAATACAAGTAATTCAGTGCTTTCAGTAAGCACCGACAACCGACGAAAAACGCCTGCAAATTCGCTCAAAGAAGTCGGCTACTATTTTCCCTAAATTAAAGTAATTAAAGGAAGATTTCTTTCAAACCTTGTTGATATAGTCGGCTACTCTACTCAAACAAGCTGCCTACTTCAAATTTTATTGAAACCCCTCCAAGGGGGTCGTAGCAAGAATTGGAAAGTAATTCGAATCCGTCTAAGGGACCGTGCAATAATTACCTGGAGGTTGGGGCTGGGAAATGGGTAAAATAATGCTTAAAATTAAGTCGCACCCCCCCCTCTCACTAAGCGAAAATTAACCTCAACCTCCCCTCACCTACTGATGATATTAAGGTCACCCCCCTCCCCCATCCCCTGCTTCCTCCCCGCATCGGTTCCCTCATACCTAATTTACGTGTTGGATGTCTTCCTCAGGCACAAAAAGTACTTCAAATGACTCTTCAACGTATGAGTTCTCTCCATCGGAATCACTTGACTCTGACTCTGAAGTTGTGTCGTCTTCACACGAGTTATAAAATTCTTCATCTTCCAGAACATCCCTGGCAGCATTTTCACGTGCATGGCTGAGAACTCGTTTAGTTAAAGAGCCAGTGTCACCCAAAGTGCTTTGCGCGGTTGTGTTTTTGTTTTGAAGTTTGGCTGGGGGGCGCTGGACGTTTCGCAAATTATACCCTACCGCACTGGCCTTTCAGCAAGCCGATATTTACAGTAGTAGCCTCTGAAAATAGTAAAATCTTCATTGCTAGATGTTACCGGAGAAAACAACTCTAGATCTCACTTTGTAGTCAACGGGTATAGAGCTTTTATAACAACCGATCGATCGATCGATCGAGCGATCGATCTCGATGGACGTAAAAACAGAGTAGCCACTTCCACTCGATATATAAATAACAAGGAATAACACAAGGAATAATTAAGCAGAACAGCACAAGATCATGACCATAAGCATTATTTTGGAGCAAGCCCGTAGCTACTGTTATTTTATGGTGAATTAACGTTCCTTCTGTTCTCATTCGGCAACGAATGTAGCACTATTTCGGCAAACACAGTGTCAGTACTATTGCTGAAACCCGTAGATGTTTTTCTTTCCTTCCGCTACTGATACACGGACTCCTTCAGCCGTACAACTTTGGCAGAGCCCGGAAGACTCAGCCTTCGTCTCAACTTTCCTGAACTCTACGAGGCATCCAATTTAAAGTTCTCCGCGAAAACACTTCAGAATTCGGAAATATACAACGAAATCGATACGGCGACACTTAAATGTCAAGTCAAAATTCACACTAGTGCTTTCGGGGGTCTGGGGGCATGCTCCCCCAGAAAATTTCGAAATCTAGACGCTCGGAAATGCCATTTTAAGCGTTTTCCTGGTGGTATTTTCCCCCAAACATAACCAAAATCCAAGAGACTCGAGACTCGATTCTCGAAAATTTCGAGAAGCGAGTCTCGAGTCGTCGAGAATTTCGAAGATCGAGAATCCTATCGCGAGATATAACATGAATACGTGATTATCCCTCGTTCTTAAAGCTCCTAGCGCCATAATTTTTATTAAACAGGATAGCGCGCGAGACATGAATCTTCAGTCACCTAGCGCCAGACATGAAATGACTCTATGAATATCCCTTACTTTAAAAGCACCTAGCGGAGATATAAAAATAATCTATGAATATCCCTCGTTCTAAAAGCATTTAGCACGAGATATAACATCCAGTGTGAGCACTGGCATATGTCAATATCGTCCGGCATATGTCAATATCGTCATGACTATATACCGCCGACCAAAGGTAAGTTGATAGTCCCTCGCGTCTCGATCCTCGCGTCTTGAGACTCGATTCTCGAAAATTTCGAGAGTCGAGTCTCGAGTTGTCGAGAATTTCGAAGATCGAGAATCGAGTTTCGAGTCGAGAAACTAATGAGCTTGTCGCTTGAGTGATCTCTCGAGAAATAATACATCGGACAATCGCGTGCGTTATTGTTCACAGAACCGAGTGTGTCGAAAAATGAGGTGCAATCGTCACCTTTTCATGCGATCAAATGATACAAATACGCTTAGAATTCGCTGCTCCTTTCCTTATAGTGTAGTAAATTATACACTTAAAGTTTTTAATGTCACCTAAATTGTTGCGATAATTCTCAAAACGGCTACTTGACAAAACGCTCGAGCGTAAAGTTGCTCGAAAACTTTTCTCTGTTTCGCGTGAACTTTTCCATGTTGTTGCGTAAAACAGGCATTTCACAGGTTCAGCATAGTGACAAGCATTGAATAAGCGGTGCTAAATTTCCGAATATTTATGAATTTACACATTTACAGGTGAAACAGAAAGTCAAACATCTGTCGAGAGCTAGCGCCCGGGCTGAGTTGCTTTAAAAGCGTCGTTGCGTTACACATTGTGTAAGGTTTCAAATTTCGCTTTTGACGTATGCAAATTATTAAACGCGCGTAGGGTAAAAAGTAAATCACTTCTTTATAAATAACATTTATCGCTGAAGACATGACAGTGCGTATTAAACTTCGAAACTGAGATATTTTATATCAGTTTCATTTATGACTTTTTCTTTTTTCGACAGGTTCTATGTATTATTCGCGTAGTTCGACAAGTAAACAAACGCGGTTTCACGTGCACGGCATCGAAAGGGCGTCGCGGCTTGACAAATCCATGATAACCCAAATCCATTTGCTCAAAGTTTCGCCGGTTCGGTCACGCAAGTACAAATGTTTGACAAAGCTCTCTGTGGGTGGGCGTGGGAAACTGTTTTGTCCCAGTCCCTCTCACGTGCACAATGCCTGGCAAATTTATCAAATGGAAGTTTTCAGTACACTAAATTGCTCATCACTGGCAAAGTGCAGCCGTTTGTAGGGCAACAAAAGCCATCGAAAAGAGCAGAAAACAACTTCACACTCCCTTGTGATAGTTTTTGGGGAGCATAACGGGAAACAAGCGCATTATATGTTTCATCACTGCTATATGTTGGCTTAATGTTCGATTCCTCAGCGACAAGCTGGAAGCTGAGAAATTCTCTACTACCCATGCTTTTTCAGTCAGGAAATGTGAAGGTCATCTCTACCAGTACTTTTCACAACTCAAGTATGCTTTTTTTTTCTAATGACTGGCATGGCTTTCAATCCAAACATGTCAATTTACATCGGTAGTTTCGTTCAACACTATGTCTACAGCATTTCTTGGAACCTTTGCAAATTTATGCAGTTTTCGTAATTCTCGTTGGGTCCCACAAGGATCTTGCAAATTTTCGCAGTTCTCGTAATTCTCGTAATTTTCGTAAAATTCGCAATTCTTGTTGGGCCCCTCTGACATCTCATAAGCCATTCTTGGTACCTTTGCAAATTTGTGCAGTTTTCGTAATTCTCGTAATTCTCGTTGGGTCCCTCTGAGATCTTGCGAATTTTCGCAGTTCTCGTAATTCTCGTAATTTGTAAAATTAGCAGTTCTGGTTGGGTCCCTCTGTTATCTTGTAAGCCATTCTTGGTACCTTTGCGAATATTCGCAGTTTTCGTAATTCTCGTTGGTCCCTCTGAGATCTTGCGAATTTTCGCAGTTCTCGTAATTCTCGTAATTTTCGTAATATTCGCAGTACGATATTCGCAGGAATATTCGCAGGAATCGCAGGTACCTTTGCGAATATTCGCAGTTTTTGTAATTCTTGTTGGGTCCCACAAGGATCTTGCAAATTTTCACAGTTCTCGTAATTTTCGTAAAATTTGCAGTTGTCGTTGGGTCCCTCTGACATCTCGTAAGCCATTCCTGGTACCTTTGCGAATATTCGCAGTTTTCGTAATTCTCGTTGGGTCCCTCTTAGATCTTGCGAATTTTCGCAGTTCTCGTAATTCTCGTAATTTTCGTAAAATTGGCAGTTCTCGGTTGGTCCCTCTGACATCTCGTAGGCCAGTCTTGGTACCTTTGCGAATTTTCGCAGTTTTCGTAATTTTCGTAACAGAGTTCAATCCTGGACATATCTCAAATAAACAGACAAGCACGTAGACTGTAAGCCGTCCCTTTTTAGTCAGTCGCTCGGGCGGGCGAAATGCGGGCAAATGAACGAACGAGCCGAGGGAGAACTGGGGGATAGAAGAGAGGCCTTTCCCCCAGTTTCCCTGCGTCGCATATCGCTCGCCGCTCGACTATCCAGAGAGGGACTGTTAGCAGTCTACCAAGCACCTTGCTCAATTACTTGCTCCTTAATAAATACATTATAAGCTTAGCGGAAGGTAGACCACTTGTGGCTGTCTGATAAGCAGTTCATTTATTTGCTGTAAATCTTGAACTTGAACGCTTCTTTCCTAACTTCGATCCGTGGAATCTCTAATACCTAGAAATGATAACTATACAAATGCATACCCCTAAACTCCAAAGTCCAACTCTTGCGTCCTCTTACCGTTAAAATCACAATTTGCAGGCTCTCTAACGAAACAAACCTTTGGCGATGGAATTTTTGAAATTTTTGAAATTTTGTTCATTTTTTATCACGAGGGAAATTTGCAAATCCTGTAAATGCAGCCTGTCTAATGTAGAGAGAGAGAGAGAGAGAGAGAGACAGAGAGAGAGGGAGAGATGGTTCTTGCAGTCTCCTTGGTTCCTTTTATTTCAGGTCAAAAAGCATACATTTAATTTTATATCCTACAAACTAGTGAATCTTGTCCCTCTATATTGGCAGCTTTTCAGATTTGACGTTCAACTAGCTATGGAAAATGAAAATGGTGTGGCCTTAATTTTCTACAGAGATATCCGCAATTTCAAGGGAACAAACACAAAACATCCTTTTTGTTCCCTTGTAGCCAGCATGTCGAGTTAATGCCCTTAGCTGGTACACGTAGTCAGACAGCGTTACTTTTTTCAAATACGCTGAACACGTCATACACGCCATATACATTAATTAACTGAAAAAACAAAAAAAAAAACAAATTTTCATGATCACATGGACAGTAGCACGCACAATTTATCTTGGCCTTAGCGTATTTACCTGGTTTAGCGTATCCAGCGTACATGGCATGAACTACTCCTGCTTTTACAGCTCTGTGACTTTAACTTTCTATGTGTTATTGGAGTGTCTACTGAGTTAAGCATTTTCAGTGTATATATCAATATATAGAATGTATGAATTAACTGCTCAAACTACTTTTACAGAAACTACAACCGTACTACTAACGTACCTACAATACGTAGCTAAATTTTCCTGATTGTCAGCGTGTTTAATTTCACGATAGCAACGAAAATAGTTGTGTATTATTTTTTTATATATTTACTTTATATATATACATATGCGATTACACGCCGAGAAGCCACATGAACCTCGGTCACCTTGACTACAAGTGTGAGTTTGTATTTCCTCATTGGCTTTGTTCATTTATTTATTCACTTCCTTTTCGCCTAACCTCGCCAGAACAGCATCAAGTTTCTCCTCCAAGCTCCTGTTAATACATTTCACTTCGCTGAGTTCAGATTTCACCTTGGCAAGTTCAGATTTAACCTCTTGCAGTTGTAAGCCTTCATAGTCAACGTCCTCTCTCGCACACATCTGAAAAAAAAGACGAGCAAGTGAACAAATCATGTTAGCCTGATGCCTGTAATTTCGCAGAGCAGTCTTTAATGTGTTAGTCAACAAATGGAGTTGACTAACATTTTAGAAGGGACAGTGGGTATTAAACGCCATGCGATTTCTGGTTTTTTTCCCTTAAATTGCTCAAAAGATTTTATCACAAAGAAGGGTAAAATGAAGTATCGTATGTACCTCATGAAGAAAAGGTATCGTTTCCGGGTATTGTTTGCACCTCACAATGTGCTGACTCGAAAGGAATTTTACCAAAGTCAAAGGAAACACGAGACAATCTTCTGTTCAGATTGCTTTTTATGCAATGCCGACGTCACAAAAATTGGAAACGCCAAAGTTTTCAAGTAAGCTCCAGCAGATTCCACTACGTTCATTTTAAAAATCGATGTAATGGTTATTTTGGTTATTTTTACCTTAGCCAACACGCTACTTATGCCGCTCAAAAAAACGCAAGGGAAGAGTGGTTTGTCCGGACTGTAGTCGACGTGCGTCTGCTCTCCTAGCGGAATTATCTTGCTTCCATTCACAGTGAACACCACTGGGACTTGGACTTTTCCACCTCTCTCCTTTTCATCCCCAAACATGACTGTGCATCGAATAATATCACCTCGACGGTATGCAGCAGGGCCTACATGTAAACGAGACAACACACATTCGCCACTTTAAAATCGAGCAGAGGTCTGGCACTAATTCGAAATGCATCAAATCGTTCATTGTAAAGACACTTTATGTAACCTGAACAAGCATATTAGAATTAGCGGCCTTGGCAAGTTTGAGAAAGTTGTGTCCGTGAAATGTCACTAAGCTACCAGTTTTCAAAAATTACTATACATACGTAAAGACAGCAGAGTGACGATAATTCTCAATAAAGAAACAACAGTTTTCAATTTACAAAACATGTTTCGACATTCTCATGTCATCTTCAGTTGCAAATAAGCCTTAACGGTTGTACTTTTGAATTTTCGTATTAAAGTACGTTACAAAATTACGCTTTAAAACTTACGTTTACAATTTGAATATGAAATACGCGGGAAACAAAAATAACGCGCGCATAGTTACTTTAAGTGTCTTTGGAACACAAACACAAAAAAAAAATGAATGTTAAATTGAAAACTGTTGTTTCTTTATTGAGAACTATACATACTCTACAAATTGTCCGATTTTTAAAGGCGACTAATTCAATTTCTAGTTTACTGATTAGTTCCAAACTTGGCAGGATTAAAATATTTGAGGTACTTTATCGGATGATATTAGCAGTACGCAATTATTCCTGCACTCCTTTTTTAAGTGCTCACACCTTTATTGAGGGAGGAGTGTCATTTAGAGGGACCTTTAGGCAGGGAATTTCATGCCCAGAGCTACTCATTAAAGCTTCATGCGGGGAGGCTCCGCCCCCATGGTTCAAACCCTCTTTTCCTTTATGAAGGCTTACTGTACTTAATGCAACGAATTTCGTCAATGCCGGCAGATTCCGGTGTTTCTAGTTTATGTTTAAGGAATCCTTATTCTGCAACCGCTAGTGTTGTTTTCTCAAGTCAGTTTTTGCTTTTTGGCAGTTTAATTGTATTGCGGATTGGGTTGTTTAGTGATGACTAATTTATTGAGCAGCCGAAAAATCGCTCGGTCGCCAATATTAGTCTTAGCGTTAAGCTCTAGACACATAAAAATTAACGGACTACATCAATTTTAGCGTATGTAGGCCTATGATCGTATTTTCAGTGGCCGGTAGAAAATAATGAACTATGTAAGATAGAACATCTGTATAAAAGACGCACTTGTTTTATTTCTAAACGTCTGGAGCAAAAAACAATTCCCGAATCTGGTTGTGAGTGAACATGGTGAAAGAATCTCTCGGCTCGCAATAGGTGAGATTTCATTATTAGGAAACAGCATTTTTCCAACCTAATTTGTCTTCATGGTAGACCCTAAATAAATATATGTTATTTACCTGCCGGGAGGTCCGAAAAGGAAAAAACTGTGCCCGTAGTCTTGAGTACGCGGCCTCGGGCCGTACTCAAGACCGAGGGCACAGTTTTTCCCTATACAGACCGACCTAGGCAGGTAAATAACATATTTATTTTTTTCCAACATTTGCCAGTTTGCAGGTCAATCTTGAAAGGTTGTCAGAACGCGCGTAAGTTTCACTGAGTCAGGTGGCAGGAAATCGTGCAGCGAATGTAATCATAAACTCTTCAAACTTTCAACTAAGTTTAATATTTTCGACTAGAAACTACCCTAACAACACGGAAAAGGTTGTTTTTCAAGAACAGACATGCACATGGATAATCGTAGCCGGCATAAGGATAAACAACCCAATTAAAAACTTGTAATTAAGCTTAAGCTTACTAAACACAAAACCAAAGTTAAGTAACATTAGGACAGGTTTAATTGCTCTTGCGTAAAAAAATGAAAGAGAATATTTTGAAAAACATTCCGTTAAGTCTAATTACTTTCTTTTTATGCTTTGCATTGCACTTGTAAACGTACATGTATGTGGTAGTTCTTCGGATATAAACAATTTACTCATTTAGCGAAATCGTTCGGTGTGATCTCAGTTTTAACCAAAGCGAACGGTGCTCCGGCTTCTAAGCATATCTTCATTTACGGCAGATGAAAAAGCAAAATTCCAGTTATAGCCCGCACAATTTCTGGAATGAAAATATACCGAACCTCGATAAACGAAGAGAAAAAGCTAAAAACCTTCATTAATTGTAAATATCGGAGTCAAAAGGCATTGTGGCCATCGCAATTTAGAAACTTAAACTGCTGTGTAAAGTGAATTCACCAACAAACTCACGAACCGCCATGCTAAGCTACACAAAATTAAAACGAGTACTTGCCTTTTGAAGGTATTACAAGGCCTTTAATTCCCCTCCTTGTTAGACTTTCCATTTACAGCACACGTAAGAATTGAGAGTTGACAAAAAATTCGCATCTTTGAGCCATAAAGAAAAAAAATTCCCGA
>Ga0126336_10002459_pt1 | contig 10533 bp, 5 predicted proteins | sample SidCmetagenome_FD_92530 | JGI IMG/M metagenome (GOLD analysis project Ga0126336, IMG submission 92530) | Coral microbial communities from El Islote,Puerto Morelos, Mexico - Siderastrea C C metagenome | ecosystem: Host-associated > Invertebrates > Cnidaria > Coral | place: El Islote,Puerto...
AGGAGAATATGCATTTCATGTCATGGTTTAAAGGGATAATAAAGGACCTCAGCAAATGAGAACGTGAACTTATCGGGTTAATTATCTTTTTACGCCCACTTCAAGATGGCGTCCGATTGACCTTTTTCCAAGAACAATTGAAATAACTGGAAAAGTCACAAATTGAGTGGATTCCAACCATTCTATGCTGCTCCTCTGAATTACTACTACCAAGATGTTATCTTGTGGAACAAGCCGGCCTTTTTAAACGTGCACATTGTGGCATCTTGGTATTATATAAGCACTAGTCGTTGTCTAATAACGATTTATCAAATATTCACCTTCAACTCGAAGCCAAACAGTAAAAGAGAGTTTAATTTCAAATGCTAGACGTTTCACCCAACAGAAAAAATAAACGGCTGCTTAAGGTAATGAAAAACGCAAATGTCTGCCAATTTGAAATGGGCCTTAAACAAAATTAGTATCGGGTTGGCAGCAAACCGGAAGTCATAAGTCTTCTTTGACACGCTTTCATGCATTAGGTCAATAGGAAGACGTCAAAAAGCCCTTTCCTATCTGTGGCAAGAAGCAAAGTAAAATCATATAGGACTTTCGGTTGCCAAAAAAGTCCAGGAAATCAACGTCCTCATTGCAAAGTCCATTAAAATTCCTTTACTCCCCAGAGTGTTCATGTTCAAATTTTTAATAAACAAAAATACTGTGATAGTGACTGAAAAACAAACATCACATTGTCTCTACTGTCCAAGTTAGAACCGCACAAAACAAATTAGCTTCGACTTACGAAATAAACGAATTTACTGAAAAACAAAATCAAAGGCTTTAAAGCCTTTAAAAGTATAAACCTATATAAAAATAGGCTCCTTCTGCTGTATCAGAACACGAATGACGTGAGACAAAAGGAACAACCACACAACAATACAACATATACAACTACAGAAGAGAACTAAAGTGCAGTGCCTTACAAATGAAAGGACATTGTGTTCCAGTGCTGGCAGAAAGGACCCGTAAAGTTAAACATTTTGCAACCTTTAAATTAACATGTCCTTTTATAGAGCATAACCCCATACGTTGACTGTGGATTTAGGTATAACTGTGGTTTTTGTGTTATTCAATCTGTGAGTCTCTCGAGAGTATGTCTAACGCCATTCGAGTGGACGACGGACTGTGAAGATCTGTCCGTGCTTCCCAAACAATTTACACTTCTTGGTAACTAAATAATATTTTCTTAGATAGCTTATTGAAATGTGTATTCTTACCCAATAAATTAACTATATCTAAGGAGGTAGAATATCATTCTAATAAATTATGTTAGCTCATAAACTTTCAGTCTCCCCTAGGGATATGACGAAACGCGTCAAGTCACGCAAAGAGTAGCACAGCGTGACAAACCAAAAAGCGACTGTTTTAGTACAACTATTTGTAACTAACATAAATATATAATTCCTTTTCTGATCATGCACTTGAGAAATTTTCAAACCAGCATAACCATTCTGACTAATTGTCGCCGTATTGTGACAACAACTTTTGTTTTTCATTTTGATCTTTGGGCCAAGCGAGGATGGAGATACACTCTTTTTTTTAATAAGAACGCGTAAAATTTGGCTGAGCCTGAGGATGTTCTTATTTTAGCCCATACATTTCTTAAATTTGGGGGCAAATCTCAGCCTCAACGTTCTTATAAAAATGGTTCTTATAAAGAAAAAAGAGTGTACCAAAACATCTTGTTTTGTTTTTGGGGGGGGGGGTTTAGGGGGGAGGGGGAGGTGCTACAGAAAGGTATTTTTCACTTTAATCTCATTAATTCCGTTTAAAAAGAGAATGTGTGAATGACTACACTTCGTAGTACTAGAAGTGTCAAACAAATCCTGGCATAGAGTGACTTTAATTATACCTCTGAATTAACACACTTTTCTTGTCCCTACGACAGCCGCCATTTTTCAAGGTCTACAGTTGGAACAAGAAAAATCGTGGCTGGAAAAACGCCGTCTCGACGTGCTCTTTTGGCGCCACACATGGTCGCATGGCGTTAAGTTACTTTCCGTTAATTAAACTGACTGATCAACTACCCTAAAGATCCCAGCTGAACAAGTGATGTTTCACCAACATGTCCCGCACGCCATCCTTCATTGGTTGGGTAACCTGTGGACAAGATTCAACAGGGCCCCAATAAGTCGCTACTTAACGCCACGCACATACAGTACAGCAGTCAAACCATGAGCTACAGGAAACATGGATTTTGAGTTCTCACCAAACGTTGTTTCAAGCAAACAGCGATGAAGTATGTCGACAATTCAATAAAACTATCACCTAACCGTCAGTTTTGCTGTCGCGTGTCTTTGATTTCTGCATCATCTTCTGCAAATATCCCTGTTTCTCCCCAATTCTTCGGTGAGTCCGATATGCTTACTTTTACCGCGCGCCATTTTGAAAAACCACTCTTTCCTAGCTCTTTTCTTTCCCAGTTCTACGCAGCCAACTAGGAAACCTCCTAAAGGCGCCCTAAAGCCACTGGTTAGGCCACCTTTTCCAGGTTATGGTTACGGGCTCGTAAGAACATTACACGACGGACTTCCAAATATGAATATAAAGTTGCAATTCAAATTAGGTTCTGTCGGGGGACTGGAAAGAGCTTTTTGCTCTTACCAGCTGAAGACGAATTTGAAAAACAACAGCGATCGTCTTTTTCAGTCCTACGATTGGCCAAAGGCACAAATCGCCTAGCAACGGCCCACGCGCTTCCTACCCAGTGGCTTTTGGGCGGGAAATGAAAAGAACTGGGAAAAAGTGGTTTTTCAAAATGGCGGGCGGTAAAAGTATATCGAACTCACCGAAGAACTGGGGAGAAACAGGGATCTTTGCAGAAGATGATGCAGAAATCAAAAACACGCGGGACAGCAAAACAGTAAGGTGATAGTTTTGTTGAATCGTCGACATATTTCATCCCTGTTTGCTTGAAACAACGTTCGGAGAGATCTCAAAATCCAAGTTTCCCATAGCTCATGGTCAAACGTACGACGCGTGCGCGACATGGTCGTGTGCAGCTCCTGCCACAATTTTGCAAACAAAAGTAATGACAAATGTGGAAACTTTCAATTTAACCGCAAACCTTAACGCCGTTTCTGGAAACTTGAGCTCTTTACTTTCAGTGTTTGTCCAAAATGAAGTAACTGTCATGCACAAGTATCACCTGCTGAAGTTCCGATTGTCGGGGGATTTTTTTGCATCGCCTTCATACGAACATCACGCTCGTAAATTTTATAGGTAATTCAAATTTCAAGGCTGTGCGTTTTCGCGCTGTGAGAGTTAGGTTAAGTGTGCTTCATTGCAGCCAGGTTTAGCAGCCTATGTTTGTCATAGTTGCTTCTCCAAGTGGTCGCTTACTTCGCGTAGCTTAAAAGGGATTTTGCATTCTGACAGATCGGATGCCCATGCTCAATATTATGAGCTTTTCTTCAGTCTTCCAAAATAAATAAATAAATAAAGTTCTGCGATCGTCCAGGCTACCCGGCATCATTTTGTAACGCTGCTTTTCATACGATTACACCTTATCGCTAAATCGATGGTCTTCGACGGCCAGAATAGAGAGATTTTTGCGAGAAACTTAGCGATCATCCGCAGTCGTTGGCAGTCATTACACTTTGTATACTTTCGGATTTGTACGGTATTCTTATATTGCCTCATCGAATATGTTGTCCAAAATGGATGTGGGTATTATAAGAATAAACATGATATTTTTAACAGTTAAACAACTTCAGTAAAGCAACTCACTTACCTCCTAAAGTTCCCGGCAGCAACAACCGAAAAGAGAAAGAACAAAAACAAACTGTGAGCAAACGTCCTGGTGTGCCTATAAACACTTGTTGCATAATAAGAAATATACACCACAGTCAATACAATACATCTGTTTAACTTTCAACGTTCGTTCTTTCTTGAGGAAAGAAATTCTAGCGCGCAGTATGTCTGTAGCTCCGTACGCTATTCGTCAACCGCGACACGAACGACAACGGAGAAACTACTTCTAATCATTAAACGTTACAGTCAAAAGACGAACATGCAAGACCCGAGAGAATATTATGCGAAGCTAATTGACACTGTGCTGTTCAGATATACAAAAGTTAACCTTTTAAGCCCTAACAGTGACGAAAATGACATTTCTCTTTACATCATCACTACTTGTTCAAACATTCAATTGATGAGAATTAAGGAAGTGATCAACAAGGAAAAGATGTCTTGATATTTAGACAAATTCTCCTTACTAGTTCCATAAGCAATGAATGCAGAACAGTGAGGAGATTCAAAGATTACATTATAAGTGCCACGATAGAAACGTGGCGTGGACCCGAAGCGGACCTAAACTGGTCCTGAAAAGAAAACGACGTAACGTCTGCATGCAAGATCGGCCAGTGGTTGATAATAATTATACTTAAGTTACAGCAGTCTAAGACTAGTTATCATAATTATTTTTTACAACTATTCTTACAGTTATGTAAGGTGGTGTACTAGTTACGGCCATCTAAAATTTTCATCGCAATTTTGCGACGCTGTTGCAAGACAAGTTATCCCAAGCATTACGAGGTCTTCAAGCATTGCCCAGTGTGTAACGAAAGAAACGCGGCTGGCAGAATCCGCCAAACGGGAACATATTATGTCACGACGTTGCAACAGAATTACAACACGCATTACCTTTTTTGTCACGCTTTTAAAAATACCTCAAAATATTACATGCAACTCGGGACTTGGTATATGGCGCACTACCCTTTTTATGAAGAAAAGAATGACGGGTGAACCGTTGGCCACAAGTATTCTTTTAAAAATAGTGAATTTCAAATGCTTATATTTTCTTCAGTTTACAACAGACATCTCTGAACGTTTACAATTTCGGTAAACTCGGCATGGCGAATCTATTCTGTGCTGGCTACAGCACAAAGCACTGTTAAGCGTACATTTCTCTCTAAGACCTCAGGGTGCCATGTGGCACACAAGGCCATTCACTATTAAGTGCAACACCACCTAACGACGCCCAGATGTCACCAACAAAAACCAAATGTCTAACCTGGAACTTCTTTTGATCGCCGTACCCGCCTACCACCTGCTAGGAAACACACAGTTTAATACACAAGTCGTATCTACTGGCAGCCCCGAGATACGGGGTTTATTGACTTGCAAGTGATAATACCGATGTCTCAAAGAAAGAAACTGAGAAACGATATTCAATCTGCTGATTTTGTTGAGCACAAATTGCATGTCCCTTACACGCACCTAGTAATTCACTTTGAGGTGCTTGTCCGTTTATAGCTAACCTTATCCCCAATCTTGATGTCATAAATCTTTCCAAAACTCTTCACATGACATAGTTTACAAAAAGGATCCAGCCATTTAAACATGGCGTACAGTTAATACCGTGATATAGAAAACACCAGCATGCAGACAGTACGAGTAAAAACAGATATCGGGTCCCTTGAAATAAAGCAGATAGCGACAGGAGTATCGATGGTCTCAAGAAAGAATGAGTAGCTAAACTTCCTTCACAAACTAAACAGTTCTAGGAATGCTGAACTGTGATGTTAGAACCATTAAAAGCCGAGTCAAAACAAATAAATAAAGTAAAGAAATCACGTTGTTAGGTGCCCCAAAATTTGTCTCTAGGAAGAAAGCACAAAACCACAAAACTGGAAAGGTAGTCACCTAAGAACAGGTAAAAGTGACAATATACTTACAGCCTTGCGTTCATCAGTCAACTCCCAGTCGATGTTCAGATTGAACGCGAAGGAAGCGAGTACCCTGAAGAGAGAACGAAGATCTCGTCGTCAGCACTAAAGACCAGATAACGCTAACCTTTACAGTGCAACTACAAAATCAGAGGCCACTTAGAATACAGAAACAACCAGCTCCAACTTAAAGTCGGTTGAGTCAATCCGTAATAACTCTGATGCAACAGTTCGACTAGGAGTTAAGCTGACATTCTGTGTTCTGCTCTTTTATATATGAGATTTGGTTTTTCAATTTAGGTGGTCCCGGTGAAAAAAGTCGCACTGTAAGACAAGTCAATTTTGTAACATGTTTCTTTCGTTTTACTCATACACACGTCGTTTGATACGTTCCTATTGGTACCAAAGTTTAACCTGAAACAAGGGGGTTAGGTTCTAAACAAACTGTGATGCTGCGGCGGTGGGGAAGTGAAACACAAAACTTTGTATTTATCAACTGAGTTGATAAGGTGAATTGGCCACCGTAAAGAGATTGAAAGCTGACGTTTCGAGCGTTAGCCCTTCGTCAGAATGAGTCAATAGCTTAACTGAAGCGAATGGCACACGGTTCGACAGCTGGGCTGAATAAAGCTATGCATACGTTGCCAACGTCCAAGTGATACCACGTTATCGGCCTCAGGGAATTCGCAAATTATTGAATTTAAAGCAATTTCCCCCTTTTCCCTCCCAAACTAAAATTATTACCAACTAAATTTGTGAAGAAAATGTATCCACCGGCCTAAAATCGTTAAGAAACATCTTATCCATCCGACGCCGAGATGAACTTTCTTCCGCTCTGTTTTTCTAACTACAATACCCACTGGAAATGGACGCCATTTTGAAAAGCCGCGTTTGGCACCGCTGACCAATTTGATCGTTTTTCGGCTCTGTCGCACGGTTCAACATTTCTTGAAAGATATTGAGAATTTCTGGCGTCACGACAAATTGCTTGATGTCCGCGTTCAGTGTGCTGAATCCTGTTGAACGGAAGATAGAGCGTTTTCATATGACGTCACGGTGGCCATATTGGTGTACCGTAAAACAATGAAGAGGCGGCCATATTGGTGCACCAAAAACAATGAAACGGCGGTGTACCAAGCCAATCCTGGAGAGTTGAAGACTTTTCTTATGTAAACACTTTCTTTTGTTCCAATAAATTTACATAGCTGCTGGTCACGTGAGTGAAAACGTTCTATATTCTGGTTCTGTTCGGTTTTACTTTCCCCAAACAACTTGTGGTTTCCACCGAGTGCTCAAACGATAACGAAAGCATACTCAAATGAAACGTACATAGTGTACACGCAAAGATAGCCTGCTTCAAAAGGCAAGACCGTCTTTTTACCTGAGTTCACACTTGATTTGTACCCAGCCTGGACTTCGAAGAAACGACCATGGATGGTACCTGGAACACAACAAACAAAGCAAGGTAACCTGTCACTCATATTGCACAATGGCATTCACGCAATTAGGGAAACAAGTAGTTGTAAACAAATTCCATCCCAGCCGTCAGCAGCGCCAAAAAATTTTTTTTTTTTGGTTTGTTTGATTCCACTATGCCTTATAGCTTTTAAAGTAATATTAAACTAAAATACGTGACAAAACAAGCATTTACACTATTTCTACTGGTGATAAAGTCGGCTGCAAATAAGTTACAAAGAATAACTCAAGTTTGTTCAACGAGGATATAACTGAGCAGACTTATACTACTGACAAACCTCTCACGAACAAGTTGTAGACTGAGTTTCAGAAGGTAGCGCCATAGATCTTGATCTTATTAACCTAGAATGTGCTACAATAGCTACAACTGTTCATATGATGAACCTGAGCACGCTAAAACGTGCGACACCCCTGCAACTATTACATGAAGTCCCAACCCAGGAGTTGTTACCTACCACTTGCTGACGATATCTTCACACGCACAAAGTGTCTCCAGCCATAAATGAAGACATTGTTCACTATTGAAAAGAATAAACATTAAGAAACATTTACTAATGTCACTTACTTTACAAGGTGTGGAAAGCAACAGCCTCCTTTCAGGCAGTTATTGGGGATCATAACCCTACAGCCCCAACATCAATCATTCAATCAATCATTTATTAATGTCAATGCGTGGGATAAGGTTGCCCCGTATATCCGAGCCAGAGGCTCATGTATAAAACGCATGACAGAAAATAACATAAAACACAAAAATTACTATGATTCAAACAATACTTCTAGGAATGTAAAATTTAAAAATTAAAATAATAATAATAATAATAATAATAATAATAATATATAAAGCGCTAAAATAAACAGTAATTACATTTGCAGCTGGCCTTTAAGTTTACGAAGTTAAATTTCCTCAACTTCTTGCAAAAGTCCCTCAACTTAGACGATTGCTTAATATATGAAGGGAGCGGATTCCACAAATGCGACATCTTATAAGTTAAGGAATTATGGTAATACCGATTATGATAGAAGGTTTGAACAAGTTTATGACCACTATTCCTTAAATTATAATAACGTTACTCATTCTCTTCACCAGCCTTCATATTCTTATTTCTTTCCGTGCTTAAAATTTACCATCAATAGCTCAATCGATACACAAGCGTTACAGTTTTTGGTACATTTCAACGGTTCCCACAGAGATAGTACCGTCTAAATCGACCTTTAGGATGCCTATTTAGGTCTTACGAAGCGTTTCGTGGCACCAAAGAACGTTCCAAAGAAGACTATAGAGACTACAAAGGGCAATTCAAAACAAAAAGTGAAGCACTTACTTCAGACCATAGCAGACTAGAGAGCGGAACTGAAAGAAAATGAAGAGCACAAGTTCAGCCACTACGAGTCTCGACCGGACATTTGCTCAGTGGCGTAGAGCATCTAAAACCAATGCAGTCAAAAGCGTTATTTCCCTAACTTAAAGCTGTGTTAATCTGTATGCAAAACGAACTGTATTACAACGTTCGAGACGTTCATCAAGTAAGAAGTACAAGTATACTGCGTAGGAAGCCAGTATCAACCATCCCCCACCCCCAGTGGGGGGAGGGGGGGGGCACGAAGCTCTTTTCAGTGGACCTTGTTACCACGAAGCTATATTGTTTTCAGGGCTAGCGTCTGTTGTTTCTGTTGTTTGTTTGTTGTTTTTTCAGTACTGTGAAGCGTTCTGAGAGCTTCGTGGCGATCCCCAACCCCACCCCTACAAACCCTACGGTTATCGTTTGAGTCTGTGGATGAACTCCTATAGAGTGATGTGATATATCAAACACGAGAAAGAGTGGTTGATCAGGATATCCAAGCACCGAGAAATGCGTTGAAACCGACTTTCGAGGCGTTTGGATACCTGATGAAACACTCTTTCAAGTGTTTGATATAGCTTCCCAATCCATTAATAATACTTTGAGAAATTCAAAGCAAAAGTTCGCAAAATTTTATACTAATTGCGATCAGGAATCTAAACCACTGTCACGGTAGTTATTTCGTTGTTTTCTCTTTACAAACTATAAAATGAGTTTTAGAACATTCAAATGAAAGCCACCGAGCAGCACTTTCCAGTAGTAATCTTTAATATGTTGTGGAATGCGGTTTTAACGTGTGACTCTGTGGATGAAATCCTTAAGTGCGACAAATGAAAGCTATTGAACAGTCAAAACGCTTCTTTTTTTTTCAGGCTATTGGGAAGAATAGCAGTAATAAACGAAGAACTGAAAAGTTACCTTGACATCCATTTGTGAGTTCGCCGCATCGTGACTCATGTTTATTGACTGCACGGCCTGAAAATAGAAAAGAAAACGGACATCTTAAGTTGGAGAGTTTAAGTGAAGGGGAAGGAACGTAAAATGCGATTGATACAGAGGTAAAGTGAAACCTTCAAATGCTCTGCTTTAACCCTTTCAACAGTCTCCACGCTAAGCACATAAATGTTCATTACTGATTGCCACACATTACACTTTACACTTTCTTGTACTTCACCCCATTACAAGGCTTTTCAGAAGTACTTACAAAAATGATAAATAAATAAACAAATATAAACATAAATAACCTAAAAAGGTAAATAAAAATTGGAATGCAAATAACCTAATATGCAAATGAATAATAAATATGAAAGAACCTAAGATTCAAAAGCTTTCTTCGCATTGCAAACTTGAAAATGTTAATGTTTTTACAAAATTTAAGTCCATCAATTAGATCATTCCAAAGATTAACTGCTTGGTAATAAAAACAGCGCTGACCTGTAGCTGTTTTAAGAGGCGGAATATCTAATAACTGAGAGCTCCTAGTTTGAAGGCCTGAAATGCTAAACCGTGCAAATCAGCATATTCTTCACGTAGTGAGAATATGGTGGTACAATAAGGCATTCCCATACAAGGCGACTTCCTTTGACTTTATTCTTATCACAGACCAGTCTACTATATTGATATTTCAAGAAATTAAACGTTCATCGCCCTTATATGTTGCACTAGGTGGTTCTTACATTATAAAGTCTGCGGATGAAATCCTGAAGTGTGACCATTCAAATGAACGTTGTCGAACCCTATGTTCCTCTGTTCAGTGCTGCAGCTGGTTGTGGCGTACTTTGCAAAATGAAATTTGTGTATATATCTATATTTTTTTGATCCGAATTTCCATGGAAATTTGTAAACAAGAATTAATTTACTTACTCTGTAGAGTATTTCCTCCGGCAAGAGAACTTTTCCATCTTCATCCAGTCTACCAAAGAAACAAGTAAACAATATCCCCTGGACAACGTACATTACACAGGATAACAAACCCGTCTGAACGTTTCCCTATTAGAAAGGGCATATTA
>Ga0126336_10002460_pt1 | contig 10530 bp, 7 predicted proteins | sample SidCmetagenome_FD_92530 | JGI IMG/M metagenome (GOLD analysis project Ga0126336, IMG submission 92530) | Coral microbial communities from El Islote,Puerto Morelos, Mexico - Siderastrea C C metagenome | ecosystem: Host-associated > Invertebrates > Cnidaria > Coral | place: El Islote,Puerto...
TACTTCAAAATAACAGTGCAATGATGTAAAACTTTTCACTTTAGTGGAATATTAATCGAGATTTATACTAAAACAATTAGATTATTCGCTCTCGATTTCTATGCGTGATAGAAATCTCGAGCTCATAATCTAATTGTTAAGTATAAGGTGAATCTAACTTTTTAGTAGATAAATTTCTTAAGTGTGGCCTTTCAAACAAAGGCTATTACTATCTTGAAGTACTGTTTATTCATGCTGTACAAGGCGGCATTAACTTTTGATTTTGTATATGAAATCCTGTGTAACCATTCAAACGAAAGCTATAGCTCCTGAGCGGTACTTTCCTGTGGTACTGTTTATCACGCTGTACAAGGCGGCATGAACTTTTGTTTCTGTAGATGAAATCCTTCAGAATAACCACTAAACGAAAGCTATTGAGCAGTCCTTTGCTGTGGTGCCGTTTATTATGCTGTAGACGGTGTTTCTAACTTTTGAGTGTGTGGATGAAATCCTGAAGTATGACCATTCAAATGAAAGCTACTGAGCAGTCCTTTGCTGTGGTGCTGTTTATTATGCTATACACGGTGTTTCTAACGTTTGAGTCTGTGGATGGAATCCTAAAGTATGACCATTCAAATGAAAGCTACTGAGCAGTCCTTTCCCGTGGTGCTGTTTATTATGCTGTACAAGGTCGTTCTAACTTTTGAATTTGTCAATGAAATCCTGAAGTGTCGTGACCATTCACCGTAAGCTTCTGAGCAGTACTTGCCTTTAAATGAAATATACGCATACTCGCTGTTTGTTTTTCTTTTCTTTTCTTTTCTTTTTAAAGAGGAAATTTTAAACAGGTGCCAAATAGTTGATGTGTTAAGTGATTTTTGAGTAAAACTGGTGAATTTACGTTTTTATACGACTGGTGACTTGTCACCCTCGCTGATTAGAAACTGTTGTTCCTCTACGTTAGTAGTACACGGAAGCTCTGAAAAGACCTTATACGAGGCTGGTTTTTAAACACTCTTAAGTTGCGCGTGAATAAAGAAAATTGTACGCTTGCTGTTAAGTTTATCAACGTATCCTTTTTTACATTATATTCAAAACCAAGGAAAAGTGCAGTCTTTTGAAGGGCTTAACTTTTCTATAGAAAATTTTACCACGTTTAAACTTATATTAGTCTACTTTCTAAAAAGCTTTTTCATATTGTGGATTAGTTAAAATACCTTTTAATTACCCAGGCAACGTGGTTTTAAAAGATACTCTTGAATTAGAATGACACATCAAATACTTAACAATATTTAATAGCTTGAAGCCCGCTTGTGTAATAGCGACAGGTTAAGACATAGTCCTATATAGCCATAATACACAGTCCATTGTGGCAATCGACATGCGGCTGCGTTAGAGATTAAACTCTTGTCTGAACGGGATTAGTTCTTTCTATACGTCGTTCTAAAAAGAGAATAGTAAAATGGACGCCATGGAAGATATTATAAATAAAATGATTTGTTTTAAGTAAATTCGCAAGTAATTTTCATTTCTGAGTGCTTTTTTCGTTCGTGTTTACTTTCAGTTTAAGACTCAAGTCCTTTCGAAACTAATATTTTATGTCAAGATTTGATTTACAGTAATGAAATACCCTTGAGAAAAAACACTTTCTTTTTAATTCGATTTATTCACCTGACGCATTTTCGTGTCAACGAAAAAAGTGTAAATGAAAATTTCGTGAGAAACAGTGTTAAATTGTACAGGGCCTTCACTCGACTAGTAAGCGAATATTTCGACAACTTTGCGTCAGTTCATATTCAAATATTGCTCAAGCTAATTTTGTTGGAGCTTAATTAAAAGGAAATTAAACAATAACACAATTATTTGTTTAAAAGGAGAAAAGAATATTTCAAGGTTAACAACTCTGTCGCGCATAAAATTTCGCTTCATGCACCTGTGTACGTAACTCATCTCGCAAAAAATTCGAGCACAGTTCGAAAGTAAAAATCTTGTTTCTAAAGAAGTTCGAAGCTAATTTTCTACCAGACATTCATGTATACTCAGATGTATTGTTCCTTTTTTCAAACAAAATATATTCGTCGGTCACCAGGGGCGTACAATAATAGACCAAAAGAACGAAGACTTTAAACGTAGTATACTTCGATGAGAAGTTCGCGTTGTCGTCCTAGATTTACCACAGTTCCGAAAATTTTGCGACGTTGGGTTTCGATACGTTTATTCCATTCCTCGGAATCATTCGTTTTCGCCGTATTCGCGATGTAGAAGAAGGTTCGCGTTTCGTGCAAAAGAGACACTGGCCTTCACTTCGCTTACAATGTTCTGAGCCTTAAATTCCATAGAGAAATGACAAATTCAATTCGGCCATTGAATCGGCAGACAATTAGAAACTCCGTATCTATTTTACTTAAAGCTTTGTTTGTAGTTTTTGCATTATTCATTGTTTGGCAATTAGGCAGCGAAACAATAAGCAAAGTATGTGGTCTTGTTATGCGGCCATTTTGGGTTGGGCAATAACCCAAATGTAACACTGTAGCTAAATGAATTGAAGCGACGCGACTCGCATAATAATCTAAACTAGTCTGGCTTTTGGCGTTAAAAAGGCTACGGTTTTGTTGCTTTGAAATGCTGAATTTGCGTCTAATGGGAGGAGAATTTCACGACTCATTTACTCACTCTAGCTTTTGAAACATTCAGCTTTGCTTGTTCGGTCGCAATTAATTCTCTGTCATATTCCTCTGAGAGTTCCAAAACTAATTTGGCTGTCTCATCCATAAAAAGAAGGTCTCTGTTGTTTACACGACTTAGAAAATTTGACAAGACACACAGAAACTATTTGGATATCCGACCAATCAATGCGCTCGTAAACAAAAGCTCTTGAAAGTCTTGAATGTTAAAAAATCAAGTTAACAAAGAAGAGCCGTCACTCATTTCTAGCCGCGCCAAGAGACACATTACAGTTGGTTTCGAGTGCCCAAGGCGACAACAGCTTCTCGATTTCAAGAGTTTTTCAAGTGCGAGCTTGAGGAGACATGGCGGACACCTCTTATGTGATCCAAACGTCTTTCTCAGAGCGGAAGCCGCCGCGTATGCCAAAATGCGCGCGCTGTCGCAACCACGGAATTGTCTCGTGGTTAAAAGGCCACAAGAGGTACTGTAGGTGGCGGGACTGTAACTGCGCTCAATGCACCTTGATTGCTGAAAGACAACGCGTCATGGCAGCACAAGTTGCTCTTCGCAGACAACAGACACAGGAAGAAGCCATGAGGATACAGATGGCGAAGAAAGCCCCGTCTTTCGTATCCCCTCACGTTAACCCCGTCCCGCAAGTTAATGGTGTTGTAAAACCGTGCTTAGAGGAGCCGCAAGCAGTGCTCCCGTATCGAACAGTGGCACACGGTAAGACGAACTTTATTTTTTATTTCCTAAGCACGAAATTTAACTTATAAACGTACCCGCAACTGAACGCATTAGGAATTCGCGATTTGCTGTCGACTTTCCGGTTCTTTATAGAAACTCTTGGCCGGCGGGTACAATTTATAACATGTAGCAAATTGGTATATGTTTGCAGTTTCTTAACTTGTCAATTACACGCCTCGAAGGCAAACACAAGAACGTTTCATCTCGGCATTTTTCGGCGCGACGTTTACATAAGGGTTATCGCTTCCTTTTATCAAATTGTGACAAGGTTATTTTTTGTTTTCTCGAAGAATGAAACTGACGTGAAACGTATCCTTTCAATTTCCGTGGATTGTACTTCTATTTAATATTGATGAGTAAAATATGCAGACTTGGTCAACACAAGATCTAATTAGCCCTTATTCTTCTCTATTGAAATCAGCGTATATTATCCCAGCCACGACTTCAAGAACTGAACAAACTGAACTGCTGTTTGAAACATTTTTTGTTGATTCAAGCGAAATTTTGGTGCGCATTTCACAGGAAAGAGAAAAAAAAAACGTTTTAGACTGAAGACTGTCATAGCTGAGACAACTAAGTCACCTATTGTCCCAAAGTGGAACAAAAAAGTTTTCTTTCAAGGATAAAAGCGCTTACAAAAGGCTTGCATCAATGACATTTCTTGGCGCTTATAAAAGGCCTCTAAATGCAAGGAACATCGGCACCTAAATGTAATGGTTTAAATTAATTTCGCGTTTCGATAACCTTCATTAATTCTCTCTGGCTTTTCATCAGTTACTTACAGAAATCGCATGTTCATTTCAAAACAATTCTTACACACATTAATTAAATGGCCCTTTTAGCTGCAAGAGATGGAAATTGTGTATTAAGGGCTTTCCGAAGATAATTTGTTTCGGATTCAATCACTTTTCTTCCAGAAGCCTATTTTCAAATAGGGGATCGAGTTTTCAGGTAAATTAGCCATTACAGATAATCTCGCTAAAGCTTTTTTCCGCCGTACTTAAAATCGTTCATTACAACATATTCAGTTTAAAAATACATACGACGCCGAGAAACAAGCCCAAACTAAAACAACACTCTAACCTTGTCAAATGGGAAACTGTCATCAGAGCGAAGGTCACTGACAAGATCTTGCCCAGGAAGGAATTTCGTTGCTCAATTTTAAAATTTAATGCAAGGGAGACTGGTGTTAAAAGAAAACTTAAAAATGCACTTTTATGCAACACTAGTCTTTCCGACAATAAAGGTAACATTTTCTAATTGCAAGCTCTTGTTCAGGCGCCAATAAACGGGACTATTTTTGTGAAGACACTTTTTTCTTACGTTACTAAAATTCTACAAAGAAATGTTTCCGTTGCCTAGTGACAAACACACTCCTTGGGTACTGGGTTCTTTTCAGCAAAACTCTTTACACTTAATTTGCATTCTTTTCTTGTCTTTAGTTAAGCTGAATGAAAATTGCTTTGTTGTTCGCAAAAAGTTTCTTATTTATTCCTCCGCCTCCCACAAGAAAAGGATAAATCTACCTCTAACAAAATGTTAACGAGCAGGTGAAACGAAAAAAGGTTTCAAACTAGTACAATTTTCTTAATTTAATCCCTTTAATCTTCAACATCTAAATCGTAAAAAATTCCAACTTTCATTTTCAAATATTGAAAAAACAAACTACACTATAGCGAATTACATATCAGTAGCTTTGATTTGAATGGACACACCGGCTTTAGGATTTCATCCACAAGCTCGAAATTTCCATTCACCTTGTAAGTGCAGTATAATAAACAGTACCACAGAAAGTGCTGTTCAGTAGCTTTCATTTGAATGGTCACGGTTTGGGATTTCATCCACAGACTCGAAAATTAGACTGAGCCACCTTGTACAGCACCACAAGAAAATACTGCTAGTGGCGCTCAGTAGCTTTGATTTGAATTGACACACTTTAGGATTTCATTCACGAACTCGAAATTTCCATCCATCAAGTACAGCATAATAAACAGCACCACAGCAAAGTACTGTTCAATAGCTTTCATTTAATAGAAACAATTTCGGATTTCATCCACAGACTCGAAAATTAGAACCGCCTTGCACAGCAACACAGTAAAGTACTGCTGAATAGCTTTCATTTTAACGGTCACACTTAAGCTTTCAGTCAGAACTCCAAACTTAAAATTGAACAGCGCGACAGGAAAGTATGTACTTCCCAATAACTTTCGTTTAAATGGTAACACTTTAGGATTTCGTCCACAGACTCAAAAGTTAGAACCAACTAAAACAACATAGTAAATAGCACCACAGGAAAGTACTGCTCAGTAGCTTTCATTTGAATGGTGACATCATATGATTTCATTCACAAACTCAAAAGTTAGAACCACCTTACACAGCATGATAAACAGTACCACAGGAAAGTATTGCTCAATAGCTTTCATTTGTATGGTGACACTATAAGATTTCATGCAAAGACTCAAAAGTTGGAACCATCTTGTACAGCATAATAAACAGCACCACAGGCAAGTTACTATATTATTATACTTATTACTCAGTAGCATTCATTCGATCGGTCACACTTCAGATCACTTCAGGATTTCAGGTACAGACTCAAAAGCTAGAACCTTAGAGCCACCTTATACAGCATAGTAAAGACTACTGATTTGAATGGCCATAATTATGGATTTCACCTACGGTTTCAAAACAGGGTTCGGTGTTCCTCTGAAAGTAAACAGTTAAAAAATGTTCCCTTTTACAAACATTTTAAATACGTTTATGAGTATGAAAATAAACCGGTTAAATTCACCGACAATATATATACATCTACAAGGTACCATTTTCGCTTGCTTGATTGAAATAAATCTATTGGCCTCGATTTACCTTTTTCGAGAAAAATTAAATAGAGGCCTCAAAAATGAAGCCGAAGAATTGTTGACGAATTTTTTAAACAAATTTTCTGTATAAAAAAACTGCAAAGGAGAATTTAAGTTAGTATAATTAGTTAGTTAGTTAGTTACAGGCTATATTAACTATCTTAAACGTACTCCTTTAATTTGAGTTTTCAATACAGCGAGAATCGAACAGTTCTTGCTTTGCGAACTACACTGGTTGACGCTATACACTTTTTACTCGTAATCGTCTTTTTACTTCTCTTCTTGATAATCTGTTGAAATTGTAAGAAAAATTAGATATTCATCTTTTCCTTATTCTCTTTTTTTTTAAGAGACAGAGAAGGAAACCATAAAGGAGACTCTGCAGCCAAATCAGCATCAATCCGACGAGAAATTCGACATCAAAGTCAAAGAAGAGCCAGTTAGTCCCACTATAAGTTTCGAAGAAGAAAGGTTTTCAGACACCGAAGAAATATCCCGGAAACGATCTTCTAGCGACGAAGAAAGAGAGAAGAAGCCTGAGTACGAGCGTCCAAAACTGCCCCGCCTCTCCCCCCACAGGAAGGAAACTGAGACTTTTAGGTCCTCACTGGAGTTGCTTCAGCGAATCTTTCCTCATCAGAGCAGAGCTATATTAGAACTTATCCTTGGCGCATGCGAAGAAGACGTGGTCAAAGCTATTGAGTCACTACTACCCGAGAACAACCCAAGACCTTTTTCACTTCCGCTGTCCGTCAGAAGTTTTGGATCGGGGTCACTTATATCTTGTGACGGTCACTCCAAGTCCGCGTTCTCTCCCATTACAAAGTCTCCTTCGTATGTGTATCCCGGACCTTTGTCCGCGCAGTCGCAATCGCTAAAGAGTCCGAGTGAAAAAAGCTCAGGTACTCCCAGCGCATTTCAACCGGTTCAGTCATGCAGCCCTCCTGAACTGAGCCCTTCAATGTCAGAGAGGTTCCAGTTTCCTGTAGTTGCGGGGTATTTCTTCAACCGGCCACCGCCATCAGCGCTCAGTCTCCCGCTCAATTCACCACAGCAAAGGACTGGGGCGGCTCCACCAGGGGCCAAGTTCTGTAGGCATTGTGGGTACGCAAGCAAAGTGGGAGACAAGTTTTGCAGCGAATGCGGCAAAGCGTTGGAGTGAATTTTCTGTAGGAATGTCTTCTAGCAACACTCGCCATAAACTCAATGTACACTAGAATATGTATACCTTCTACCTCTTGCAGTAGAGGTAAGGAACAATTCGACGACTTGTTCAAAGTTTTCAGTAGGAAAAAGTTGAAAACCGAAAAGCGCAAAAGGGACCACGGGGAAAGTACTGTTCAGTAGTGCTCATTTTACGAACATATATATTCCTTTGTTACAAAAAAAATAATTTAACGTGAGTGAAGTGTGAAGGAATTACAAAAGAAATTTTAAAATTTAAGTCACCATTATTTTTGCACTAAAGAGGTGAGTGAAAAACGTGAAGACTGGTATACTATTTTGAACATTGCGGGAACCGAGCCAGGGAAAGTGTTTATTTTAGCTTGCTTGCTTACAGAGGCGTAATTTAAAATAAGAGTGTAGTGAATGGAAATTGATTAAATACGAAATAGTTTTACCAGTGAGATTACGTTTCTTGTGCGTCCCCAGTGAGCAGAAAGGCAAACTTGTTTTGAACGCGTCGAGAGGAAAACGTAATGTGCACACGGAGGTTTAAATAGCAAAATCTTTGGTTACGAATGCTAACTCCTTAATAGAAAGTTATCATTATTATTGCACTAAAGAAGTGAGCGAAAGACGTGAAGACTGGTATAGTATTTTATACATTGCGGGAACCGAGCCAGGGAAAGTGTTCATTTTAACTTGCTTGCTTACAGAGGCATCATTTAAGAGTGTAGTAAATATAAATTGATTAAATACAAAATAGATTCAGCATGTGAGATTACGTTTCTTGTGCGTCCACAGGCAGCAGCAAGGCAAACTTGTTTGAACGCTTCGAGAATTGGAATGAGGAAAGCGTAATGTGCACACGGAGGTTTAAATAGCAAAATTTTTGTTTGGAATGCTAACCTCGCTAATAGCAACTGAATGGAATAAAGTAACGACCCAACCTCCCCCCATCCCCTGAGGCGGGGGTGGGGAGAGGGTCGCGTCAAATTAACATCGACCAACGGGAGGTGTCTTCGGGTGTTAGGTTGCGAAAACTTCATAACGGCACGAATTCATAAAACAGCATGTTTATAGATCTGCGTCAATGTTGTCATGTATTAGAAATAACAAATTAAAATTTGAAAGAACTTTGAAGACGCCACCTCTCGCAGATTGATGTTAATTTGACGCGAGCCGGGGCGAGCGTGAAACTTCAATTTGACAACAACTGATAGTAAGTAAGATGGAAACATAAATATCAGAATGTCTTGACCGTACTGCCGTTCAGTTTGCCATGTCACCTACAGCGGCGACTAAATAGGAGAAGAATGTAACACACAGGGACTAGGCTATGACAAATGCGCTACCTGGCTTCGCCTTGGACGGCCAGGTAGTCCCTTCTTAAACTAGAAAGAAACTTAAAGAAATACGATGAAAGTAACTGGGGTGAGGTCTAATGACAGTGGTGAACACGTCCGCAGCCGTGAGTTCACGAGTTCGAGCGCGTGAATGTGTGAACGTCGAATGTTCAACAGTTACCGTATGATGGCGCCTGTAGTCGTCGTCCGCGAAAACGGGACGGACTTCTCCGACTGCGTTTGCACTGATTTCACTTCCGGCCGTCGCCGTCAAAGTTGTCGTCGTCGTGGTCAAAAGTTCCTTAGTAACGACTCTATGTGAATAGGTTCTTTCACGCGAGCCGTCTCTCGTCGGAGATCCAAGATTGAACAATACGTTTAATACCATGGTGGAATAATGGGATTGTATGAATGTTAGAAGCTATTCTCGGGGTCAGAATTAGTTCACGTTTCCACGACAACTGGTGCAAAATCATCAGGTTCGCTTTCAAAATCCCAGTTGAATCGCTTTGTTAAATAATGTCGAAACCGCCGCGCCTTGTCCACAAGCTTCTTATCGACTGTGGTTGAACTCTCCAGGTTGGAGAAAAACACCTTAAGGAAAATAAATGAGGAACAAGTTAGCATATTTAGGATACAGGTTATGACAGTACACGTACGACAAGCGCCGTTTGTAACACATCTTTTGTAAAATGCTTCATTTTGAGCTGCTAAGTTGCCTCTTAAATGCGATGGTCTCTTTCCTGTTGACTGGCGTCTTCCTTAGTAAATAACCCACACCCGTTAGAGCGTTGCGTACCATACATTTGGCGGTTAAAGATGTGCCGATAACGATACCAACCTCTTGATGTCATCGATATTTGGGTTTGCTTAAACACATCGATACTCGCACGAAGTATCGACGATTTAGATGCCGTTCGATACTACTCACACGATACTACTCACATATCCATTTGCAGTTAACAGTTGCTATGTTGTTTGGAAATTTTTGTTTCTATTAAAAGGCAAGCACAAGCAATTGATAGTTCTTGCACAAAATCCGTCTTTTTTAACCTGTTTGTTCATACGCCTATGACTTACAATCGAGCTTGGCAATTCGCTTAGTAGTACTCAGTAGTACTGCGCGTTTTCGACTCTTTGGCCTGGTCTTTGCCTTGACTGATGACTCCACAATATGAATCTAGAAAGTAACGTCATAATATCGGTATCAACGTCGAATATCGAAAGAAAGCCAAATATCGGTAAATATCGTACTCGTATTGGATCGATTTAAACTTTCGCTACGAAAGTCGACTTTTGTCGACATTTGGAAGAGTAGACATTGAACCACTTGTGACGTCATCATTTTGACGTCACCAGATTGTTTTGATAAGCAGCTAACGTGGCAAGGACATATCCATCCGTACGTGTTTCCATTTTCAACATCGACTTAATTCTGGCAGAGCTATTCCAGAAAAACGTGTCCAATTTTGGGTGCAAAATTGGTGGTAAAATAGGCCAAGTCACCTATAGTTGATCAATGTTCCATTTCCAGGTTTTTTGAAGGGCCGAGGGCAAAACGTTTCCAGAGGATAGGAAGGGGATAAAAGGTAGAAGATAAAGGGAAAAGAAAGGGAGAGAAAAAGGGAAAGAAAAGAAGCAAGAAAAAATTGGGAATGAACCTGCAAAAAAACAAAACAAGTCCAGAATCTGGTTCAAAATCTAGCCTAATTGTAAAGAAATGTTTTTGTAGCAAACGTTAGTGGAATTTGGTAACAAAGCACTCGAAA